>Ga0126383_10001627_pt1 | contig 14103 bp, 12 predicted proteins | sample PanSoiMetPlot_35_FD_96882 | JGI IMG/M metagenome (GOLD analysis project Ga0126383, IMG submission 96882) | Tropical forest soil microbial communities from Panama - MetaG Plot_35 | ecosystem: Environmental > Terrestrial > Soil > Tropical forest > Bulk soil | place: Panama | collected 2016-02-17
CGCGCGCCCGCCGGCCGATAGACAGGTGATCGCATTCACGCCAGCAGCGGTGTTTCAGCGCGGTTAACCGAGAAGGCCGGGCTTCCTGCTGGGACCGTACCCGGGGGTCGGTCTAGCCTGCGACGCCGGCATTGGCGACGATCCGGGGCGGGTAGTCCGTACCACAAGCCTGGGCGGCACATCGGTGCGCCGGGCGTTTCCTCAAGCGACCGGCCAGAGGATGTCGTCGATACTACGGCGCTGGCGAGAGGCCTTATCGGCCCGCCTCGCACATGAGGAGCGCTCCGGTGCTGATGGGGCTGCGCTGGTCGCTGCGGCGCGCCCGACGGCCGCCATGGTGGTGACCTCCCAGTGTTGCGGCACGGCGAACTCAGCGGCCAGGCCGGCCCGGTCAAATGCCCGGAATTGCCGGACGTGCAGGCCCAGTGCCTGGGCTTGCACGGTCAGGTGAGCGACGGCTTGGCCAAGGTCGTAAAGGGAGAACTCGGAGTACTCCCAGTCGGTGTCTTCCACATAGCGGTGCGCCAGGTTGGCGATCAGCAAGCTCGCCCCCGGCGCCCAGGCGCCGGAGCTGCGGGCCAGATGCCGAACCAGGCGGGCGTGGGTGGCATCCCCACGCTGGCCCACGATGAACGCCCACGGCTGGGAGTTGCCCGCCGACGGTGCCCACCGGGCCGCCTCAAGGAGCGCCTCAATCTCCGATGCTGCCAGCTCATAGGACGCGTCGAAGGTCGTCGGGCTCCAGCGGGCCGCCAGCAGCGGGTGGAGCAAAGGCCGGTCAGCCTCAAGTGACACAAGCCCAGAATGACACGAGCCTCTCCACACCGGACACCCGTGCGATGTACGGCATGGACAATCAGCGAGGACTGACTGTACGCACTGTCCTGGTGTATAACCGCCTGCGGTCCCCTAGCGTGTGACGCAACATGCCGCTGACTGGGGTCAACGGTAGCCCGGCGACCACGCCTGCGTTGCCGCCTTGACCTTCGCCCTGGACGGCGACAAGCCGGTACTTGCTATCGGCCGGACGTCAGGTCATCAATACACCTGACGTCGGGGTTAGAGAGACGGAGAACCGAGGAATGACCAGCGCAGCGCCCACAAGCGATAGCAACCCCACCTTCGGTTTGGAGCAGCACGGGTTTGATTTCATTCCGGAGACCGAGCGCAAGATGACGCTTCGGGATCTCGCCTATGTCTGGCTGGGTGCGAACGCGTATCTGTTCTTCTTTTCGGTCGGCGTGATCGCGTTCTCTTTCGGGCTGAATGTCTGGCAGGCGCTGCTGGCAGTCGTGGTTGGTAACGCGCTGTTCGGATACGTCGCGTGGGGGTCAATCGCTGGCGTCCGGTCGGGGTTGCCTACCATGACGTTGACCCGGGCGGCGTTCGGCGTTCAGGGCAATCGGCTAAATGGCGTGTTTGCCTGGCTGACTTCGGTCGGGTTCGAGGCGCTGAATACAGTATTTGGCGTGTTCGCGGTGGCGGCGCTTCTGCCGGTTCTGGGATGGCACAATGGTGCCACTGCGGGGAAGATCGTCGCGCTCGTGGTCGTGTTCTTCCTCTCGGCGTTGGTCGCAGTGTTGGGGCACGCGACGATGGTGTGGGTTCAGCGGATTTTCGCGATCCTGCTCACCCTCGTACTGGTGGTGGTGTTCTGCTACACGATCGGCGGCGTGAACTGGAGTGCAGGGCCTGCCCATCCGTTGTCCACGGCAGCGACGATCGGGGCGTTCTTTGCTGGCGCGGCGGTCGTTGCGTCGGGTCCGTTGTCCTACATGTTCAACTGCTCTGACTGGCCCCGTTACTTGCCCAGCCGGACTCCGAGCAAATCAATCATATGGACCGTAATGTCGAGCAACATGGGGATCGTGCTCCTGCTGGGGTTTATGGGCGTGATTCTGTCAACGCGGGGGAACATGTCTAACCCTGTGGCGGGCCTGACCTCGCTGATCCCAAGATGGCTATTTATTCTCTACGCGATCGCCGCCGTCGGCGGAGCAGTGGCTAATAACGTAATCACCTTCTACGCCTCTGGGTTGACGCTACAATCAGTCGGCGTTCCGCTCCGGAGATACCAGGCGACGATGCTGGACACGTCGGTCTCGACGGTTCTGGTGATCTACGTCGTGTTCATCAGCAGTAGCTTCCTGACCGACGTCAACGATTTCCTGTCTCTGTTGCTGATTTGGATCGGGCCATTCGCGGGTGTGTGGCTAGTGGATGGCACGCTTCGCCGCTGGGCGTATGACCCGGTCGATATTCACACCATCCGAGCGGGCAGCCGTTACTGGGGCTGGCAGGGGATCAACGTTAAAGGTCTCGTTGCGATGCTGGCCGGTGCCGTGGTCTGCGTGCTGACGATTGACTCGCCGATTCTGCACGGGCCGGTCAGTAAGGCGCTCGACGGAGCCGACCTGACGTGGATCCTCGGGCCAGTCGTCGCCGGCGCGGTGTACTTCGTCATCGCGCACTCTGAGGTCAGGGCAAGCGCACGTGTCCCGGCGGCACATCTCGAGCAGGCGCTCGTGATGGGCGAGGAGGCCGCGATCCACGAAGGCCTGCTTCCGCACGAGCACGACCGAGTAGCCAGGCTCGAGGCGAGTTCGCCGGTCCTAGAAGCTGACGATGCCTGACCGCGCCGCGACGGGACTGGCTGATGACCGCTGCTGACGGCGGAAAGCCGGCCATCTGCGGTACCAGAGTGAGCAGTGCGGAGAGGATTCAGCCCGAGGTTGCCGCCAGGTCGCGGGCCTCGAAGGCCAGCCATAGTTCGCCCCGGTCATGGGCGTTGTCGAGACGTCGGCCGGTGAGTTGCTCTACGCGCTGCAACCGGTGCCGGAGCGTATGTCTGTGCACGCCGGCTGCCGCGGCCGCCGAGTCGGCCACGCCACACGCCGCCAGCCAGGCCCGCAGCGTGCGCAGTAGCAACTCGCCGCTATCGGCAGACTCCACCGGCCGCAGGGTCGCATCCGCATACGACCGCAGCATGTCCGTCGGGACCCCTTCCAGCAGGATCCGGGCGCTGGCCAGCGTCATCACGTCCAGTACGCCGCCGCCACGCTGCTGGGCGAGCTGAACACCTCTTTGCGCTTGGCGGAGGCTGATCGGGCACTGGTGCGGCTGTACCGGCCCGCCTAGGCCGACGGGCCACGCGGGGGCACCTGCCGCCAACCGCGCGGCGAGGTCAGGGAGGTCAGCCGGGGCGATGATCAGTACAGCCGAGCGGTCCCTGCCTACCAGGGCCTCCGGAATCAAGTCGGCAAGCCTGCTCACGGCATCGGCGGTGTCGCCAGAGGGGGGTTGGGCGAGCGCCACCTTGACCCGGTCCGCGTGCATTCCTCGGGAACGCAACAGTTGCTCGGCGGCAGCCGGGGTGACACCTCGCGCCAGCCGCTCGGCGGCCTCCTCCCGGGGACGGCGTTGCAGCGCCCGGACAGCGTGCTGCCGCTCCAAGTCGATGGATAGCAACCAGACAGCGAACCGGGCCGCGGATCCCTGGAAATCGCTGATACTGCCATGCTCGGTGCCGTATGCGAGGAAGCCTCGCAGCGAGTCGGCACCCACCGGCTGAATGCGGACATAGCCGTCACCGGAGGGCACCATCGCGGTGCCCCGCATGCCGCGGGGCGCCATCTCCCGCATCGCCGCCGCGACCACTGGCGGTGTGGCGGCGACGCCGGGCGAGGCGGCGATAAGACTTGCTTCAGTGTCGCAGAGCATCACCAGCAGCCCGGTTAGGCGGGCCAAAGTAGTAACGACTGACGGACTGCTCGCGGGCCTTGCCGCGGCCCGCGTCAATGCGCGCTGAGTCTCTACCAGCATCGGCGCCTCGCCGAAGCGCTCCTGCGTCAGCCGGCTGTACACCGCCTCGGACACCAGGGCGAACGGCGTGGTACTTGGCACTTTGACCAGAGGCAGCCCAGCAACCTCACAGGCGTTGGTCAGGAGGCGAGGCACGGCCGCAAATGGCAGCTCGTCGCCGATTCCTATCGCGAGGGCCGCTACACCTGCCGCGACAATCCGCTCGACGTAAGCATCGATGTGCCTCTTGCTCCGGCGAAGCTCCAGCCCGTCAAACATGAGCAGTTCCCCACCGCGAAGCCACGGCGTTGGATCGGCGTGCTCGTTCACGCTGGCGCCCGACAACGGGCGGTCGGCCGCGTCCACGGCGGCCACCAGCTCGATCGCCAGCTCGTCAAGCTCCACCAAGTCCAGTACGCAGACCACCCAGACTCCCCATGTACGACATGTACAGCCAGCAACCTATCGCTGTACGCATTGTCCTGCTGTGTAACAGCCTGCCTTCCCTTAGCGTGTGACGCAAGATGCCACTGACCGGGGGAAACATGCCCAACAGCAGATGGCCAGTCGCAGCCAACATCTCGCTACTGTTCCATGAAGTGCCGCTTATGCAGCGCCCTGCAGCGGCAGCTCGTGAAGGCTTCTCGGCGGTCGAGATGTGGTGGCCATTTGCCTCCGCGGAGCCGGCTAGCTCTGAGATCGACGAACTGGTCGCCGCCGTCGAGGCCGCGAGCATCCCTCTTGTCGCGCTTAATTTCGCAGCCGGGGACATGGCCGCCGGAGATCGCGGCCTGCTCAACAACCCGGCCAAGACCGCACAGCTTCGCACAAGCGTGGAGATAGCTGTCCTGATCGGTGAACGGACCGGGTGCCGTCTATTCAACGCTCTCTACGGCAACCGGCTCGACGACGTCAGCAACGCCCAACAACACGAGCAAGCCGCGAGCAATCTCGCGTACGCCGGCCGTGCGGCCGGCAAGATCGGCGGGACCATCCTCGTCGAGTCGCTCAATATGGCTGAGAACCCGAGGTACCTGCTGCCCCGCCCCGCGGACGCCGCCCAGGTCGTGCTCACCGCCCATGCCCGCGGTCAACCCAACGTCGCCCTGCTCGCCGACGTCTACCACTGGGCCGCTGGTGGCGATGACCCAGCCACGGCAGTCGGGGTGTATGCCCCCTTGATCGCTCACCTTCAGGTGGCCGACTATCCCGGCCGTCACGAGCCGGGCAGCGGCGGGGTCAACTTCGAGGCGATCTATGCCGAGCTTCAGCGGCATGGCTATCGCGGCGTCGTCGCGGCTGAGTACCGCCCGGCCGCCCGCACCGAAGACGGCCTGGGCTGGATTCGCTGTCCGACCCTGGACGGCGTGACCCCGTGAACGCGACCAGGCCACGGAAGGGACCTCCCATGACCGTGCTCGTCACTGGCGGCACAGGCTTCGTCGGCCGCCATATTGTTCATGCTCTCGCCCGTTCTGACATCGATGTCGTCAGCTATAACCGTGACTACGCCGAGCATGAAAGCCCGCTCGTGCACTGCGTACAAGGCGAGCTTTTCGACATCCCCGCGCTGATCCGGACCATCCGAGACCACGATGTCACCGCCGCCATCCACACGGCAGCCATGTCTCACCCCGGCATCTCCATCGAGCTGCCGATCACCACGTTCGCCGCCAACGTCGACGGCACGCTCAAGCTTTTCGAGGCCGCCCGCATGGCTGGGCTCCGGCGCATCGTCAACTTCTCTTCCGAGTGCGCGTATGGCCATCAGCCGCTTGACACCGTGGTCACCGAGGCCGCCACCCCGGCGCCTAACACGCCGTATGCGGTGACAAAGGTGACCACCGAACATCTCGGCCGCGTCTACACCGATCTTTACGGGCTTGACGTCGTGTCGCTGCGCGTCAGTGAGGTGTACGGGCCGGGGCTGCGCATGCCCGAAGTGCTCAAGGACATGCTGAACGCCGCCATCCACGGCGAAGCGTTCACGATGCCAGAGGGAGCAGAGCACCGCTTCCACTTCGTACACGTCCAAGACGTGGCCACCGCCGCCGTCCTCGCCGCGACGGCCGCACAGCCCAAGCAGCCGGTCTACAACATCTCCGGTGGGCGGCAAGTCACCCTTGGCGAGCTGGCGGCGTTGATCACTAGCCGATACCCGCAGGCGCACATCGCCCTCGGCCCGGGGTTCTGGACCGGCTGGGACCGCCAAGGGCCATGGGATATCTCAGCCGCAGCACGCGACCTCGGCTATGTCCCGCAGTGGACGCTCGAGCGCGGCCTAGCCGACTACGCCGGCTGGCTCACCGACCACCCGTACTAATCCACCCACCACCTCAGAAACCTAGGAGCATCATGACCGGCACCCCCGCTGCGGGCCGCGACTGGCTGCGTGGACACCGCGCAGCCCTCATCCTCACCTTCGACATCGATGCCGAATCGTGCATGCTGGCCGAGGGACGCCGGTATGCCGAGCACCCCAACGTAATGAGTCACCAGGCGTTCGGCCCGCTCGTCGGTGTGCCCCGCATCCTCGACATGCTGAACGCCCAGCGGGTGCGGGCCACCTTCTTTGTACCCGGTGTTACCGCCGACCGGTATCCCGAGCTCATCCGGCGCATCGACGCCGAGGGGCACGAGATCGGCCACCACTCACACAGCCACCGGGCACCGCAACTGCTGACCGAGGAAGAAGAGCGCCGGGACTTCGAGCAGGGACTGGAGGCACTCGACCAACTGGGAATCCGGCCACGCGGTCACCGCAGCGCCCTGTGGGCCGCCAAGTGGACCACAGCCAGCCTGGTAGCAGAGTTCGGCTTGCAGTACGAGTCGAACCAGATGGACGACGACCGTCCCTACCTCCTCGAGACCGACCGGGGCACCATTGCCGAGATACCGCCGCACTGGAGCTGGGATGACTTCCCCCAGTACGCCTACCTGTGGGAACCAGACGTCGGCAAGACCGTCGTCCCGCCCAGCACCGCCGTTAAAGTGTGGGCCGAAGAACTCGACGCCTTGCGCGAGCACGGTGGCGCGCTGGTACTCAACGCCCATCCCTTCCTGTCCGGAAGAGCGTCCCGCGTCGCGGCCATCCGCACCCTCATCGAACAAGCCCGCGCCTGGGGCGACGTTGCCGTCCTGACGGCGGGCGAAGCGGCCGAACGCGTCTTCGGAGACCCCAACGTCACCAAGCGCAAACACCAGCCTCTGCACGCCGACCCGACTGTCTACCCGCACTACTGAGCCGAGGCATCCATGCACCGACTGGAGCGCAAGACCGTCCTTGTGTCCGGGGCGGGCTCCGGCATCGGCCGAGCGGCTGCGAACCTCTTCGCCCGTGAGGGAGCCGCCGTGGCGCTGCTGGACCTCTGCCGACCAGAACTGGACGTGGCCGCCGCCGAGTGCCGGCGATTCGGCCACGGCACCATCGCCGTCGGCTGCGATGTCTCCGTCCCACATCAGGTCGAAGCAGCCTTTGACCAGGCCGAAGAAGCACTCGGACCGATCGACGGTGTATTCAGTAATGCAGGCGTGTCAATTGTCGCTCCGATCACCGACACCAGCGACAAGCAGTGGCTGCGCCAGCTTCACGTCAACCTTTCCGGCAGCTTCTTCGTGCAGCGGGCCGCCGTGCGAAGAATGCTGCCACGGCGCCGTGGTGCGATAGTCAACACCGGCAGCGAACTGGCCCTGGTCGGGCAAGGCGGATACAGCGCGTACTCGGCTACCAAAGGCGGAGTCCTCGCGCTGACCCGCTGCCTCGCAGCCGAGGTGGCCCGCAGCGGGATACGCGTCAACGCCGTCTGTCCCGGTGCCATCGACACCCCGCTACTCGCGGCCGAATTCGAGCTCGCGCCCGACCCTGCCGCCGAGCGGGCCGAGAACGAACAGTCCATCGCGCTCGGGCGCATCGGCCATGCCCACGAGATCGCCGCGGCAGCACTGTTCCTGCTCTCGGACGAGGCCAGCTACATCACCGGAACGCAGCTACTCGTCGACGGAGGCCGCGTCGGCTGCTTCCCCGTAGGGAGCATCGCCCGCTCCGGGGTGCTCGCCGCCGACACCGGCTCCTGACGGCGATCCCCCTGCTCACCAGCACCAGCCAGCGACATCGCCGACCGAGGGACTTCGCATGACTGACAAGAACATCGCCTTCGTCGGCCTCGGCATCATGGGGGCACCAATGGCGGCGCATCTGGTCCGGGCCGGATACGTGGTAACCGGCCACGATCACAAGGACACCGCCATGGCCGCCCTCTCCGACACAGGCGGCGGGAGCGCCGCCACCATTGCCGATGCCGTGGCTGACGCCGACGTCGTGATCACCATGCTGCCCGACAGCAGCGACGTCGAGTCGGCCGCTCTCGGGCAGCACGGTATCTACCGCAATGCTCGCCACGGCGCGCTGCACATTGACTGCTCAACCATCCGGCCCGACGTTGCCGCCGCACTGGCCCGGCAGGCTGCCGACCACCGAATCGCCGCCGTCGATGCCCCCGTCAGCGGAGGTCAAGGCGGCGCACGGGAGGCAACCTTGTCCATCATGGCCGGCGGATCGCCGGATGAGTTTGCCCGTGCCCGGCCCATCCTCGGCGCCCTTGGCAACACGGTCGTGCACGTCGGCGGCCATGGCGCAGGGCAGACGGTGAAGGCAGCCAACCAGCTCATCGTCGCCGGGAACATTGAATTGCTCGCCGAGGCACTCACCTTCCTCCGCGCCCACAGCGTGGACATCAACGCCGCCGTCCGCGTGCTCGCCGGCGGTCTCGCTGGCAGCACTGTGCTGAGCCGGAAAGCGCCGAGCATGCTGGCCCGCGACTTCACCCCTGGCTTCCGCATGGATCTTCACCACAAAGACATGGGCATCGTTACCGCAGCAGCCCGCCAGGCGGGTGTCGTCATCCCCCTCGGGGCCCATGTCGCCCAGCTGGTCGCCTCGGCCAGGGCTCAGGGCAACGGCGGTCTCGACCACAGTGCCCTCCTCCTCGGGGTTGAACGCCTCTCCGGCCTCGAAGCGCAGCCAGGAGGCAGGCTGTGACGAAGATGAGAGCCGCCGATGCGGCCGTGGCAATCCTCGCCCGGGAAGGCGTCCGCCACGCCTTCGGGCTACCCGGCGCCGCCATTAACCCGCTGTACTCCGCGCTTCGCACGCACGGCGGAATCCAGCACTTCCTCGCCCGGCATGTCGAAGGCGCTGCGCACATGGCCGACGGATACAGCCGCGCCGCGCCCGGCAACATTGGCGTCTGCATCGGGACCAGCGGCCCAGCCGGCACCGACATGATCACCGGCCTGTATGCCGCGGCTGCCGACTCTGTCCCCATTCTCTGCCTGACCGGGCAGGCACCCGTCAGCAAACTGCACAAGGAAGACTTCCAAGCGCTCGACATCGCCGCCATCGCCGCACCGGTCACCAAGATGGCACTCACCGTCCGCGAACCCGGTCAACTGCCCGGCGCGCTGCAGCAGGCCTTCCACTTGATGAGATCCGGCCGGCCCGGCCCGGTGCTGCTCGACCTCCCCCTCGACGTGCAGCTGGCCGAGATCGACTTCGAGCCCGGCCTGTACCAGCCGCTGCCCGTCCACAAGCCCGCCGCCTCACCGCAGCAACTCGATCGCGTTCTCGACATGCTCGCTTCGGCGGCGCGTCCGGTCATCATCGCCGGCGGTGGGGTTATCAGTGCCGACGCCAGCGACTTGCTCGTACAGCTCGCCGAGACGCTGAATGTGCCTGTAATCCCCACCCTCATGGGCTGGGGTGCGATACCCGACGACCACCCTCTCATGGCGGGCATGGTCGGGCTGCAGACCTCGCACCGGTACGGCAACGCCAACTTCCTGGATTCGGACTTCGTCCTCGGCATCGGCAACCGGTGGGCGAACCGCCATACCGGAGGCCTCGGCACCTACCGTCACGGCCGGACCTTCGTGCACATTGACATCGAGCCCACCCAGATCGGCAGGATCTTCCCGCCTGATCTGGGGATCGTCTCCGACGCACGCGCCGCCCTGGCCGGATTGCTCGATGCCGCGACCCGGCGCCGAGCCCCCGCGACCATGCCCCAGTGGTCGGCGTGGGTCAGCCATTGCCAGGCGCGCAAACGCAGCATGCACCGGCGCACGGACTTCGACGACATCCCGATCAAGCCCCAACGGGTCTACCACGAGATGAACCGGGCCTTCGGCCGCGACGTCCGGTACGTCACCACCATCGGACTGTCACAGATCGCCGGCGCGCAGTTCCTGCACGTCTACCGGCCCCGGCACTGGATTGATGCCGGCCAGGCCGGGCCACTCGGCTGGACCGGGCCGGCCGCGCTGGGGGTATGCGTCGCGGACCCGGGCGGCACCGTCGTTGCCCTGTCCGGAGACTACGACTTCCAGTTCATGGTCGAGGAGCTCGCAGTCGGGGCCCAGTTCAACCTCCCCTACCTGCACATCGTCGTGAACAACGCCTACCTCGGCCTCATCCGCCAGGCACAACGGCAGTTCGACATGGACTACGCGGTTCAGCTGTCTTTCGACAACGTCAATACCCCCGAACTCGGCGGCTATGGAGTTGACCACATCCGAGTCGCCGAAGGACTTGGATGCAAGGCGTTGCGGGTCACCGACCCGAACGATCTTGCGCCCGCGTTTGAGAAGGCCGCCCTCCTGATGTCAGAGTTCCACGTCCCCGTGGTGGTCGAGGTCGTACTCGAACGCGTCACCAATATCGCGATGGGAACGGAGCTGAACAACGTCACCGAGTTCGAAGAGCTCGCCGATACAGATCTCGGCATCACCTCTCTACGAGACTGAACGCCGGGCATGCGCGACCGTGAGCCCGAGAAGCATCGGTAGGGCGCGCCGCCACGCGACACGCTTGCGTGCAGCGGTCACCCTGCCCAGTCGCCCTCAGGTGCTCGTGGCACCGGACAAGTTCCGCGGCAGCCTTACCGCCAGCGAAGCCGCGGCGGCTATCGCCGTCGGCGTGACCGATGCGGTCCCTGCGGCGGAAGTGATTACTGTCCCTATTGCCGACGGCGGTGAAGGCTCGCTCGCGGTTTGTCTTAGCGCCGGCTTCCACGCAGTACCGGTCACCACCATCTCGCCAGCGGGCAATACGATCATTGCCTGCTATGCGCGACGCGACGACGTCGCCGTTGTCGAACTCGCCCAAGCCAGCGGGGTGCAGCTCACCGGTCCGTCACGGCATGTTGCCCGGCACGGGTCCACCGAGGGTACCGGCATCCTCATCCGCGACGCTCTGGACTGCGGGGCGCAGACCGTCGTCCTCGCCGTCGGCGGGTCGGCCACTACCGACGGCGGGACCGGCATTGCCGCTGCCCTCGGCGCCCGGTTCCTCGACAGCGCGGGCATTGCCGTACCGCCCGGCGGCGACGGACTTCTCCGCATAACCCGCATCGATACCACGCGACTCGATCCGCGCCTGCGCAAAGCCAGCCTGGTCATAGCAACCGACGTCGCCGCCCCGCTCACCGGCCCGCACGGTGCGGCCCACCGGTTCGCTCGGCAGAAGGGAGCCACCGACGAGGACGTACTCGATTTCGACCGAGGCCTCGGCCATCTGGCACGCCTCCTTCGCACCGAAGCCGCGGTGGACATCGCGCGCGTGCCCGGTGCTGGTGCCGCAGGCGGCGTGGCGGCGAGCGCCGTTACCCTCCTCGGGGCGAGCATCCGCAGCGGCGCCGCCTTCTTCCTTGACTTGATCGGCTTCAACGTTCCGCTCGGCACGGCTGACCTCGTCATCACCGGCGAAGGGCACGTCGACGCCCAAACGCTCGCCGGTAAGGGACCGGCCGAAGTCGCGGCCCGTGCCGCCGTACTGGGTAAGCCGGTCCTGCTGGCTGCCGGCCGGATCAGCGTCACCGCCGCCGAAACCCGCCGTCTCGGCGTCGCCGGGATGACCTCGGTCGCCGACCTCGAACCTGACCCGCGACGGCAACTTCAGCACGCCCGAACCCTGCTGCGACGCGTCACATGCTCCGCGATCGCGCGGCTCACCGGCCATACCCGCAGCCAGCTCCCCACAGGAAGGACCCGACCATGAGCACGTCCCTTGTCACGAAATCCGGACAACGCGGCCGCTTGCTAGCGCGCGCGTTCAGCGACCTCACACGCGGAGGACGGCGATGAGAGCACAGAACCAAGGCAACGGGGGCGCCCGGCCAGCGCTCGAGGGGATGCGCAACCTCGAGCGCTTGGCGGAACTGCCGCGGCGCAGGGCCAATGAGGAACAGGAGCGAGTGATCGAGTACGGACTGGAGGCCGCTCCATCTGTTGCTGACCGCACGATCTCGACTTTCGTCCGGGGATCGCAGCCGGCCTTTGCCGGCATCAACACTTTCCTCAAGGCGCCGTATCTGGAGGACATCCACGCGGTAGGCAGGCACGAGGTAGCGATCGTCGGCGCGCCGTTCGATATGGGCACGACTTACCGGCCCGGTGCGCGCTTCGGGCCCCAGGCCGTTCGGCGCATTTCCGCCCTTTACGATGCCTACTCACTCGACTTCGCGGTTGACTTGAAGGAGGAGCTTGACATCGTCGATGTCGGCGACATCTTCGTCATTCCCTCCAACATCGAAAAGACCTTCGACCAGATCCACCAGGGAGTGTCCTGGATTTTCGGCGCCGGCGTGTTCCCGGTGATCATCGGGGGTGACCACTCCATCGGGTATCCGGATGTCCGCGGCCTGGCCCCGCACATCGACGGGAAGATCGGCATCATCCACCTGGACCGGCACATCGACATCCAGGAACGGGACATGGATGAGCGGATGCACACCACACCCTGGTTCCACGCAACCATGCTGCCCAACGTGCCCGCTGCAAACCTGGTCCAGGTCGGCATCGGTGGCTGGTACGGCTCGCGGCCCGGCATGAAGGTCGCACGCGAGCGCAACACGACGGTCCTGACCGTCGGCGACGTCGAGCAGCTCGGTGTCGAAAGGGCCGCAGAAATTGCGCTGGAGCTGGCATGGCGGGACTGCGAGGCCGTTTTCCTTAGCCTCGACATCGACGTGGTCGATATTGGGTTCACACCCGGGACAGGATCGCCTGAGCCCGGCGGCTTGCTGCCAAGGGAGATGCTCAAGTTCATCCGTCTTGTCGCCAGGGAAGGCCTAGCCGGCATGGAGCTCGTCGAGATCTGCCCCCCCTATGACGTGAGTGATATGACCGCCCAGCTCGGCTGCCGTGCGATCATGGACGTCCTCGGCGCCATGGTCGACGCCGGCAAGATCGGACGGCGAATTGACGCCCGATCGAACACAGCCAGCGCCACGTAGCGCCGGATTCGGGGTCCCGTATTCGCCAGCTCCCTGGCGGTCGGCCTACCGGTATGCCGCTCCATCAGCTTCGCCGGCCACGCACGTATTCGGCAGCGACCGATTGTAGACCATTGATCGCTGACGGTCACCGTGTGTTTTAGGGCCAGGACGGTGGCCAGCGACTGGTCGGACAGCAGGATTCAACCTTGGACTCCGAAGATCAGGCTGGGGGGCAGATCGGGGGGCAGAATCCAGCTAGCGAACGCTCGCGGCAGCTTGTGTCAGCTCGAGGGGACGCTTTGGGGGGCAAGATCGTTATCAAGTGGCCTTGAGTGGCGTGTGCGGTCCGGTAGGCATGTGGGCCGACGTGCAGAGAACGGCCGACCCTGCCCGGCCATGGACGCGGGCGGCAGGCATCGTTCAATGCCGGTCATCAGTTGTTCCCGGCACCCTGGCCGCTTGGGGACTGCCCGGTGAACTTCGGCAACAACGACACCTTGGCCGCGACAGCGGCACCATAGACCAGCGCCGTTGCGGGACGGGGCAACGACCCTGCCCCGCAACGGGAACAAAAGCAATGCCAGACCAGGCGGGCATCACGCCGGAAGTGTGCGCGGGCCGCGTATCGCTCAGCGTGAGCCGGTGCAACGCGGAAGCGCGGCGTCCGGCACTGACCCGGCTAGAACCCGGCGCCGAAGTCCGAGCGCGGCACGGTCGCGAGCACCTGCTGCTGGTAGTACACCGGCCCGCCGCCGTCGGCGGTGACATCGGAGGGGTAGTGCGTCGAGACGAACAGCCCGTAGATGTTGTGGTCGGAGACCGCCAGGCCGAAGTAGTCGCCGATGAACCCCACCGCGCAGTTAGCGTCGGCGCACACGCGCTGGCTCAACCCGCCGACCGACTGGCCCGGCTGCTCGGGATCCCAGCCGAAATCGGTGATCCGCGCGTTGCCATCGACAGGCACCGCGCCGCTTCCGGAGTCCTTGAACGCCTGCAGCGAGGTGTTGATGCAGAAGTTCGCCCGGCCGAC
>Ga0126383_10001628_pt1 | contig 14101 bp, 12 predicted proteins | sample PanSoiMetPlot_35_FD_96882 | JGI IMG/M metagenome (GOLD analysis project Ga0126383, IMG submission 96882) | Tropical forest soil microbial communities from Panama - MetaG Plot_35 | ecosystem: Environmental > Terrestrial > Soil > Tropical forest > Bulk soil | place: Panama | collected 2016-02-17
ATCTGAGCCCGAACTGGTTCTACTTCGACGGCGAGAAGTTCTATGTCTCGACGACCAGGGCCCGAGCCAAGTTCCGGATTTTCCGCCGCAGCCCGCGGGCGGTGCTGCTGATCGACGACTCCACCGGAGCGCGCTACGTGCGCGTGCCGGTCACCGTGGACGTGCGGGAAGACCTGCCCGCGGAGCTCCCGAGGTTCCGCGCCATCCGCGAGAAGATGGGCGTCTCAGTCCCCTCGGACGAGGAGTTCCTTGCCTGGCTTCGCTCGGAAGGTCGCGTCCTGCTCGCAATGACGCCCGACGGCGCGCCGGATACCTGGGCCATTCACGGCCTCGACTGACTCGCCACTTGACGAGCGGGGCGTAACAGCCCAGGATCGTGCTTGCCGGACAATTCCTACTCGTGCCTGGAATCGTCCGTGAAGGGTCGGCACGGACGTTCTGGCGTCGAGTCCCGGTCCCGGCATTTCCCGGGACCGGCGAGCCAGAAAGGAAGGCGACCCGACATGCGCGTTGCCAGCGCAGCTGGACGTGCCCTCTCTCAATCCCCCGTCGCAGGCTTGCTCAGGCGTCACCTCGCCGTGGTCGCGGCGGCAGCACTGGCCATCGGCACCGGGCTGACCGTCGCGGTGAGCGCGCCAGCTGCGGCCACCGATGCATCATCACTGTGCCCGGACGCGAACGTCGCTGAGTTCGGCCCGAACGTCTGTGTGTTCACCGACACCATGAGCCAGGCGGCGATCCAGCAGGATGTGAATGCGATCGCCAGCCAGCAGCTCAGCAACCAGTTCGGGACCCAGCGCTACGCCCTGCTCTTCGAGCCTGGCACCTATGGATCGAAAGCCGACCCGCTCTTCTTCCAGGTCGGCTACTACACCGAAGTAGCAGGCCTCGGGGCCTCGCCCAGTGATGTCGTCATCAACGGTGGTGTCCAGTCGTCCAACCAGTGCGACACCGGCGGGTGTACGGCGCTGGACAACTTCTGGCGGTCGCTGTCCAACCTCACCATCAATTACTCAGCGCCGCCTGGCTCGGTACCCTGCGCCGACTCGACCGAGTTCTGGGCCGTGTCCCAGGCATCGCCGATGCGTCGTGTCGACGTCAACGGCAATCTGTTCCTGTTCGACTACTGCAGCGGTCCCGGCTTTTCCAGCGGCGGATTCATCGCCGACTCGCAGTTCACCAACGGCGTCGTCGTCAACGGATCGCAGCAGCAGTTCTTCGTCAGAAACAGCAACATCGACCTCTGGACCAACGACGTCTGGAACCAGGTCTTCACCGGTGACGTCGGCGCACCCGCGCAGGACTTCGGCGCTGGCGGGCAGACCACAACGCTGGCTACCAGCCCGGTGACGCAGGAGGCGCCGTTCCTGCAGGTCGACGGCAGCGGGAAGGACAGCGTGTTCGTCCCCGCGCTACAGAACAACTCGGCAGGCCCGTCCTGGACCAGCGGCTCGACGCCGGGCTCGGCCCTCGCGATCGAGAAGTTCTTCATCGCCAGTCCGTCGACGTCGGTTCAGACGATCAACTCCGCGCTGGCGAACGGCAAGGACCTGATCCTCACGCCTGGCGTCTACAACCTGAGTCAGCCGATCCAGGTGAACCGTCCCAACACGATCGTCCTCGGCCTCGGCTTCGCCACGCTGGTGCCGCAGACCGGGACACCCGCGATGACCGTGGGGAACGTGCCGGGGGTCAAGCTGTCGGGAATGATCTTCGACGCCGGCCCGGTCAACTCGCCGGTGCTGCTGCAGGTTGGCCAGACATCGGGCAATCAGGGAAGTAGCGCGAGCGACCCGACACTTCTGCAGGATGTCTTCTTCCGGATCGGCGGGGCCACTCCAGGTCAGGCCGCCACCAGCCTGCTCGTCAACAGCTCGCACGTGATCCTGGACGACATCTGGGCGTGGCGGGCAGATCACGGAAACGGAGTCGGCTGGACTGACAACGTGGGCAACACCGGCGTTGAAGTCAACGGCGCCGACGTGACGGCCTACGGCCTCTTCGTGGAGCACTTCGAGCAGTCGGACGTGATCTGGAACGGCAAGGACGGCACGGACTTCTTCTTCCAGAATGAGATGCCGTACGACCCGCCAAGTCAGGCTGCCTGGATGGAGAACCCCACGACCAACGGCTATCCGGCATTCCAGATCACCCAGCAGGCAGCCGGATTCTCCGGTTACGGGATGGGCAGTTACTCCTTCTTCAACAAGGGGGTGCCGATCTTTGCGACCAGCGCGTTCGAGGTGGACGGCACGCCCGACGTCCAGCTGCATGACCTGCTGACGATCTTCCTCGACGCCGTACACGGGTCCGGTGGGATCGACCACGTGGTGAACGGCGTCGGCGGGTCGTCGACGGTCGCCAACCCCGACACTCCGGTTGATGTCGTGAGCTACCCCTGATGTGTCGCGCGCCGCGGCCGGTTACCGGATCGCTGGTTACCGGCCGCGGCGCCAGACCGGCTTGCGCTTTTCCAGGAAAGCGCGCATGCCTTCGCGGGCGTCGGGCAGCTGGCTCGTAGCCGCCATCACCTCGACGGCGTAGGCATAGGCCTTCTGCTGGTCGAGGTCGATCTGCGCATACAGCGCCTGCTTCCCGATCCCCTTACTCTCTGCCGACCCTCGGGTAACACGCTCGAGCAGGTCAGCCGTGGCCGAGTAAAGCTGGCTGGCGGGCACGACGCGGTTGACCAGACCCCAGTCGAGCGCGGTCTGCGCGTCGATGACGTCACCGGACAGGGCCATCTCCGCGGCGCGCTTGCGGCCCACGTTCCTGGCGATCGCCACCATCGGGGTGTGACAGAACCAGCCGCCCTTGCCGCCTGGCGCTGCGAAGCCCGCGTCCTCGCTCGCGACTGCCAGGTCGGCGGACGCGACGAGCTGGCACCCAGCCGCGGTAGCGAGGCCATGTACCCGCGCCACCACCGGCTGCGGGATCTCCTGCATGAGGTTCATGAGATCGGTGCAGGTCCGCAGCAGTGAGCGGACCCCGGCCAGGTCCGCGTCGGCCACGTCAGCGAAATCGTGGCCCGCGCAGAACACCGGCCCGTTGCCGGCCAGCACGATGCCAAGCGCATCGCTGCTGCCGATATCGGCGAACGCCGTTATCAGCTCGCGCATGTGCGCGGCCGACAACGCGTTGCGCCGCTCCGGCCGGTTCATGGTGATGGTGGCGAACTCGCCGGACCGCTCGACCAGGATGTGCTCGAATGCCATGACCCACCGTCCTACCGCGGGTAAGAGGGAACTCCTGCCGGGACTCGCTCGGGCTCTGGCGCGGTGGGCTGGCCTGCTGGGCCGGCGATGATCCGCCAGTCCGCAAGCGCCAGCAGCCGGGCCAGGTCTGCGCGCGCTAGCTCCGGCGGCGCTGCCGCGCGGCCGCCGCCGCCCGACGGGGCAGGCTTGGGACCGCCCTTGCCCGGGCCGCCGCCTCCGCCACCCCCGTCGGGCCGGAGGCCGCCGTCCGCGCTGAACAACCCAGCCCACGCGCCGAGACCAGCTCCGAGGATGGGGAAGATGAGCAGCACCAGCAGATAACCTGCGCCGGCTTCGGTCAGCGCGACCTCGAAGTCGTACATCGAGTGCTGCGGGACCCCGCGGCCGGGCAGCGTCCATTGCAGGCCCATCGCGAGGTGCGGGACGAGCGCGATCGTGACGATGCCGAGGAGCGACACGACGAGAGCTGCGGTGAACCCGACGCAGGCCCCGGCTGCCAGACCCTGCCGCGCAGGCATATCCCGAGCAGGCACCGCCCGCGCGGGCATATCCCGCGTCGTGCGCCCGCCCTTGCGCCTCGACGCCCGCCGGGCCGCTGCCATCGCGGCCGCGAGCACGACCGCGAGCACGACCGGCACCGCTAGCACCTTGGCTATCTCATACAGGACTGCGAGCGCTGCATTGGCGACGTGAAGCTCGCCAGCGAGCGGCCGCAGCCCGTAGACCGCGATTCCGATGCCGACGCCCGAGCACGTGCCGATGACGAGAGTGGTCCGGCTTGCGGGTCCCCGGCTTGCGGTGGCAATGAGCAGGCCAGCCACGTACGCGGCGATCACCGCGAGGAAGATCACCTCTCCCGTCCACAAGCCGGCCAGCGACCGGTGGCCGGCGGCCGCCGCGAACTCGACGTGTTCTACCCGGGTCTTGACCGCGAGCAAGGCGACCACGACGCCGAAACCCGCGACGCGCACGATGGCCGGAAACCAGCCCGCGGCCGGCGCGCCGTACCAGCGCCGGATGAGCCAGGGCAGCCCTGCCATCAGGGCCGCCGCCGCTATCACCGATACCCGGCTGATAAGCGTTGCCGGGTTGTGAGCAGGACCCGGCCAGCCGGTCAGCGCGAGGGCGGTGACGCTGGCCGCCGCAGCCAGCCAGTAACGGACCGTGCGTGGCATCCCGGCCTCCCTACCTGCCACCACTTGCGCACCAGCCTAGTCGTGCCGATGTTTGGACCCACTTCAGGCGGGGTATCGAATTGATGTTCGAATGACGGGGTGACTGGTGTGAAAGGTGACCGGATCGAGATCATCGTCGATGTCGGCGACGGGACCCGGGCCTACGAGGTAACGGCGACGCGGGCCGGCCGCCGGGTCGAGGTCGCTACCCGGCGCGGCCTGGTCGAGGTGACCGAGGTAACCCGCACAGGCACACCGGTCCGGACGGCGCGCTTCATGGCCAGCAGGATCGTCTCGCTCGTGGAGTTCCCAGCCGGCGACAGCCTCGGTGGCGGTGAGGGACCCTAGAACCGCACGGGCATGTGCTTGATCCCGTTGACGAAGTTCGAGCGGAGCCTGACGGGCTCACGGTCTAGCCGGATGCCGGGCATCCGCTCAGCTAGCGCCCGCAGCAGCACCCGGAGTTCCAGTGCCGCCAGGTGCCGGCCGAGGCAGAAATGCGGCCCCCCGCCGCCGAACCCGGCGTGCGGATTGGGATCGCGGCTTACGTCGAACTGCTGCGGCGAGGCGAACACCTCCTCGTCGCGGTTAGCCGATGCGTAAAAGACAACGACCTTGTCGCCCGCGGCTACGGGACGCCCGCCTAGGTCCGTGTCGCACAGGGCCGTCCGACGGAACATATTCACCGGGCTCACCCAGCGCACGATCTCTTCCGCCGCGGTCGGGATCAGGCCGGGCTCATTCAGCAGCCGCTCCCACTGGTCCGGATGCTCGAACAGGGCCAGCATCCCGCCTGCCGCCGCGTTCCGCGTCGTCTCATTCCCGGCCACGGTGAGCAGAAGAAAGAACATGTCGAACTCGTCGCTGGTCAGAGCCTCGCCATTGTCGTCGGGCTGCAGCAGCCTGGTGACGATGTCGTCGGCTGGCTGCGCCCTTCGGCGCTCGGCGAGCGCGGCGCCGTAGGCGTAGATCTCCGCGGCAGCGCGCTGCTGAGCGTTCGGCTCGACCTGAAACTCGGGGTCAGCGGACCCGATAAGGATGTTCGAGAGCTCGAAGATGCGCTCGCGGTCCTGGACCGGCGCGCCCACGAGCTCGCAGATGACCCACAACGGCAGCGGCGCGGCGATCTGCGTGACGAAGTCGGCTGCCCCGTCGCCCTCCACGCTGTCCAGCAGGTCGTCGCAGATCTCGGCGATGTGCTTCTCGAGCCGGCCGATCATCCGGGGCGTGAATCCGCGATTCACGAACGCCCGCTGCCTGGTGTGCTGAGGCGGATCCATGTTGAGCATCATGAGCCGCTGGAGCTGGATGTTCTCCTCGGGAACCTCGCCGAACAGCGAGAGTCGCTGCGCTGAGGAATAGATTTCCGGATGGCGGGACACGTGTTCGACGTCCTGATGGCGGGTAACGGCCCAGAAACCAGGCCAGCCCGGTGCCCCGCCGTCGGCGTGCCAGTGGACGGGATCGTGTGCACGCAGCCACGCGAACCGCTCGTGCGGAGGGCCGCTGCGCTGGTAGACGTCGGGGTCAACAAGGCTGAGGTCCATTGCCACAGTGCAACGATAAGCGCCGGAATCAGGGCTCGCGGAACTCCGCAAGCGGATTCGTCACGACCTCGCGCCACCGGTCGCGATGACCGCGAGCCAGCAGCCGGTAGTAGACAACCTGACGCGCCGGCCCACCAGCCGGGCCGTCGTCTCCGCCGATGTTGTGGCCGAGCAGGTAGTGAGCGAGCAGCACGCTGCCCGCCGGCCCGGTTAGCCGCCGCGGCTCGCCGAGGTCAACCGGCGGGTAGGAACGGTCAGGCTGCAGCCGGGCCAGCGCGTCGGCGCCGTGATCGGCGAGCCACGAGCCAGCCCGCAGGTGCGAGCCTGGCCACACCCACAGGTTGCCGCGGTTGACCTCGCAATGGTCGGTCAGCCACACGCCGGCCAGCAGCGAGAACGTCGCGGGCTGGCCGGTTGGCAGCGGCGGGCTGATGCCGTCGACGTGCGGTCCGCCGGGCCGGTGCGGCCACGGCGGCACTGTCGTCGCAAGCTGAGCGAAATCCGGGTCATCCGGCGGGAACTCAGGGCGCAGAAGCTGCGCCACCAGGTCGCCGATGCCGGACGCGCGGTAGAACCGGAGCAGGCCATGCTCCACGCCGCTGGCCTCGGGTCGGGCGAACCGAGGCCACAGGAAGTGCGGTCCGGCGTGACCAGGAGGCGGGGGTTCCGCGGTCAGCATCGCCGTGGCGGTACGGTGCCCGCAGGCCAGCGCGCGCTCCCCGAGCACGCCGGGAATCACTACGAACCCCTGCTCGCGGAACGCAGCCAGCTGGTCGGACGCCACGGTCGCCATGCGGCCACTCCAGCATCACGAGCTGCAGCCGGCAACAGATTTAGTCCCGTGGGCCCGCGCCGCCGCCGATCTGCTGCGACGAACCGATCAGTTCGCGCGTGTCTCCACAAGCTCCTCGTCGCCGGACAGGCTGACGGGTCCGACCGGCGCGTCCGGATTGACGATGACGACATGGCTCCGGGCTGCTCGCAGCAGCTCACGCGTGCTGCTGGCGTCCAGCGCGGCCGGCAGCCCGCCGTGAGTCGGCGCGCCGAGGACGATAGCGAGCGCACCGACCTCGTTCGCATACCCGGCAACCATCCGGCCCGCCGCGCCATGATCAGCCGCGTGCAGCAGCAGCTGGCCCTCCGCGGCGACATGATGGGCTCCCACCTGGTCGAGATGCCAGATCACGAGGGCGCGAGCCGTCTCGAGCTCCTCGCCATCCACGGCGACGTCGCTGCCTATCGCGGCCTCCGGGGCGTGCACGACATGGACGGTCCGACCGTCGTGGCGGGCAAGCCGGGCAGCGGCCTCGGTGACCAGCCCGGCGATCGGTGAGTCGTCAACGGCGGCCACGATGACGCCCGCGGCGGCCGAAGGCGGACCAGCTCGGTCAGTCGAAGAGACGGTGACGATCTGCTGCGCCTGGCGCGGCGGGCCGGCCGCGGCAGGCTGACCGCCGCTGACCTCCTCGGCCTGCGTCCGCTCGGCGTCGGCCAGCAAACCGTGCACGCTCGTCAGTATCAGGATGCCAACCGCAACCACGCCCGCTCCGATGAAGAACGGGACGTGGATGTTGAGGGCCACCACGAGCCGGCCGGCGGCGTACGGGGCGAGGCCGCCGCCGATGAACCGGACGAAGCTGTAAGCAGCGGAGGCGACGGGACGCTCGACCGGCGCGATCGTCATGACGGCCTGCGTCGTGATCGTGTTGTTGACGCCGATGAAGATCCCCGAGGCGATGACCGCAGCGATCAGCACGGCCCTGTCGGTGGTCCAGATCGCGATCACGAGGACGATGATGGCGAACAGGAACAGGTTGACGTACATCGTCCGGGCGATGCCGAACCGCGCCTGCAGCCGCGGCGCGCCGAAGACGGCGAAGATGGCCACGAGCGCGCCCCAGCCGGTGAACACCAGGCCGAGCCTGATAGGGCTCAGCTCCATCGGGAACGGCGCGTACCCGAGGACCGTGAAGAAGCCCCAGTTGTAGCAGAGGGCCGTGATGGACATGGTGAGCAGCCCGCGGTGCCGCAGCGCCCGCAGCGGCGCGGACAGCCCGGTCTTTCTGGCGGGCAGCGGCGTCGGCCGGACCAGCGTGATCGTGGCAATCAGGGCGATCGCCATCAGCACCGCGACGCCGTAAAACGGGCCGCGCCAGCTCACCTCGCCCAGCAGGCCGCCGAGCAGCGGGCCGACGGCAATCCCGAGGCCGAGCGCTGTCTCGTAAAGCACGATCGCGCCGGCGAAACCGCCGCTGGCGGACGCGACGATGACGGCCAGCGAGGTGGCGATGAACAGGGCGTTGCCGACGCCCCAGCCGGCCCGGAAGCCGATGATGGTGCTGATGGACGGGGACGCACCGGCCAGCGCGCTGAAGGCGACGATGAGCACCAGGCCCGCGATGAGGGTGCGCTTGGCGCCGATGCGACTCGATATCCAGTTGGTGATCAGCATCGCCAGCGCAGTGACGACGAGGTAGCTGGTGAACAGCAGGGTCACCTCGCTCGGCGAGGCGTTTAGCTCGTGCGAGATCGCTGGCAGGATCGGGTCTACGAGCCCTATGCCCATGAAGGAAACGACGCAGGCGAACGCGACGGCGAAGACCGCCTTTGGCTGCCGGAAGGGGCTGGCTGCGGTCCCCGTCATCAGCGCTCCATCCACTCGTCAGTAACCGAATCCCGGCGCGCGCTCGCGAGCGCGTTGATGGCCGGAAGTGCGGCAGCCAGTGCTTCCTGGTCTGCCGGGCTGAGCGCGGCGAGCAGGCCGGAAAGCCGTTCGGCCCTCGCCGCCCGGCGCCGGGCTATGAGCTCACGACCTGCGTCGGTGAGCCGCACGCGCACGACCCGGCCGTCGCCAGGGTCGGCGGACCGCTCGACGAGGCCGCCGGCCTCCAGCCGGCCGACGAGCTGTGTCATGGCGGGCTGCGTCACGCCCTCATCCGCGGCCAGTTCGGTCAGCCGTCGCGGACCGGAGCGCTCCAGCGTCGTCAGGGTGGCAGCCGCGGTCAAGGACAGCCCAGGCGGGCTCAGCCAGCGAATCAGGCCAAGCAGCCGCACCAGGCCAACCGCCACCTCGGCAGAATCCATAACGCAACTATATTAGCTGCTTATGTAAGTGGGGTCAAAACCGGACTGGCTGCCCCAGCGGCGGTCAGTTAGCTACCGGACCGGGCGGGCTCCAGCTCGGTTCGACGCCAGCGGGAAGCGGCACCTCGAATGCGTTGAGCACGAAAGAGATCGTCGTGTAGTACCCGCACAGAGCGACCAGCTCGACGACGCCGGTGTCCCCCAGAAGCCCGTGCGCGGTGGCATAGCTGGCGGCGCTGAGATGCCCGTCGATCACAAGCTCGCGGGCTGTCGCATACACGATCCGATCATCCTCCGCGGTGAACTCCGGTTCCTTTCCCGCGCCGATCGCGTCGACCACTGCATCGGGAACACCGGCCTCACGGGCGATCCTTGCGTGTGCCCACCACTCGAACTCGGCCTGCCAACGGCTGGCGACCGCGAGGATGGCCACCTCAGTCAGCCTGCGTCCGAGCGAGGTGCCGAAGCGCAGTGCCGCGCCCAGCGAGCCAAGCGGCCCGCCTGCGTCCGGCGCGTGCACCATCGCATTGAAGGGACCGGTCAGCGCACCTTCTTCGGTGACAACATGGTCTCCGCGGGTGGCCACGATGGAGTCCCATACGGCCTTTCCGGCGGGAGTCAGCTGGTCGCGGCGCAAGTTGGGAAGTCGGCTCATGGGCCGACTTTAACGGGCGAACTGCCCTGGCAGCCGACCGGCTCCGGGCGGCCCGGCAAACGACTGCGCGATGGACAGCCACTGGTCTGCGATCGGTCCGGCCGCGACCATAGCGGTGTCCGCGCGGTGGCGACGCCGCGTTACCAGCAGGCAGAAGTCGAGCGCAGGGCCAGTAATGCGATCACGCGCGCCGTCGGATCCCCAGGTCCACGACTCGCCCGACGGTCCAGTCAGCTCCACGCGGACCGGCTCACCCGGCACCGGCAGGCCATGCGCCGCGTAGCTGTACGGCAGCGCGGCCACGCCAATGTGCGCCACGTGCCGGAGCCGGGAGGTCGGCTGCCGTGCTGTCCCGATCGTGTCGGCGATGTCCTGGCCGTGCGCCCAGGTTTCCATCAGCCGCGCGGTGGCCGACGACGCCACGCTCATCGGCGGGCCGAACCAGGGCACCCGCGCGGACGGCTCGAGACTCGCGAATGCTGTGAGCAGGCCGGCCCGGGACCGGCTGAACCAGTCACGGAGCTCGGCCGGAGTCATGTCCCGGTACCGGGCCGCGAGGGTATCGGGGTTCTCGCCGCCGTCGGTCAAGCCCGCCCGGATCGCGGCGAACTCCTCCGGGCGGATCGCCGCGCTGACCGCGGCGTCGTCGAAGTAGGCCAGGTGCGCGATCTGGTCGCCGATGTTCCAGCCCGGTGCCGGCGTAGCGCGCTGCCAGTCGCTGTCGTGCAGGGGGTCCAGGATCTCGCGGAGCGCTTCGGTCTCAGCCTCCAGGTCAGCAAGCAGGGCGGCGAGGTCAGCTGGCATCGTGCGGTCCCCCTCTGGCTCGGTGCGTTCAGTACGAGCGCGGCAGGCCGAGCACGTGCTCGGCCAGATAGTTCAGCACCATCTCCTGCGGGACCGGTGCGATCTTCATCAGCCTGGCCTCCCGCCAGTACCGCTCGACGTGGTATTCGCTGGCATAGCCGAATCCGCCGTGCGTCTGCACCGCGGCGTCGGCGGCCGCGAAGCCCGCCTCGGCTGCGAGGAACTTGGCCGTGTTGGCGTACTCCCCGGCTGACAGCCCGTGGTCGATGCGCCATGCGGCGTGCTGAATGGCCAGGCTGGAAGCAGCAAGGCGGGCGTGCGCCTCGGCGAGCGGGAACGCGACACCCTGGTTCGCGCCGATTGGCCGGCCGAACACGACGCGGCGGGCTGCATAGGCAACGGCCCGGCGCAGCGCGGCCCTGCCGATGCCGAGCGCCTCTGCGGCGATGAGCACCCGCTCGGCGTTGAGGCCGTCGAGCAGGTAGCGGAAGCCCTGGCCTTCCTCCCCCACCCGGTCGGCTTCGGGCACGAACAGCCCCTCGTAGGTCACCTCACACGAGGCGACGGCGTTCCGGCCCATCTTGGGTATCGCGCGGATACCGACCGCCGGGTCCTTGAGATTGGCGACGAACAGCGTCAGGCCGTCGGTGCGGCGGGCGCACTCGGCTGCCGGCGTGGTACGGGTCAGCAGCAGCACGCGGTCGGACTCCAGCGCCTTGGACGTCCATACCTTGCGGCCCGTTACCCGGTAGCCGTGGCCTTCGCGCACGGCGCGGGTGCTGATCGCGGTGGTATCGAGTCCAGCGTCCGGCTCGGTGACGCCGAACGCGACGTGCAGGTCGCCGCTGGCGACCGCCGGAAGGAATCGCTGCCGGAGCTCCTCGCTGCCGTGCCGGACGACTGGGTGCATGCCGAAGATCGACATGTGGATCGCGCTGGCTCCGTTCATGCAGGCGCCTGAGGCCGCAACCTCCTCGAGGACGATCGCCGCCTCGGTGATGCCTGCGCCACCCCCGCCGTACTGGCACGGGATCGCGATGCCGATCCAGCCGCCCTTCGCCATCGCATGGTAAAAGGCCCACGGGAAGGTGTGCGTGGCGTCAGCCTGGGCCCAGTACTCGTCAGGGAACTGCGCGCAGATCTCCCGCACGGCGGCCCGGATCGCCTCGTGCTCAGTGTCCGCGCTGAAATCCACGTCTCGTCCCTACCTGATCGATGGCTCGACGCGGGAGTCCGCCAGGATGCGTTCGAGCGTACGGCGACCGGTGCTGGCCATCACCGGGTTGGATTCGACGTAATACCAGACCAGGCCCATCGCCTGCTGGAAGGCCCACGCGATGCCGCGCTGCCACTCGAGATCGTCAGACCCTAGCGCGCCACGCAGCACCTGCCTGGGTGCTGCCTCAAGGGCGTGCCAGGCACACACCAGGTCCAGAGCCGGGTCGGCTGGTCCCAGGCCGCCCACGTCCAGTACCCCGGTCAGGCGACCGCCGGCCACAAGCAAGTTGCCTGGCATGAGATCGCCGTGGGTCATCACGTCCGGCGCCTCCCGCGGCAGCTCCCGGAAGGCAGCCCACAGCCGGCGAAGCCGGGGCACGTCCAGGAGCCCTTCGCTGTGCCCGAAGCAGGTCGCCATCCACTCGTCGTGATTGCGCAGGTCACCACCTCTGCCCTTACCCCGGAAAGTCCGGCCGCGGGTGTCGATCGACCGGACGCCACCGATGAACTCAGCAAGGTCGCGCGCGAACGGAACCGAGTCGCCCAGATCCTCGTCGCTAGCGACGGTCCCAGCCAGCCAGGTCTGGACAGCCCACGGCAACGGATAGCCCTCGCCGGGCTCGCCGATGGCAACCGGTTCTGGCGTGGCGAACCGGGTGTGGCCAGCCAGTTCACGTGCGGCGTCTGCTTCGGCGCGCAGCCAGCGCAGCGCCGCGTCGGGCGCCGTCGGCTGCAACGGGAAGCGGGCAGCGTAGCGCTCACCGATGCGGAAGATCGCGTTGTCAGTTCCGGCAGAAGTGACCTTCCTGACGGGCAGTTCCCGCCACTGCGGGAGCTGGTGCGCAATCAGCGCGCGTACCTGGCTGGTTGTTACATCGAGCTGGCCCGCATGCATCGTCACGCCGCAACAATCGGGTACCCGGATCGTTTGCCGCAAGCAGTTTCCAGGTGTGAGCAGGCAGGGCACAGTCGGCAGACTCGCTGAGGCTGCGCACCTCCGAATTGTCAGACCTCCTCGATAGTGTGACCAAAATAGCTCGGTTAGCTGCGGTGGGAGGTGAAGCTGGTGGATGACGACTTCGAGTCCGGCGGGTCCGGCGCGGGCGGGACCGGTGCGGGCGAGGACGGCCAGCTGAGCCTGTTCGGTCCGGCTGACGACGACGATGGCGCGCCGGGTAGTCCGTGGGATGAGGAGGTCGATGCGGGCTGGGATCCGTCGGATCACGCCGATGCGTGGGAGGACGACGGGGACGGGGCGGAGGCGTGGCTGCGGTCGCTGCCGCCGGTGCTGCGGGCTGAGGTGGAGGCCCGGCCGCCGGTGACGGTGCTGCCGTGGGAGGCGGGCCCGGCGGCGGCGCGGCGCTCGTTTGCTGACGGCGCTCCTTGCGACACGATGCTGCCGGGCTGGCTGCTGGGCCGGGTGCTGGCCGAGGCGACCGACGACGGGTATAGCGGGCTGACCGACGATGAGCTGGCCGGGGTGCTGCGCTCCTGGCAGCGCCAGGCCGCCCACGATCAGGCGAATCTGGCGGTCGCGGTGCGGGCGCTGGTCGCGCGGCGGGCGGCCGGGTCGTCGCGGGCCGCCGGGCATGTCACCGATGAGCTGGCGGTGGAGCTGACGCTGACGGGCAGGTCGGCTGCCCGCCAGCTGGAGATGGCGGCCGGGCTGGAGCGCCTCGACGAGGTGCGCGGCGCGCTGCTGTCCGGGTTCATCGACTGGGCGCGGGCGTGCGTGTTCGTGGACGAGCTGGCGGTCGTGGACGACGCCACCGCTGCCGGGATCGCGGCCCGCCTGGCGGATCCTGCGGGCGGCTGGACGACCGGTCAGCTGCGGGCGGCGCTGGCGCGAGCGGTGCTGGCGGCCGACCCCTCCGCCGCCGAGCGGCGCAAGCAGAAAGCCCGCAAGGAGGCCCGCGTCGAGCTGTGGCGCGAAGGATCGGGCAACGCGGCGCTGGCGGGCCGCGAGCTGCGGCCCTCGAGCGCGATCATGCTCGATGAGAAGCTGACATCCGACGCCGCCTGGCTGGCCGCCTGCGGCGTGCCGGGCAGTCAGGAAGACCTGCGGTCGCTGGCCTACACCACGCTGCTGTCCGGCCGCGACCTCGCCTCCATCCTCGATGATCCCGCGTCATGGCCGCAGGGCGACGACCAGGCCACTGACGGCAACGGCCCGGCCAGCCCGGCGCCGGGCCGCAACGCAGCCGGTCAGCGCGCAGGCGGCGCCGGGGACGGCTTCGGCTACCGGGGCCGGCGAGCAGCCGACGACGACAGTGCGATCGCGCGCGCCTGGCGGGGCACGGACCGCCACGCCGCCAGGCCCGAGCCGGCCGCGGGCAGCGTTCACCTGACCATGCCGCTGTCGGCGTTGGCCGGCGGCGGCGAGCCCGGCGAGATCCCCGGCTA
>Ga0126383_10001629_pt1 | contig 14096 bp, 14 predicted proteins | sample PanSoiMetPlot_35_FD_96882 | JGI IMG/M metagenome (GOLD analysis project Ga0126383, IMG submission 96882) | Tropical forest soil microbial communities from Panama - MetaG Plot_35 | ecosystem: Environmental > Terrestrial > Soil > Tropical forest > Bulk soil | place: Panama | collected 2016-02-17
ATCGTCACCCTCTCGGAGGGCGAAATCAACGAGCTCCATATCGGCCTGAAAGGAACGATGGGGGCGCTCTATCTCAAGGATCTCGCCGACAAGACCCGGCGCGGCCTGCGCGGCCGCGTCAGCCCAGTCAGCTTCGAATTTGCCTGGGCGGCGGGCCAATAGTTTGATGGGTAGTCACTCGGAGAAACTGTGAAGCCCCAGAATACCTAGGGTGTTCGACACCTCCCCCTCTCCGCCATAATATCAATAAAATCAACAAGATACGAGGAAGACGACGGCTCACCCACAAATCTACCCTCGACTGTCGACTAGATGTGGGTGGACTTCCGGAGACGATCCTGGACGATCTGACGATGCCGGCCGAGTTGCTTCGCCGTCGTTCCTGCCGGACATACGCGAAATAGCTGACGCTGGCCGTGCGCGTGTCGTCGCTGTCGCACCAGGTGCGCCGGCGCGGCGTCCTTCCAAATCTCGGCGTAGACGCGGACGAGGTCGATCTTCTCGTCGAGCGATTTCCCGACCCGATCGTCACGGGCGTCGGCGACGAAGTGCGGGAAGCCGCCGATGTATTTGTAGTCCCGGCTTCAGCCGATTGCCCCAGATCATTTGCATGGCGCACTTCTCGCCGCGATCCGTCCGGAACCGAAGAAACGGCTGCGCCGGGTGATCGTCGCCCTCACTTGTGCGTTCGTCGAGCGGGCGATCGGTAATTCAAGTTGCTATCTTGATGACCGACTCTCAGGTGGGGAACGAACATCATGCCTGAACGCTTCACCGAAACCCTGCGCGCCGCAAGCGAGCCTGGCTGGTCGCATGCCGTGGGGCACCGCTTCGTCAAGGAGCTGTTCGCCGGAGCGATGCCAGACGCGGTGATGGCGCGTTATCTCATCCAGGACCACCGCTTCCTCGACAGCTTCTTGATCCTGCTCGGCGCAGCGCTGGTCACCGCCGACACATTCGAGGCCAGGCTTCGCCTCGGTCGCTTCATCGGGGCGGTGTCGAGCGAGGAGAACACCTATTTCCTCCGCGCATTCGAAGCACTTGGCATCGCGGAGGATAGGCGCGCGACTGATCCCGATACGCAGGCGACCGCCGGCTTCAAGGCGATCATGCGCGAGGCGGCGGAAACGCGCAGCTATGCCGCTGCACTTTCGGTTCTCGTCGTGACTGAGTGGCTCTATCTCGATTGGGCCTCCCGCGCGCCGAAGCCCCTGCCGGACAACTTCGTGCACGCCGAGTGGATCACCCTGCACGACAATCCCAATTTTCGCACCTTCGTCGACTTCCTACGCGCGGAGTTGGACCGTGTCGGCCCTGCCTACTCGGCTCTGTGCCGAGACTTCTTTCGTCGAGCGGTCGCCCTCGAACTTTCTTTCTTCGAGGCCGCTTATGCCGATCGGACCTGACATCGTCCTCGCCGGACGGCGGCAAGCCAACTGAGGACGGCCTTTTCGTATTCCATCGCGTGCGTCCCGCCGCGATCCGTCAGGAACCGGAGGAATAGCCGCGCCGGGTGGTCATCGCCTTCGCGTGTGCGCTCGTCGAGCGGGGCTGGGGATCGGCAACTCGATGGACCAGCGCCAGGCGAGGATCGGACAGGCGACGAGATGTGGACGTCCTCCCTCCGCGGACCTCAGAAATTCGCTGATCGAGGAGTTGTGGGCGCCGGGCCGGCGACGATGCTCCGGAACAGGCTTCAACGGTCAGACAATTTCGAATACGCGCGCCCACTCGTCGATCATGGTTTCGCAGCCGGGCGTCACCTGCACGACCACCTCGTCGTAGCCGGCCTCTTGGAGACGGCGGATCCGGTCGCGCAGTTCGGGGACAGTGCCACTGCTCGTAAACGCACGGATCAGATCGGCTGTAGCAAAGCGGTCTTCTTCCGGCCTCACGAACATGAGATGCCCTTTGTGCAGCGTCAGATACCGTGCGTCGCTCGGCGTGTAGGATTCATAGAGGGCGCGATACTCTCGGAAGATTTGATCGAGACCCGGATCGGGCGGTCCAGACCCGGCGAATTCGCCGAGCACGCTGCCATAATTCTGCGACTCCATCGCATCGTGCAGGATCATCATGGCAACGGGCCCGACTTGCGCTTTCACCCGCGGGCTGTCGTAGGCCTCGCCCTCCTTTAGCACCGCACCGAAGGAGAAGATGATCTTTCGTCTGCGCGCGGGGTTCTTGCCGGCGGCTCGGTACTGTGCGTCCATCTCCTTGGCTGTAGCGGCTGAAAATTCGTCGGTGAAGTTGACGTTGATCCAGTCTGCGTCGAGTTCAGCCGTGAGGCGGCGGGTCTTTGGGCCGAAAGCTGAGATCGAGACAGGGACTGGGTCCTTGATATTGATCAACCCCGCCTCCGGATTCAGAAAGCCGACCTTGCGGGTCTTGCCCTCGATCTGAATTTCCGGCGTCTCGCCGCGCAGCATCGCCATGACCGCCCGGATGTAGTTGCCCATGTCGGACACTTTATAGGGCCCGAGGCCGATGCTGCGTCGGCCGGTGTAGCCGGTTCCAAAGCCGGCGAGAATTCGGCCCGGCGCCAGGGCGTTGAGTGAGGCAAGGCCGTTCGCGGCAACCGGCTCGATCCGGTTCGAGGGGATCAGCACGCCGGTGCCAAGTCTGATCCGATCGGTCTTGACGGCGGCGGCACCCATCGCGACGAAGATGTCCGCGCTCAGCACCTGAGTGTCATAGAACCAAGCGGTGCTGAAGCCGGCATCCTCCGCGCGCTTGACGATTTTCCAGGACTCCGCGGGCGTTGGAAGTGCGATGCCGAAATCCATTAGCTGTCCTCCCTTGGGTTTTCGCCCTGCTTGAGGGCGACGGTCAGGTGGCGAAGCGGACGGAGCGAAAGCCGAGAGCGGTCAAGAACGCGGTTGAACCGGATAGAAAATGTTCGGCGCTGCATCGCCTCCCGTCGCCTTATGGGGTCTCGTTTGGTTAGGAGTGTAGATGGGATTTGGGCGGTGGGCACTTGCGCAATGCGGCACGGGTCTCCTCAGGCGCTTTAGCCTGGTCCCAAATCCCGGCCGAGGCTGCGCGATCGGGATGTTCTTTACTGTGTGGTGAAAGTGAACCGACAACGCCGCGTTTTAGCAGAGCGAAGAAACGGGCCCGAGTACGGTAGCGGGGAAGGCGGGCGTGGTGGTGCCGGCGGAGGTCGGTAGCTGACGAGGCGCTGCTCAACATCTGGCCGCCTTCGGTGTGGGCGAGCAGCTCGGGGCATTGTTCTGGCCAACACGGGGCCGGGCCTAGGTAACATTGGAGGCCACCCGGCGACGGTGCCACACCATCATCAAAGCGAGACCGAGAGCCGCCTCAATATAGTTATCGCATCCGCCATCATGGTCTCGACGACGTCCTTGGCCGGTCGGATGTCGTGGATAAGGCCAACCCCTTGTCCTGCGAGCCAGGGCATCTCCTCCCAATCGCCTTCGGTGTCTTGGGTCGCAGGGATCACATTGAACTTACGCAGTTCCATCGGCTGGCCGAGGAGTATCGTCCGCCCAATTACTGGGAGATCGTCGCGGACCATCGGGACCTCAGCGAGACGGTTGGACCATTCATCGACCACCCGGTTCCGCAGGACCCGCATTGGATTGAAATGCGGCCATTCGGGGCCAAAGATCGACGAGCGCACAGTCTGTTCGCCCTTGCCCTCCACGAGCCGCCGCTTGTGTTCGCCGTGGACCGCCGCCTCCGGTGTTGCAACGAGCCGCGTCCCGACCCACACGCCGTCGGCACCGAGTGCGAGCGCCGCCGCAATACCCCGTCCGTCCACAATGCCGCCGGCGGCCAGCACCAATGCTGGTGACACGGCATCGAGAATTTCCGGCACCAACACCATGGTCGGCAGACCACCGTAATTGTGGCCACCGGCTTCCCAGCCCTGTGCCACAATCACCTCGACACCGTCGCCGACAGCTTCCTTTGCCGCTTCCACATTGCCGACCTGCTCCCACACCGACACCCCGGCATCGAGCAAGAGCTTCAAGTGTTCCGGCGACGGATGACCCCAATGGAAGGAGACGACCGGCACCTTCTCTTCTGCGCAGACGCGGATCTGTGCGTCATTGTCGAAAAAGGTAATGAGATTGATATTGAAGGGCGCTTCGGTCGTCGCGCGGATCTCGTGGATGATTGCTCGGAGGGGTTCGACCGGCATGAGGCCCACACCCACTGCCCCGATCCCCCCGCCGGCGCAGACCCCGAGAGCGAGGTCGGCGGTGCCGCCAGCGAAGGCCATGCCCGCGCCGGCGAAAGGATGGCGGCAGCCGAAGCGCTCCGTCATCGGCGTCGAAATGCCACTCATCGTGATCTCCCTTTGTTGCTCGAAGATCAAAGCTTATGCACCTGCTGCCAATCGCTACTCGGCGTAAGCTTTTGTCCACGGGGATCGTGCATTTTGGCGCTGTGATACCCGAGATCGACATCTGGCGGGCGGCGCAGCTTATGGTCAAGAGCTACGGCGAGCAGGCGCTCAAGGAGAGCGCTGCTCGAGCTACCGAACTCACACTCGCTGGCGACGATGACGGAGCGGCGACCTGGCACCGGATCATGGCGGCCGTCGCCGAGCTCGCCAACACCACGCCCCCGGGGCCTTTGCACTGACCTAGGACGGGACACCGGGGCGTCCTTATCGAATTCTGAATAATTACACGCGACATTTCGATCAGGCCCCAACCTACAGAGGGTAAGCAACCTTTGCCCCTATGCGATCGATGCGGCGAGGAGATCGCGCTGGCCAACGATCTCGACCAAGCCGGGGATATCGACCGGCGACGGCATCTCGTGCAGGTCGCTGGCAAGCCACGTCGCCTGACTCCCAACTTCTGGCGGCTCTTCACCCTCCTCTATCGACATCGAGGTGACGTGGTCGACAACGATCGGATCCAGGCCGAACTCTATGACGAAACGGTACAGCCGCTGGCGGCCAACGCGGTCCGGCAGAACGTGCGCCGGCTGAGAAGGGCGCTGGCCGGGTCGAGGTACGAAGTTCGTGAACCATCCGACCCTCGGATATGAGCTGATCGTCAGAGACGTCCCGGCGCGGCGACGACAGCGCTGAGATAGGACGGCGCTCCCCATCTTCGGCAACACCGGTGCCGGAAAATGTCAATACGCCGCCGGCGGTCCATTGTGATGTGCCCCGAATGCGGCCGCCTTTTACTGGCCGGGAGGCCATGTCCACCGAATGCGCCACTGGCTTGCTGTTTGGCAACAAGACAAGCTCCCGACGAGTTAGCGACGCCGATCTGACTGCAGCCGGCCGCCAGCGAGAGCGTCAGCGGTCCCTGGCGCCGTTGTAACCGCCTCCCAACCTGGACAGGCTTGGGGCAGCGGTGCCCGCTTAGGCCAGCTCAGCTGGCGCGGCGTTCATCGGCTTCGCCGCGGAACCTAGCCGCCGGATGATCCGTGCCCAGCCGCGCACGACCTGGACCGTAGAATTTCTCGCGCAGCGTGCCGGGCGCGTAATCCAGTTTGTAACACCCGCGCCTCTGTAGTTCGGGTACAACCAGATCGACGAAATCGGCGAAGGTTTCCGGCGTCACCGCGTAGGCCAGGTTGAACCCGTCGACATCGGTTTCATCGACCCAAGTGATCAACTCTTCCGCGACGTCCTCGGGCGAGCCGACCACTACCGGCCCGCGACCGCCGAGAGCGGCGTGTTTCGCGATTTCCCGCACCGTCCAAACCCGGTCCGGATCGGCGATGGTGAACGCTTCAAGCGCCGAAGTCTGTGCATCCTGGCGGCTGTAGCGGATCGGCTCGTCGGGTTCGTATGTGGAGAAATCGACGCCGGTCCAGCCTGACATCAGCACCAGCGCACCCTCCTCGCTGACATATGATCGATAATCATCGAGCTTTGCCCGGGCGGCTTTGGAAGTCGCCGCGGTGATCACCGTCATCATTGTGAAAATCAAAATTTCGGCGGGGTTCCGGCCAGCCATCGCGGCTCGCCTGCGAATATCAGCGACAATCGGAGCGATCACTTGCTTTGACGGCCCGTTGATGAACACGCATTCGGCATGGGTCGCGGCGAATTGGCGTCCGCGCGAGGACGCGCCCGCCTGGTAGAGCAGCGGCGTGCGCTGGGGCGAAGGTTCGCAGAGGTGGATGGCCTCAAGCTGGAAATACGTGCCCTCGTGCCGGATGCGATGGACTTTTTCCGGTCGAGCGAACACGCGTTGCGCGCGGTCGCGCAGCACCGCCTCGTCTTCCCAGCTGCCCTCCCACAGCTTGTAGACGATCTCCATGTATTCCTCGGCGATTTCGTAGCGCGTGTCGTGCTCCGGCTGTTGCGGCCGCCCCGTGGCTTTGGCGGCGCTGTTCAGATATCCGGTCACGATGTTCCAGCCGATGCGTCCGCCGGTCAGATGATCAAGCGTCGAAAACCGCCGCGCCAATGTGTAGGGATGTTCGTGCGCGACAGCACAAGTAACGCCGAAGCCGAGATTTCGGGTGACGTACGCCATCGTCGGGATCAGCATCAGAGGATCGTTCACCGGCACTTGCACCGCCTGCGCAATCGCCGCGTCGGGCGACCCGCGATACACGTCGTAGACGCCGAGCACATCGGCGAGGAACAGGGCGTCGAACTTACCGCGCTCGAGGAGCTGCGCGAGCTCGATCCAGTAGTCGAGTGTATTGTATCGGTCGGCGCGATCGCGCGGGTGTGTCCACAAACCGGGCGACTGATGCGCGACACAGTTCATGTCGAAAGCATTCAGGCGGATTTGCCTAGGCATCTTGTCTCCGTTGCTTCGGCCAGTTGCGGAACGCCTTCATCTACTCGGTCTTGAGCACGAAGAGCTTGTCGGCGGCGGATTCCGCGCCCCAGACCTCGCCCTTGCGCCCGGCGAGTTGGCGCACGCTCGCGTAGCGGTCCGTTAGCGGAAAGGCCTCGAACTTCCTCCGTCCGCGGTTCGAAGCGCAGGATCGCGTTCGAGCCCCAGTCGCTCATCCACACCACATCGGTCTCGTCAACATAGACGGCATAGGGCTGCGGGCTGTCGCCAGGCAGGTGCCAATGGGCCGAGCTCTTGGTCTTGCTGTCGTATCGGAAGAGATCGCCACTGTTCCAGCCGGTGATCCAGAGAGCGCCGTGGCTGTCGCTCCAGACACGCCGAGCGCCTTGGCGCGGAACAGGCGGCTCTAAGACAGTCGCATTGCCGGTCGCAAGATCGATCTGGCCGAGATAGTTACCGGCGAGCGAGGCGAAGAACACCTGCCCGTCCGGCGTCGTGGCGACGCCGTAGGGGCCGGTGCCGCGCGGTGCGTCGAACACAGCCATCGCGCCTGATTTGGGATCAAGTTGACCGTAGATGCCGTTCTGCCCGGTGAACCAGAGCACGCCCCGGTGATCAAAGCTGGCCGTGTTGAGATTGGCGCTGCGCCGCTCCTTGGGCAGCGAAAAGAGCTTTACCGCGTGCGTGGCAGGGTCCACCCGGGCGATCGCGTTCTGTCCACCCTCGGTGATCCAGACGGCACCGTCAGGCCCGACGATCACGTCATGTGGCGCTGCACCCGGCCCCAGAGAAATCAAATCCGACTTGCCGGTCCTGGGATCGAGTCGGCCCAACTTGCCCGCGGATTGGGCTGTAAACCAGACCGCACCGTCAGGCGCAGGATGGACGTCGTGCGGCCCGGCGCCCGCCTGCACCGGGAAGGTCTGCATCGTGGTGTTGGAGTGAGCCGCGCTGTTCGCGGTCGACATGACCACAGCCGCCACCAGCATCATGACAAGTCGGTTCATCGAAAGCTCCCGTCAGTACCGCTGCACAAAATAGCATCGGCGCGTCTGCCAGCGAGATCACCGCGGCGGGGTGCCTGCTTTGTGGGGAATCTTTCCTGCGCCGGCAATCGGGCAGCTTGCGAACACAACCTCGCTCCTCACACTCAGCTCAGGTGTCCTCTCTGTCTCTTGCTAGGAAGGCTCGCGGCGTCAGTACGTCGACGCCAATGCGATCCTTATGGGATAGGAGGTGGTTGTCGTTGGTGACGAGTGGAGTTTGCGTCGCAACACTCAGCGCTGCGAATTTCCGATCTTCCGGATCCGGGACGAAGACGAAGCTCTCAGGGTCGACGGGGCCAAGAAACTCCGTCTCGGGCCGGAATAGATCAGCAACTCTTTCCCAGTCGAGGTGGGGAATTTGGCGCAGGATTAACTCGGTCTCACGGCGGGTTGGCTCGTTCCAGATCAACTGAAAGCAGCCCTCCCGGACGCCTGCGAGGATACGTGCGGCTGCACTTCCCGGGTTGAAGCCCGCCGCGACGAACACGTTGGTGTCGACTACAATCCGGCGCATGAGCATACATCAGGAAGCCAAAGAGAGACGGAGGTAGGGACATCGAACCCCCGCTATTTGTGCCGTCATCCGTGACCGAAGGAGAGGAGGATGAAGCTTTATACATATTACCGCTCGCAGGCGAGTTTCCGTGTGCGCATCGCGCTAAACCTCAAGGGCATTGCTCGCGAGGACAGCTTTCTGCACCTCGAGAAGGGCGACCAGTTTGCCGCCGCATACCGCGCGATCAACCCGCAGATGGTGGTCCCGACCTTAATCGATGGCGACATCAAGCTATTCCAATCGCTGGCCATTCTCGAATATCTCGAAGAGACACATCCGCAGCCGCCGCTGTTGCCGGCCGACCCATTGGCACGCGCTTGGGTGCGCGGGTTGGCACTGATCAACGCGGCAGATTCGCACCCGCTAATTGTGCCCCGTGTTCGGCACTACTTGGCGGATGTGCTGAAGGTGAGTGAAGAACAGAGACTAGCCTGGATTCAGCATTGGCTCAACGCCGGGCTCGATGCCATCGAGGCGTTGCTCGCCAAACACCCCGCGAGCGGCCGGTTCTGCCACGGCGATGGGCCGACTGTGGCCGACATTTGCCTCGTTACACAGGTGACGCCGGCCAAGACCTTCAACTGTGTGCTCGATCCCTACCCGAGAGTCATGCGCATCTACGACACCTGCATGGCTATCCCGGCGTTTGCGGATGCCCATCCGGCGAAGCAACCCGACGCGGAATAGAGGAGAGGGAGTAATTACACTGCCTTGACGCCGAAGGAATGCCTCCTTCGACGTCTTAGCATCGAGCAGCCACGTGAGCAGCCGCGCGACCCATTCCGGCAGGCTGACCGCCGTCTTGGCTCCAATTGCCGATCGCGCGATATCGGGGTAACGCCTGGAGTGTAGGCTCCTCTACTCGGAAAGAAACGATCGTGCGGATCGCGACCTACAACGTCAACGGCATCAATGGTCGCCTCACCAATCTGCTCGACTGGCTGCAGGAGGTGAGGCCGGATATCGCCTGTCTTCAGGAGCTCAGAGCGCCCGACGAGAAGTTTCCGACCGCCGCAATCCGCGCGGCCGGTTACGGTGCGGCCTGGCAAGGGGAGAAAGGCTGGAACGGTGTTGCGATCCTGGCGCGCGATGGCGAGCCCACGGTGACGCGACGCGGCCTGCCCGGCGATCCCGATGATCGGCACAGCCGCTACATTGAAGCCGCGGTCAACGGCGTGATCGTCGGGTGTCTATACTGCCGAACGGGAACCCCGCGCCGGGACCGAAATTCGATTACAAACTGCGGTGGTTCGAAAGGCTGAGCGAACATGCCGGCCACCTGCTCGCGAGCGGCGCGCCCACCGTGCTTGCCGGCGACTACAACGTCATGCCGACCGACATCGATGTATACGCGCCGGAGCGCTGGGTCGACGACGCACTGTTTCGGCCGGAGGTGCGGGAAGCCTATCGTCGGCTTGTTGCGCAAGGGTGGACCGACGCGTTGCGGGCGCTGCATCCACATGAGCGGATCTACACGTTCTGGAAATACTTCCGAAACGCATTTGCCCGCGATGCCGGGCTTCGCATCGATCATCTGCTGCTCAGTCCTCTTATTGCCAATCGGCTGGTGGCGGCCGGGGTCGACCGTCAGGTTCGGGGCCGCGAACACGCCAGCGATCATGCAGCCGCCTGGATCGAGATAGCCGATGCAAAGGCCATGGTGCCGCGTAGTGGGCGACGCGTCAGGGAGGATCATTAAGCTGACTGATGGGTTCGATCTTGAGCGCTTCGTGACGGCGCAAGAGCCGGTTTTCGACGCCGCGCTAAGCGAGCTGCGGGCCGGGCGCAGTCCATCGCCGGTGACAAGCTTCTTGTTCCCGCCGGCATCTTGGTCGGATGCGTGGAGGGGCTGATGTAAGTCGCCAACGAAGTGGAGAAGAAACTTCAACGCCAAGAGCTGCTCGGAAGCGCTAGTGACCTGATTGCCGAGTTCGGCCGCGAATTGATCGATCTTGTCGACCACGCAGGCTTGCGGCGGACCTTTCGAAGCCGGGACGCCAGGAGGAAGCGGGGGATGGCCGAAACACGCTGCTGCAAGATCCGGCTGCGAAAGTTCGATGTCCACAAAGTGCCATCGCCACGTCGCGTCGTAGCGGATCTTGGTCGTGTGTCGGTCGCTGTCCCGATATTTGTCCGCCCATGTCGCCTCGCTCGCGATGTCGTGGCCGGCGAGAGGGTCGGTATCCGCCGCGAGCAGCGTTCCCACCTTCGCGCGGACGGCCGGGTCGAGATAGTGTTCGGCGATCAGAGCGATGACCTTGTGACCTTCGTCGCCCCAGGCGGTCGCTCGATGCGGGTTGATCAGCGCTACAGCGAACAGAGCCAGGAAAAGAGGTGCATGGCCGGCCCATATGGTCCCCTGGTGAGATCGGGAGCCGTTTCTTTTAGCCAAGGCAGCGCGGGCCTCAATAGCGGAATGCCCACCGCTCGACGATCCCCTGAAGCTCTGCAAGGCCATCAGTCAGAGCCGCCGGACCTGGCTGCAGGATCAGCGACGACTTGATCTCGTGCAAATCCTGGTGCTGCACTGACGGGGTCCGGACGAAGCCAGGCCGCGCCATCACCCGCTCGGGCCGAAACTTCTTGCCGCACCACGAGCCGATGATCAGATCCGGCTCACGCCCGATCACTTCATCGAAGGTCACCACGCGATCCTTGGCGGAGGCCCGGCCTGCGCGGTCGGCGAAGATGTCGACGCCGCCAGCGATCTCGACGAGCTCAGAGACCCAACCAATTCCGGAGATTAGCGGATCATCCCGCTCCTCGAAGAACACCCTCGGTCTCCGCGGCAGGCGGCTCGCGCGCTCTCGGGCTTCCGATAAACGCAACTCAAGCCTGTCCGCGAGCTGTTGGGCCCGCTTGTACGCGTCGACCAAGGCGCCGACCGTCCGGATCATATCGAGGATGCCGCCGACACTTCGCTGGTTGAAGGCATGGACGGCGAGCCCGCGGCGGATCAGATTGGCGGCGATATCCGCTTGGAGATCGGAGAACGTCAGGATGAGGTCGGGCTTCAGCGCCAGAATCTTGTCGATGTTCGCCGACGTGAAGGCACTTACACGCGGCTTCTCGCGGCGAGCCTGCGGTGGGCGCACGACATAGCCAGAGATCCCGACGATGCGATCCTGCTCGCCGAGCAGATAGAGAGTCTCGGCAGTCTCTTCGGTGAGGCAGACTATTCGCGCCGGCGGGAACATCGAACTCCTTGCGCCAGAAAGGCACGCAATAGGCATTATGCGCTGAGCGCGATCGGCTCGATTAGGCTCCGGTCATTGTTCTTAACGTTGCCGACCCGGGTGCTCACCGGCCAGCAAGTCATGCCTTCCGACGGATAGGGCGCGAGAAGGGCTTTGAGTTGGCGCGTGTGCGCGGGTTCTTCTCCAAGCCAGACCGGCCAGGCTACAGGCCCCAGAACCACCGGCATCCGATCGTGCAGCTCCGCACACAGCTCATTGGGCTTCGTGGTTATGATCGCGAAGCTGCGCACCCATTCACCGGCGGGCGAGCGCCAGTTCTCCCATAACCCGGCCAGCGCAATCAAACTCCGGCGGGAAATTTGGCGTAGGCCGATGTGGCGGGATCGAGAAGACGAGCTTGATCTCGCTGACATCGGACGACAGATGGACACGGCCACACATGGCGCGAAGATAGCTTCGTTCGCGGACAGGCCAAAGTGGCTCGACACGACCCGACAGCTGTGCGATCGTCTAGGAACGAACAAGGAACACGGCAATGCCTGACAATCCCCGCGACATGATCACGTCAGCCGAGCGACGCTTCCCCGTCCGTATCAGGATCGGTGTATCATCCGGCGGTCTCGGAGCACGACATACCCGCATTACCGCCTGGTTGGACGAGAATTGTGGCGCCGACGGCTGGGCTATGACGCCCTCGGGAACTCGCGGCGTGCTGAATGATGCCCTGTCGATCTACTTCGCTGATGCGACGCTCGCTAACGCCTTCGTCGCCCGGTGGTGCGTCGGCGCCAGAGTGGAAGCTAACGGCGGCGTCTTCCAGGTGAGGGAGGATGAGCCGATGCCACGCCTCGGGGCGACGCTGCACCGGACACCCTGAGCTCGTTGCACCCCGCGAGTGTGGCGCTGCTCGTCAATCCGGCCAGCAGCTGGGCGATATCGGACCCGTTTGCGAGCGGATCAGATACGGCACCAGCTGTTCGGCCGTGATCTCCTCAGTTGGAGTATTACCTTTTCATCGGCTCGTAAGCACTGAAGGAGAGGAGGCAGTTGCGGCGCAACCGCGGATCACTGATCGGGCCGCATTCTTTGTTCATTCGGTAGCGACGAAAGTTGGTATCCGTGCGGAGTAGATGGTCGTATTGATGGCTCCGCCACACGTTCTGAGCCGGGGTTTCGTGCCAGTTGCTGGGGTTTGGGGCCGCCTGTGCCGAGACAGCCGCCAAGGCCGCCAGACCCACAAGCGCCGGGACGATCGCGCGCATTTCAACCTCTTTCACTGGGGGGAACGAGGCAGTCTTCTCGGGTAATTGTTAATGCAGGATGAAGTTAATCCTACGAGTGCCGTCGCGCGTTGCGAGCTACTCGCCCGGTCTGTTACTTCAGCGAGCCCTGTTCGAGAGCATTGTCCAGCGCAAGCTCCGGTGGCGGCGGTTGACAGAGGGGCGCGGGATCACCAGACGGAACTGTGAAGTGACAACCGTGCCGACAGCCGGGGAGCGTCTCAAATCGACCCAAAGCGGGGGCCTTCCGCGTCGCCGGGGTCCACGCTCGCTATCATTGTGGTAACGGATGCTTGCGAACTCCGGTACGGGCGTCTCACGAGACGAGCGCATGGTCCTCATCCCCACACCGCGGCGGGCCGGGGAAGTCGAGGAACATCGCGAAATCACGTGGGAGCGGATTGCGGCAGAGTAGTGCTGCGAATGTGTCCGGCGCGGCGGTATCCGCTGACGCCAGAGTGGCTATATGGTCGACACGCGAGCGCCGCGTCACGTCTACCGGCTGTTGCCGGGCGAACGCTGCGCGGTGCCGCAGAAGACGGCGCATTACGTGCACGGCGAGGCCGATGGCCAATGCAAGTTTCTCATCGTGCAGGGCGTTGGCGTGTACGACTTCGTGCCGATCGGCGGGTGAGTCTAGTCGCGGCGGTACTCCACCATTCTGCAGGGAGGGTGGGCGGCAGCCTGAGCAAGTGACGGGCCCCTGGCCGCTGGTGCCCGGATTACGGGGATGAGCACGGCGGGGTCCTGCGCTCCCGGCCGCGGGCCGCCGCGACCAGGAACCAAAAAATTTTGCGGACTCCCCGCTGGAGGAAATGGATTCGAACCTTTGGTACCGCAACACAGAAGCCCGCGATTTCCGAAGCATTCCGGGCATTGCGGGCGGCTCCACCACCGCCGATGCCGGCTATGCGATGAAGAGCGGCGTCGAGTGCGAATTCTTTCTCGTCAGCCCGGACGGCGGCGGGGTCGCCGATGCGTCGGACACGCAGCAGAAGCCGTGCTACGACCAGTCGGCGTTGATGCGCCGCTACGACGTGATCACCGAGATCTGCGACGCGATGCTGGCGATCGGCTGGCAACCCTACCAGAACGATCACGAGGACGCCAACGGCCAGTTTGAGATGAACTGGCAGTTCGACGACGCGCTGGTGACGGCGGACCGGCACGCGTTCTTCAAATTCATGGTGAAGTCGATCGCGGAGAAGAATGGACTGCGCGCAACCTTCATGCCCAAGCCGTTCGCCAATCTCACCGGTAACGGC
>Ga0126383_10001630_pt1 | contig 14095 bp, 10 predicted proteins | sample PanSoiMetPlot_35_FD_96882 | JGI IMG/M metagenome (GOLD analysis project Ga0126383, IMG submission 96882) | Tropical forest soil microbial communities from Panama - MetaG Plot_35 | ecosystem: Environmental > Terrestrial > Soil > Tropical forest > Bulk soil | place: Panama | collected 2016-02-17
TACCACAGAGGCCACAGAGAAACACAGAGAGCTTCAGGCTTAACCACAAAGGTCACGAAGGAACACGAAGGGCGTTGCATCGCGAAGACTCTTTCGGGCAACCTGTGATGGCTGGAGGTCGCTGGCAAAGCTGGAACAGCTGTGCGAAACTTGAATGCGGGGGCCTGTAGCTCAACGGTTAGAGCAGCAGACTCATAATCTGTTGGTTGTAGGTTCGAATCCTACCGGGCCCACCTTGAGCCGTTCTGCGGGCGTGAGCGAAGCGGGAGCTCGCAGGCGAAATCCCGAGCGCAGCGAGAGAACTGCTACGGGAAGATTGCCAGAATTGCCAAAATCGGGTAATTGCCAAAATTTGAGACATGGACGCCCGCGCATTACCTGGCGGGAGCAACAACTTTATCCAGCCAGCCGATCAGGTCCGCGGTGACTTCATCGCGGTTGGTCTCATTGAACAGCTCATGGCGGGCTTCGGGATAAAACTTGTGCGCCAAACTCACAAAGCCTGCGGTCCGATATTCCGCCATCCAGGGCCCCAGTTGACGCGTGTTGCCGCTCACCGGATCGCGTCCACCAGCAATCAAATACAAAGGCAGTGACTTCGGCACGCGATTGCGATGGGCCAGACGGGAAACCGCGGCCCATCCATCTAGCAAGTCGAGCCACAGCTGCACGGTCGCGGAAAAACCGCACAGCGGATCGGCGACGTATTTGTCCACCTCGGCCGGATCGCGCGAGAGCCAATCGAACGCCGTCCTTGCGGGCGCAAAATTTTTGTTGAAGGCATCAAAGGTGAGCGACTCGACGAGCTTGCTCTTGCCTCGCGCTCCCAGCCGCAAGCGCTCTGCCCGAGTAATTACGCTGCCGATTTTGGCTAACCCCGTCGGCTTGCCGTTGGCGCCGGAAAGCACCACGCCAGCCAGCGCATCTCCGTGGTCCCCCATGACCTGCTCCGCCAGGGTTGAGCCCATGGAATGTCCCAGCAGCACAATGGGCAGCGCGGGATGAGAAGCGGCAATGTGGCGGTTGAGATGCCACAGATCGTCCACACATTTGCGCCAGCCGTCACGCTCAGCAAAGAAGCCGAGATCGCCGGCTGACTTCACAGTTCGCCCGTGGCCGCGATGGTCATTGGCATACACCGCATAACCCGCGGCGTTGAGAGCGCCCGCCAGCCGCGCATAGCGCGCCGCATGCTCTGCCAGCCCGTGCGCAATCTGCACCACCGCTTTCGGCCGCTCAGCCGGAAGCCAGCAGTAGACAAACAGATCGATGCCATCGACGGTGGGAAGGGTGAAGGTGGAAGCCTGGCTCATGGTAGTTTTGCCATCATAAAGCTGTGGCCATGATAAAGGTTGATCAAAGAGGAGTTTCACCGCAAAGGACGCAGAGGCCGCAAAGGAACTTCCGAAAATGCGTCTGATGCAAGCTGCCTCCGCTGATCCTGGCCGCATTTTTATTTTGGCGAAAGTTTTCATTCTTAGCGAGAGTTCATTTTGAGTGGAGGTTATTGTTCGTGGCGGCTTCACTTCTGTGAAGAGGACCGGTTGAGCCATTCGGCGGTGCGCGGGGCGGCCGTGGGATCGGAGGACAACTGGCGGCGCAGGCGCTCAAGGTCCTCATGGCTGTCAATATCGAACCATGGATCGATGAGCACGGTCTTCATGCCGAACTGTTCCAGCTTGTGGACGGTGGAGGCGAGCGTGGTGGAATGGCTCCACTGAATGCCATCGAGCACGCCCACTGGACAAGCGTTGAGTCCCATCAGGTATAAACCGCCGTCGGCGGAGGGGCCAAGAACGGCATCAGCGGTGTTGAGGGCCTGGCGGGCGCGTTCCATATACGCAGCGGGAAGGCCGGGACTGTCACCGCCGATGGCCAGCACGATCTCACGGCGCTTGAGCGCCAGCCGCAAGACTTTTTCCAGCCGCTCACCCAGGTCGCCTTCTGATTGCAGCCAGACCTCTTCGGGCTTGAAGTAAGGGCGGGCAAAAGTTTTTGTGGCGGCGATGATGCACTCCGCCCAGGGCAGCGTGCGGACCATGGCAACCGTATCTTCCAGGAAGGCTTCGGCCAGCTCCGCCGTGTGCTCCGGGCCAAGCTCCGGGATCAGGCGCGTCTTCACCGCGCCGGGTTCAGGCGGCTTCACGAAAATGCAGACCATGGCTTCCGGCATACGAACCTGTTTTCCTGTGGGACAAGATTATGGCGTTACGGCCGGCTTTCAGGCAAAAAAATCAACTCAATGTTTCATGGCAAGCCGCCAGATAAGAACAGCAACAGCCGCCCATCCGCCCCATAATAATGGATGCAAGTCTTATCGGAGTTGGAGCGCCTGCGCTATTCGACCCAACTCTCGCCCCACTCAGCCTTGCGAGCGCGCTTGTAGGCCTCTTTGCTGGAGCGCGTGATTGTCCGATTTTCAATTTGGCCTTGCGGCGTGCACAACGCCAGTTGAACGTGGCCGCTATGCTTTCCCGGATGGCGGACGATGCGCGCTCCTGGTGATGTCGAATCATTCTTGGCGGCGACGATATACGAAAACTTTTCGTCTTCATACCCCAGGTCGCCACCCTTCAACTGGCGGTGTTGCGAGGTGCGCTCAATGCGCTGCGAAAAATGGCACCAATCACCGGCAGCGGCCATGGGACACGCGCCGGCATGCGGACACGGCGCAAAGATATGCGCCGCGTTGGCGATCAGGTTAGACCGCGCGGCGTTCACGCCGGCAAAGCCTCTTCGCGTTCCCGGCTCGATGACGACCAGAAATTTGCCAGCGCACTTCCAGGCTTTGTTAAGCACGGCTTCTGCCGCGGCCTGCGGAAGCTCTCCCAGCGTATAAGAAACCACCACGAGATCATGCGCCTCACAGGACAGGCCGGAGCGCAGGTCCTGCTTGAGCCATTGCACCTTGATTGCGTCCGGCATGCGCGGCCCGGCCATAAGACGCTTGCCCACGGCAATCCAGTCCGCATCGGCTTCAACCAGCGTGGCAAGTTGCAGCCCAGAAAATTCTTCGCTGGCCGCAAACAGTGCGGTCCCCGGGCCGCTGCCCAGATCGAGCATGCTTGCGATCCCGGCCTGCGGCGCGCGCAGATTGATTTCTGCAAATACCCGCCGGAGAGCGGCGTACGTCGCCGGTAGCCGCACAGCCAGATAAGCGGCGCGATGCGCTTCCGTGGCGATGGCTGGAGATGAGAACTCCGCGGCCTTATAGCGCGTTGTAAGTTGCGCGGTTGCCTGCACAAGTTTGCGGCGGTCTACCTTGGCGGTCTCCTGCTGAATCGCGTCCAGCAGTTCGGAGGGCAGGCGCATCTTCGGGGCAGGACCTCAATCCTTGTACTTAACAGAGCAGCCATAAGGACGCGTCGCCGGTTCGGTCACCGGTTTGCCACTGGTGGCTTCCTGCAGCGCGGCAGAAACGTAGTTCTTGGAGCTCGCGATGTCACCCTGATCGGAGGTTGGATGATCGTCAATGGCTCCGTTATAGATCAGCGTTCCGTTAGGATCGATGATGAACATGTGTGGCGTTGTCTTGGCCGCATAAAGGTGGCCCAGCGACCCACCGGGATCCATCAGCACGGCGGTCGGCGCGGCGTTCATCGTCTTTAGATAATCGTTTTCCTGCGATGGCGTAACAAATCCCTGTGTGCCTTGCGCGGACGAAATCACCGTGAGCCAGACCACGCCCTTGGCAGTCCACTCTTTTTGCAGGCGCTGCATGTTGCCGCTCTCATAGTGTTTCTTGGTATAGGGGCAGCCCTGGTTATGCCACTCCAGCACAACGAATTTGCCCTTGTAGTCAGACAGGTGCTGTTGCTTGCCATTGCTATCCACAGCGGTAAAGCCGGGGGCCGGTTCTCCAACCCGGACGGCAAACGCGGACGCAATCAGCGCCAGCAGCGCACAAGCGTGCAATATCAGGCGGCGAGGGCTTTTCATGGCTACTCCTTAATATGTTCCGGCCATCATTGTATCGGGTGGCGCACAGGCGCTTCAATCCGGTAGGCCCGGCCGCCAGGAACGGCCAGCACGCCACGCAGGACGCTGATCGGCTTGAGCAGAAGATCGGATTTTTTCAAAGTGATCTTTGCGCCAGATGCCGTTGGCTGAAGGTTTTGTTGGGCAGGATTGTCGATCTGTCCCGGCTCCAGCGGAAAGAAGATGGCCTTGGTGATTGGCTTGCCGCCCGCGACGGTCAATAAGAAGTCGTTCTTGCGGGATTCAGCCTCGACCTTCCATTCGCGTGGCATCGCTACAGGCAACAGCTTCTCCGCATCGGCAAAGAGCTTCGCAGTCGCGGGATTTTCCTTAATCGCGCCCGAGTGCAAAAACAGTTCGAGATCAACGTGCTCCGGAATACAGACTTCGCGACAGACCAGCCATTTGGCTTCCACAGCAAACCTCAATCCGCGTGCCTGCTCGTTGTTGCTCAACTGCGGAACATGTATGGGGACCGTGAGCAGCACATCGTCATGGTAACCATAGTCGGCAAGCTCAGATGAGCTCTGCATCCGCTCCGGACGCGGCCATTGAATCTCACCAGCGGTAAAGCCCGGCGGCAATTGCCAGTGGAAGGATGGAGGCTGGCCAGAGTCGCCAGGATTGATCCAGTAGATGTGCCAGCCGGGTTCCAAAGTGAAACGAATTCCCAGTTGCAGATCAGCGCCAGGCGCAATCGCAGCCTGCCGCGAAAGCAGTTCCACGCGAGCATGCGGGGCCGTTCTCTCCCGAGGCCGCAAATCGTTGGGCCTCATAGCGAGAAAGCACAATAGCGCCAATGAGTGGACGAGCAGGGCCATGCACACTATCCCATTTGCGATAACAGGATATTTTAGCCTAACTAAATCGCTGGCATTGAGCAAGCAACGGGAATGTTCCAGTTTGGGCTTGAATTGTTAAGCATAGTTATGCACCGGGATAGTATGCAGTATATCTAGTCAGCGCAACCTATCTGTGGAATAGCAATAGACATAGATGTGAACTCTAATAATTGCTACATATCTAGTGCTTAGTAACCATATATTTTTATGGTCTATGTTCTAGTTATGTCCTGCGCGCGCATCTAACCATTCCGTATTCAGAGTTCCTGGCCAGCTACTCTGAACGGGCCCCTGCAACTATTACGAACCGTTGGAGCGCTGGATGCCGGCATGCGGCGAATTGCTTCGCGTGGGTCAATCTTCTGCGAACTCATTTGCAGAAGATGCTGAAACCGCTGTATCTGGCCCGTCAACCACGTTCCTCCGGCAAAATGCCTTACCACCTACATGCCACTTCGTTTTCACCGGCAACTCGCCGGACAGAAAAGGACACCTTCCATGCTTAGTCGAGTTTTATTTTTCGTCCACCGCCGCGCCCATTTGCGCCGCAAACAAGCAATTGTAGTCGCGCTTTTCATGCTGGCATGTGCAACGTTGGGGAGCGCACAAAGCTGGACATCGCTAACGAATTCGCCGGGCGTCTCGGCGAACACTGCTTTATTGTTGACTGATGGTACCGTGATGGTGCAACAAGGCCAAACAGGGCATTGGTTTCGCCTGACTCCTGATCGCTTTGGAAGTTATATTAACGGCACCTGGACGCAACGGGCGGACATGCCGGCAAACTATGGGCCTCTGTACTTTGCGTCGGCGGTGCTTCCGGATGGCCGCATGGTAGCGGTTGGGGGAGAGTTCAACGTCAACGGTGAAAGTGACACAACTCGAGGAGCTATCTACAATCCCGCCACAAATACCTGGACCTCGATTACTCCGCCAGCCGGGGTAACGCAGATTGGGGACGCTTCAAGCGTTGTTTTACCTAACGGAACATTCATGCTTGGCCCATGCTGCTTCCAAAGCACAGATTACCTGCTGAATGCTTCCACGTTGACCTGGACTGCCACTGGCACATCAGGCAAAGCCGACACTAACACGGAAGAGGGCTGGGTGCTTCTTCCCAATGGCAAAGTACTGACCGTTGACACGGAAAACAATACCAATTCCGAACTTTTTGATCCATCCACGGGGAGTTGGTCTTCCGCCGGCAGCACCATAGTTACGCTACCCAGTAACGGCGGTCAGCCCATCGTTCCGGAGGTCGGTCCAGCCGTGCTTCGACCCGATGGAACGGTATTTGCAACAGGAGGGACATCGAATACCGCCATCTTTAACTCGACCACGGGAGGCTGGTCAGTTGGCCCGACTTTTGGCAGCGGCCTTGTAGTTGCTGATGGTCCCGCAGCCCTTCTCCCGAACGGCAATGTGCTGGTCGACGCTAGTCCGTTCTTCAATCCACCTTCTCAGTTTTTTGAATTTAATGGCACGAATCCGCTTTCTGTGCCGGCGCCATTGAACGCCGGAAGCCACCGCTCCTTTGAAGGACGCATGCTGGTCCTGCCCACGGGACAGGTCCTGTTCACAGACGGCTCGTCGACGGTCCAGATCTACACTCCGAGCGGCAGCTTCCAGAACGCCTGGCGGCCAACCATCAGTTCAGTGGCTTCAACCCTGACCATCGGCAGCGTGAACAACGCGATTTCCGGCACGCAATTCAACGGCCTGTCACAGGGCGCGATGTATGGAGATGATGCGCAGGCGGCCACCAACTATCCTCTTGTCCGGATCACGAATAGCGGCACAGGCGATGTTTTCTACGCCAAGACCCACAACCACAGCACGATGGCTGTAGCCACGGGAGCGACTACGGTATCCACTCAGTTCGATCTTCCCGTCAGTATGGAAACCGGCGCGAGCACGCTTGTAGTGGTTGCCAATGGTATTCCGTCGACCGCGGTGAACGTCACCATAGTCAATCCTCCCGCCCACGCTACGGGATCGGTGGATATCACAGGTTGGGTATATGGTTCTCCTTTCGGCGGCTGCGGCGCCGGCGATGAAGGAACAATCCAAATCACCATCAGTACCACCACGAAATCCCTCTTTTATGACGCCTCCTGCGCCAATGGTCCGGCCGACCTGCAGTCCATTGCCACGCAACTTGCGGCACTCTTTAATGCCGACCCGAATTCGCCGGTAACGGCAACTGCTGTCTCGGGACCACAGTTGCCGGCCGGCTATGGGACCGATTGGAAGATTAATTTCGTAACCAAAGGAACAGGCACCGGCGTGAATTTTGAGGTGGATACTTCAGTCAACTCCGTGACCTTTGGCACCGCCACGGCGCCGCAACCCCCGGGATCTTGCGATCCCTGCCAGACGCTTACAGTAACGCCGCCGGCTCCATACGGCACGAACGGCGCCGGCACGCAGAACGACTATGGGTTCCTTAGCGGTGGTCATTAAATCCTTGCTGGCAGAGCGCCAAGGCCGCTCTGCTCGCTTTTCTATCTCGTGAGTGAATAGATGGGGCGGCGCAAGCCGTCCCGTGTTTTCTGGGACAACGCGCACGCAGGGGGCATGGCTCGGCCATGCTATTTCAGGTTGGACGCGAATCGAATATGTGTGCAAATAAAGAAGGCCGCTCGATTGGAGCGGCCTTCTGAGTTGAGTTGAAAACAATCTACGGCAGCACGTACTTCAAGCTGACATAGCTCATCATCAAGTGGGCATTCTTAGGCGCGCCCGGGGCAACGAACCAAGGAGCACGCGTGACGTAAGAGGTCTGTGTGACCAATTGCACCGCACCGTATTGCGGGTTTTTCCAGAAGGTCTGCGTCCAATCGATCGAAGCCTCCTGAATGGCGCGGTTGTTTGAATTGGCAGAGTTGAGGCCGCCAAAGCCGATGATCGGCTTGGTGACAGCAGGAGAGCTGATGTCCGGGAAGGCATTGCGCTGGTAGTAGAACCCGCCATAGTAGAAGCCAAACAAGGTGTTCTTACCAGCCTGGAGTTCCGAACCCACGATAGTGGCGCCTGCGTGGACCAGGGAGATCTTGGCATCGCAGCCCGTTGCTGTGGTCCCAACAATCGTACAAGTGAAGCCGTTGCCGTTTACCGGAGCCACTACGGCCTGAGGACCGAATCCGATCAGATAACGGCCGTCACCGGCGCCCCACATGCCGTTCGCCATTACACGGAAGCCCTTGGCCAGTTCAAAATTGAACGCGCCATGGAACGTTCCACCGATCTTGGTATCGTGAGTAAAAGCGGCTGCAGGCGTATTGGAAGGAGCAAGCACCGTGATCTTGGCGGAGGTGAGGAACCCGCCCGCTTCAAAGTGCATGTGCTTTCCGTTGACATCGTTGTCCCAGGCAAATTTGGTATGGATGTCAGGAAACGCGTTTGGTGTAGTTGTCTGGTTGGCAGCATCAAACTGTGGACCCAATTGGGCGTTGAACACCGCCGGGAAAAGAGTTTCGCCATTCGTAAACTGGTTGGGGTTCTGCGTGGCAACGCCCCACTGGAACCTGTCATTGAAGTGATAGATCGCGCGGAACTCAGCAGCGCGGGTGTAAGGAAGACCAACGTGGGTCTGAGCGTCTTCGCCGATTGGCGCAAAGACTTCAGAGGGCAAGGGCGAGAGCCCTACGCGGTTCGGCGTTTGCAATCCCCAGGTCTGGCCACCCAGAAATTCCCACTTGCCGCGCTTAAGATCAAGCCAATAGAGACGCAGGCGGTTGGTGTGGGGGTTGGAGCTGACAAAGACGTTGGCGGCATCGTTGCCGTTGAAGTCGCCTTCAATATAACCAAGCACCTTGTTTGCGCCGTAAGTGCCGGCAATCTTCAGGTTGTAGCGTGAATACTGGCCCGTGGAACGGAATTCCGTAAGATGCCCCTGGACAGTATTGCTGAACGGGATTGCGCCGAAGGCTGTGGTGGTACTGCCTCCCGTGTTAGTAGTGCGGAAGACATTTTCAAAGTCAACGAACCCGCCGGGAGTGAAATCCGTGCCGCCGATGCGGAACGAGAGCGGCGATTCCTTGGGCTTCTCGGTTTCCTGGACCACGGTGGCCGCTGCCGGCACAGGCGCTGTGCGTAATGCGGCATCAGCCACGTGCGGCGTGCCAGATGTCTTATTCTGCAGCTGCTGCTCCAGGTTCTGGATCTGTTGTTGTTGCTGCACCATCTGTTGTTGTTGCTGAGAAATCTGTTTTTGTTGTTCGCTGATGGCTTCACGCAAAGCCTTCAGCTCGTCTGCGACTGACCCGGTCCCGGCAGGGCCGCTATTATTTGCGGTTGCCTGGCCCAATGCCAGCCCAGAGGCCAGCACTACGAAACACATCTTCTCTAACAATCTCATTGAGCTTTTTCTCCTCTGCTGTTCGTCGGTATATCGGCCCATCAAGGTGACAAATTTCCGGCCCCTGGCTCTCTCAAACTCAGGAACCCAATTGAGTGGTGAAATTAGCGTGTTAATTTCACACCATTCCAGCAGAGTTGTACATAGATATGTTGACGTCCCGGGACGTGAGTCAATTTCCTTGACTTTCCCAATTTTTGTAGAAATGCCCTGGAATGTGTGGAATTTAATAGGACTGTTTTTTAGGCAATAAAAATGCGGCCTGGACGCAGAGGACGATCCAGGCCGCTTACCAACTTCCATCATTACCGCTGTTTCAAAGCGCTACTTGACCAAATCAACAGTCTCCACGATTGGCCGACTGCGGATCAGGCGTTAAGGCAAAACATACCGGATGCTCAAATAGCCCATTCCAAGATGGGCATTCTTGGGCGCGCCGAGAGCCACGAACCACGGGGATCTCGTCACGTAAGAAGCCTGGGTGACGAGCAGCACCGCGCCGTACTGCGGGTTCTTCCAGAAAGTCTGCGTCCAGTCGATGGTACCTTGCTGGATTGAACGGTTGGCGTTATTGGGAGAATTGGGACCGCCGAATCCGGCAGTGCGTCCCGGCACCGGGTTGGTCGGATCGAGGAAGAAATTATCCTGGAAGTAGAACCCGCCGTAGTAGAAGCCGAACTGGCTCTTGCCTGCGGTGGTTTCCACACCCGCGATTGCGCTGCCGGAGTGCACCATGGATATATCGGCGTTAAACGCGCCCGGCCCGGTCGCCACTGGGAACACTACCGCGTTTGGTCCGGAGCCGATCATGTAACGGCCAATGCCGCTGCCCCACATGCCGTGGGCGATCACGCGGAAGTTCCTGGCCAGCGCCAGGTTGACTCCACCCAGAATGCCACCGCCAATTTTCGAGTGCTTATCGAAAGCGGTCCCGCCCACAGGCAGAATCGCGATCTTGGCCGAGGTCATCAGAGCGCCCAATTCAAAGTGGATGCCGCGCTCTTTGCCCGTGTCCCATGACATCTTGGTGATGATGTCCGGGAACGCGTTCGGCGTGCCGGGGACCGCGCCGTTGTCAAACTGCGCAGCCAGCTGCGCGTTAAACGCGAACGGGAAAAGCACTTCGCCGTTTGTAAACTGCTGCGGGTTCTGGATTTCCAGGCCCCAGGCGAAATTGTCGTTGGGATGCAGCACGGCGCGGAACAGTCCGGCGCGCGTGTATGGGATACCAACGTGCACGTTGGCGTCTTCGCCGATCGTCAGCATCAGGTCAGCGGGATTCGGCGAGAGGCCCTTGCGGTTTGGCGTTTCCAGTCCCCATGACTGGCCGGCCAGGAATTCCCAATCGCCACGCTTCAGGTCCAGCCAGTAGAGGCGCAGGCGGTTGGTATGCGGATTGGAAGTTACGAAAACGTTACCCGCATCGTTACCGTTGAAATCGCCTTCAATATAGCCCACCACGTTGTTCGCGCCGTACTTGCCGGCGATCTTCAGGTTGTAGCGCGAATACTGGCCGGTGCTGCGGAATTCCGTGAGATGCCCGGCTATTGTGTTGCTGAATGGAATGGCGCCATAGGTGGTCGCGGTCACGTTGCCGGTATTGGTGGAGCGGAAAATGTTTTCAAAGTCTACGAAGCCGCCGGGCGTAAATTCCGTGCCGCCGATTCGGAACGAGAGCGGCGATTCCTTGGGCTTCTCAGTTTCCTGAACTACGTTTGTTGCAGGCGATGCTGTATGCAGGGTCGCCTCGGCCACATGAGGCGTGCCTGATGTCGTGTCCTGCAGCCGTTGTTCCAATGTTTGAATTTGCTCTTGCTGCTGCGCGATTTGCTTCTGCTGCAGGCTGATCGCTTCACGCAAAGCCTTGAGTTCATCTGCCACCGACCCCTGGCTGGCAGGGGCGTTATTCGCTGTCTGGCCCAGTGCCAGCCCAGAGGCGAGCACCACGAAACACATCCTTTGGAAAAATCTCATTGCACGTTTTCTCCTCTGCTTTTGTTTTGTCGGACCATCAAGATAAGATCCGACTCTTCCGCTTGCCCTTACCCCTGGGGACACGAGTTGCTTTTCTGCAAAAGTTGGTGTCATTTTCACATTGTTTTCAAGCACTTGTATATATACAGGTACCTTCCCGTGCACCTGTGCCGGTTACTAAAGTTTCATTCAGGGATTCGAGGCAGAATAAGTTCGGGTGTAAGCTCCCGCTTTATTAGAAAAGCGTACCCGTTATGAAAAAAAGGCCCGGATACAGAGGTTATCCAGGCCGTGAAATCTGAAGAGCGAACCAGGGTTTGTTCTAACGCGCGGCGCGCTGTGCCTGCTGGCTACCGCCTACGTCAGCGAAAGAGAAAGCGTTCGCCACGTTGGGCCAGGGCTCTCCGCCTAGCTCAACATATGGAAAAATCAAGTAGTTCACGCGCTCGCCGTGTTGCGCAGGGCTAAGTTGCAGATCGCGCCCCACGCTGAACTGGACGCGGTTCACGTCATGCGCGCCGAAGAAATAGTCTTTCTTCTCCTGGTGCTTCCAGGCTTCAGAGATGTCCACCGGGAACCAGCCACGATCACTGGTGTAAAACTCCGCCCAGCAGTGGTAGCCGGCAATCTGACCTGAATTCTGGCCCTCCGGCAGCGACAGTCCCATTTCAAAGCGAGCGGGAATTTTCTGTGAGCGCGCCATGGAGATAAACACCGAATGGAAGTCCGTGCAGTTGCCATGCTTGGCATCGCAGGCCCAAAGTGTATCGCCACGTCCCCAGCCGGTGCCGGTCTTGTCATACTTCATGGTGGAAAAGGTGTAGTCATACAAGGCACGGCCCTTCTCCAGATCAGACATGCCCTGCCTTACCTGCGCGGCAGCCAGCTCAGCGGGCTTGCCGGTGATCGGCACCAATTTGTCCGCCTGCAGAAAACGCTGAAGGTCCCTGGCCGAGGCCGGCTTTTTGATGGAGACGGGCGCCAGATGCTCCAGGCGCACCACGTCATACTTCACGGAGAAATGATATTCAGGCTGTGTGGCCTTCGCGGTGTGGGCATAAAACATCTTGTTGCCGTATTCCGGCTCAGTGGTTTCTTTGAGAGAAAGATCGCCGCTCTTGGAAAGCACTTTTACCTGCTGGAACTGATCGGACTGGGCCACCGGAAACCAGACGTCGAGGGGCTTGCCGGGATCGGTGATGCGAACGGTGAAAGAGTAAGTGAGTTCAAAGTGGCGCGACTTGCTCTGAGCAAGGGCACACAAACTCAACAACAGGAAAAGTGAGATAGTAGAAATTCTGCGCGACATGGAGCGAAGCATAAGGGTCTTCCTTTCGGCTTTATTCAGAGATGAGGGTAAGGAACGTCCGACCGGAGGTTTGGCGGATTACCGTCAAGTGAAGCCGTGGAAGAAGCGGGACATTGCGAAGGAATTGTACGCCCGCTAAGGCTTAGATGGCAAAATCTCATTTTCCCAACGATTAAGCACCTAGCCGCATGACGGGTGGTACACTGCTCGCGGAAAGTAGAGCGTGTTTTATGTCTCACCTGTTCGACCCCGGCTACGGTGCTGAGCCTTTTCGCACCTTGTGCACAAACTATCCTGAAACCGACGTTTATCCTGCTGACCAATTCCGCGTGGAATGGGGGCCGATCTTTCATCGCGGCCGGCTCGACGGTTCGGCGCGAGTGGTCGTGATCGGGCAGGACCCTGCCCAGCATGAGACCATCATCCGCCGCGTTCTGGTCGGGGAAGCCGGCCGGCGCTTGCAAGGGTTTCTCGCCAAGCTCGGAATCACGCAGAGCTATTCCATTGTGAATACGTACCTCTATAGCGTCTACGGCTCGGTAAAGGCCAAGACGCAGAAAAATCCCGCATTGGCCGCCTACAGGAATCTCTGGCTCGATGCCCTGCTGGTGGGGAGCAAGGTGGAAGGCGTTGTGGCATTGGGAACGGCCGCCAACGACGCTTGGCAGACGTGGAAAGCGACACCCAAGGGAGCGGCGTTTACCGGCGCATTCGCGCCGATTACCCATCCTACCGAGCCGGAAAGCTCTTCCAAGGGCGACAAGACCAAATTAGCAGCCGCAACCAAGAAGATGCTGCAAAACTGGAACACAAACCTGCAGGCCCTGGCGCCAGCGATAAAGCATCCTGACACGCCCACAGCGCTTGTTCTCTACGGAGACACCTGGGCAGACGGCGACCGGCAACCGATTCCCGAAGGAGACATCCCTGCCGGCCTGCCCCCGTGGATGCACGAGAATGACGGATGGGCTACGCGCGCAGGCGCTGACGCTCTTAAGAAGCGCCGTAATATCACACTGACAGTGCCGAAAGGGATTGTTTCGTAGACGCGACTACCTGAGCGGTAATCGAAGCCCGTAAACGGCCACACGAATTTCTCTGCGCGCGGCGCGAACTAACCGCGACCCGCAGGCGCCGGCAAACGTCTCCTTTGGCGGATTACACCGCCAGCGAAACCCACCACCTCGATCTCACCAGCTTTAGCAGGCAAAGGTACGCGCGTGGCCCCGTCATGCTTGAGAAAGATTGTCCTGCCGCTGGGATGGCCGTCAATGTAGAGATCCAGCTGGTCGAGCCCCGCGGTGACGATGCTGAGCGCGCCCGCTTTTCTTTTTACGTTCATCTTCGTCCACGGCTGGGCTTCCAGCAACTCCGCGCAATGTGCGATCAGGTCCTCATTGCTCCCGAAGATGTCATGTTGGGTCATGGCATAGGGCTGTCCGGCAATGCCGGAGTCTTCGATGAGTACGCCATCCGCGCTGCCGTTGCGCACTGCGCGCCGCACTGCCACAGTAAAACCCACTCCATCAGGCAAAGGCGGCAGCGGACGCTCAGCTGCTGCCATGGCTGCGCGCAAATCATCGGAGCTCCACACGTTGGCGCCGCCGGCGCCGGTGGCCTGGCCGATGCACA
>Ga0126383_10001632_pt1 | contig 14090 bp, 11 predicted proteins | sample PanSoiMetPlot_35_FD_96882 | JGI IMG/M metagenome (GOLD analysis project Ga0126383, IMG submission 96882) | Tropical forest soil microbial communities from Panama - MetaG Plot_35 | ecosystem: Environmental > Terrestrial > Soil > Tropical forest > Bulk soil | place: Panama | collected 2016-02-17
CAGGCCGGCATCAAGAACCTGATCTCGATGTCGCCGGTACCCGACCTGTTCAGCGATGGCACGGAAAGCGGACGCTCCGCCGTGGACATCTGGGTGGTGTTGCCGGTGATGTACAACAACTCGAAGGCGAACATCGATAAGGCCATCCAGAAGGGCGACGAAGTGTGGTCCTACAACACGCTGGTGCAGGACGAGTATTCGCCGAAGTGGGAGATCGACTTCGATCCGGTCAACTTCCGCGTCCAGCCGGGCTTCATCAACCAGAGCCTGAATCTCAAGGGGCTGCTCTACTGGCGCGTGGACAAGTGGAACTCCGACCCGTGGAACAACATCAACAATGCGGGTACCTACGCGTCCGCCAACTACCCGGGTGAAGGCGCTCTCGTCTATCCCGGCCAGCAGGTTGGCATCCAGGGCGTGGTGGCGTCGATGCGCATGAAGTGGCTGCGCGACGGCGTGGAGGACTACGACTATATCCAGATCCTGAAGGATCTCGGCAAGAGCGACCTGGCGTTGCAGATCTCGCGTTCCGTAGGCCCCGACTGGGTCAACTGGACGCGCGATTCCAACAAGATCGAGTCGGCGCGCCAGAAGCTCGGCGAAGCGATCAATGAGGTCATGAACCAGCGTCAGGGTACGGCAACGGCACCCGCGGCGGCTGATAGCGCAAAATAGAGCCGCGCGCGTCAGCAAGCGGGGGCTTGTGCATACCAGCCCCCGCTCCCTGATGGTCGCGGCTCCGTTTCAGGCTGAGCAAAAAGGTCTCCGCTACGTAATCGATATCGCTGTCCGAGAGCCCAGCATAGTTGGGCAGCGTGATCAGCCGGTCCGCCACCGATTCGGCGACCGGACATCCCCCCTCATAGCCGAATTTGCGGCATTCCTCCACTACTCCGCTATAAATCCTCGACGTATCGACAAATCCGGACCACATCGCCTCCATCACCGCTTTGCGTTCCTCCGCGTTGCGCAGGAGCACCGGGAATAGGTGATAGTTGTAGCGCGCTCCCGGACGCTCGAAGGGGAGGACCACGTCCTCCACCCGCGCGAGTTGCGCAAGGAGCCGCAAGCTATTCGCCCGCTGCTCCTCGACTCTTGGAGGAAATCGCAGCGCCTGGCGGCACGCGGCCGCGGCATAGGAACGCTGGATCGCCTTCAGGTCGAGACATGGTTCCAGTAGGGCCAACTTCTCCGCCCATCGGCGGACCGGTCTGGCGAGAACTCCGTAGAGCGGTCGTGTGAAGACGGCTGCTTTCGCCCCCTGCATCAGAAGGTTGCGCAGTTCCTCCACGTAAGAGGGTGGAGAGAGGCACTGAACCAGAGCGGCTAATTTGCCGGCCAACATCGGATCGTTGGCGACGGCGAGCCCTCCGCCGCCAGCGGGCCAATATTTTGTCGAGGCAAAACTGTAGAAGCTGGCAATGCCCAACGTGCCGGCCAGGCGCCCCTTCCAGAAGCTGAGCGGCGCATGGGCGGCATCTTCGATCAGGGGCACGCCGCCGGATGCTGTCCAGAGCGCGTCCATATCCGCCAATTGACCAAACAAGTGGACGGCGACCACTGCCGAAAACCTGCGCCGCGCGGCAAGGAGAGAGCGGGGATCGATCGTCAGATATTGCGGATCCACGTCGATGAAGACCGGCTTGTGGCCCGCCGCAACGATCGCGCTGACCAGCGACGGATCGGTAAACAGCGGCAGAGCGACACCGGATCGCGGCTTGAGTTCGAGCGCACAGAGCAAAAGGCGCAGCGACTGCCTGCCGCTGCGAGTCCAGAACCTGGGGCTGCGGCCGAGCAGGTCGAAAGCTTGCGGAGGAGGAGTACCTCGAAAAACGGCGCTCAGCGCAGCCGTGAAGTCGGCTGGAGTGTAAGGAAGCGCAAAACGGGGAATCGAGCGAAAGCGGGATATGGTCATAAGTTGATTGGCGGCGCAGACATCTGGAATAGAGCCGCAACCGTCAGGGAGCGGGGGCTAATTCCATTTCGAGCCATGCCCCGCTCCCTCACGGTCGCGGCTCTATTGTGGATGCGCAGGCGCGGATGTGCGCGCGCCCTCCAGAACCGTTTGCAGGGTCTCCAACTGCTGATTCCCCGGTTGAATGACGCGGACTCCCTTTACGGCCGAACGCACTGCGTCACGATTCAGGACTGCGTTGAGTACCGGGTGAAGCTGGATCGCAGAGCGGTGCGGAACCACTTCGTATCCGAAGCGGAGTTTGTATTCATGGAGACCGTCGGCGGAAAACAGCGGGACATAGCCGTAACATACGGCATCGATCGTGGGGTCCACGGCTGCCTGACTGGTCACTGTATAGGTGAGCACGTGATTGGGGAAGTTAGGCAGTTCCTCCTGGCGCGACATCTGATGAAGAATGTGCAGCCAGTTGTGCTCACGGCACGTAATCATGTACGCCGCGAGGCGTGGGCCGGCAAACGCGGCCGGGAAGGAGATCTCGGTGCAGGCAAACGCCGCCTCTACGAGCGTCTCCCATCGCCGTCGGTCGGCAAACTCGGAGTCGTTGCGGCCCTGCCTTGCCATCGTGCTCAGGTTGAGGTGCCAGCCCTGGTCCAGAAGCTGGGCCTTGGTCGCGGGCCGTATGTCATACAGCTGCATGCCACGGCGGACTCGCGGCCTGTGTTTCACATGAACGGAACCGATGTCGTAGTTGCGCTTGCGGAGGAGATAGAGACCGCTTTCCAGCCCCGTCCAGGCCGACGTAGGGAACCTGGCTCCGCAGGCCCAACAGTCGCGGATCAGGCGCGATAATTCGCCGGGATCGGGATCGAGCATCGTCTGGTATGGCAGGCTCATCAGGAAGCGTCCGGGAACGGTGTACCAGAGAGCGCCGCAGGCCCCGACGATGCGGCGTCCCCGCAGTTCCAGGAAGCGGGCCAAGGCGCTGCCTGGAAGATGGTGATGTGCGGAGTCCTCCGAGATTCGAGAGTGCTTGTCAATCGTAGTCCGGCCTCTAGTGTTGGTGATGATGCTGTCCAGCATGGACGTCAAGCCTCATTCATAGATCCGACGGAATCTGCGCGCGTGCCGGCAATCCCCCGCTCCCTGACGGCTGCGGCTCGATTGCGGCGCATCCATTGGTAAAGCTGGTGGAAATCGTCGGCCCACATGAAGAGGAGCGGCAGGAGGTCGTCGCGCGCGAAGAACGCGGCCTCGTCGATGCCGCGGAGCGATCTGGCCCAGTCCTTCCAACTGAGCTCGCCATCGATCAGCGAGCGCATCGCCGAGAACAGATCGAAGTCCTCGACGATCCACTTGCGCCCTTCTGCGGCTGTCGATGGTTCAATGGGACGGTCTGTCAAGTTGAGATAGAGCGCGCGGGCCACATCCATTTCGCCGTTGCTAAAAAGGCGGAAAGTGCAGCCGATGCGCGGATTCGCGTCCAGGACTTTGTAAGTCCCGTCCCGGCTGTCGCGCCGGTAACCGATATCGAGGATGCCCTTGTAGCCGATCGCCTGCATGAACGCCACCGTCGTTTTCACTACGGTCTCGTTGTGCAGACAGATGCCCAGACTGGTTACGCCGGTTTTTGCCGGGAACCGGCGAATCTTCTTCCCGGTCGCGCCAAAGAGATAGCGCGACTCGCGGTCAAAGTACCCGTCGAACATCCAATCCTCGCCCGGAATGAATTCCTGAATGAGCAGATCGGGGTCGCCACCATCCGTGCCCCTTTCGAGCAACTCGAGGAGTTCGGTCTCCGTATGGACAATGAATTTTGTCCCGCCGATGCGGCGGCGGCAGCGTTCCGCATCGGTAGCCTTGATCATCACGGGAAACGTGGCGGTCTCGAGAAAACGCAGGACGTCCTCCCTCGATCGCGGGACTACGGACTGTGCGACCGGTATGCCGCACCTTCGCGCCAGTTCCTGCATCCGCCCCTTGTCGCAAAGCGTCCGAACGAGGGCCGCATCCTGACGTGCGAAACGGAATACTCCGCGCAATGCGTCTCCGTGTTCAGCGAGCCAAATCGTCGCCAGATCCGTGGTGGGGATGAGAATCGGGCGGCGTCCCAGCTTGTTTCCAAAATCGAGCAGGATTTCAATCGTTCGATCGGCCGGCTCGTTTTCGAAGTCCAACCGAATGTTGGAGCGGCAGTATCGCGAAGTAGAGGCCGGCGCCCAGCGCTCCGGATCGACCGTGTAGACCGGAACACCGAGACGGCCGAGGCTCCGTGCGATGCCAAGGCCGCCGTGATGGGCGGACCTCAGAATTACGACCGGAGCCGGAAACTCGATCGCTTCGGTCATCTTCAATACTCCGAAAAGCCCACCTGCTGGAGACTGCGCGTCCGTTCCACGCGGCGCGGCTGAACATTGGAGAACTGCGACTCGGGAATCATTTCGACCTCGCCATTGCGCATCGTGAAAACAGCACGCAGGTCATCGACGTGAGCAAGAATGAAATCGAGATCCCGGAGCTGGCCGGTGCGCCTCAGGTAATCCACGCTGCGGCTGCCAAGGCACGCGGCCGGCGGCGCCTCGCGCCACCGCTCGATGACTTCGGCCGTCTGCTGGTTTTCGGGCAGATAGCAGCGGTCCATCAGAGCGCCCGCGACGTAGGCACAGCAAATCTGGTCTTCCTCGCGGAACTCGCCTTTGCTGCCTGCTCCGATTACGGCAACCCGCGGATGATGTTGCACCAGATAGGCTGCCGTCGCCGAATGGTTGCGAAAGGCTGCCAGATAAGTAGCCTCGCACAAAGAGGCTTCCTGGATTGCCCTGGTGCCGGATGAGGAGACGAGCACGAGCGGCCGGTGCGTGTCCACTCGCGCCGCGAGTTGGGACGGGCTGTTGTCCATTTCGAAGCCCGCCGGCATCTCGCCCCGGGTTTCACCGGCAAGGAGAGGGTCGTGGAACCGTTGAGCCAGCACCTGTGCGGCTTCGATGGTCGGGGCGGGAAAGCAACGGCGTCCAGACGCAGCGGCGGTAATTACGGTGGTGGTCGCGCGAATCACATCGACGACTACGATCGCCCAACCCCTTCGATAACGTTGTACGCTTTCGGGTAAGTAATCGATGACGACGGACTTTCGCATAGGTCACCTTTGGTAGGGTAGGCCTCCTGGCCTGCCCAACTTGCATTACGAAGCCAGCGGCATGGTACCGGTCGAGCCGGAGCGGGGGCGGAGATTATCCTTACAAAAAGCATCCGAGTGAAGCCCACGCCGATAGATCTCGACCCGCAGCAACTCTTCGAGCCGCACGTTGCACAGGCGTACGCGAGGGCCGAAGTGGTCGAGGAGCGCGAACTGGCTGGGCTTGTTGGGCGCCTCGAAGGTCACCGCATCGAACCCGAATTCGGTGGCGAAGCGATCGGCCAGCGCGCCATTGAAGGATCCCGCGTCATCGAAGAGTCCAACACCCTTGGCGCTCTCCCGCGCTTCGACTACCAATTCGCGAGCGCCCGCGTCCAGCCAGCGGTGGCCCTGGGCAATCAGGTGACTGGCTGTATCCGAGCTGAATGCGCCCGTGTGCTTCTTGCCGAGCTCAAACTGCACCTCCAGGCCGCGCTCGCGAGCCATGGCCAGCACCTCGCGGGCACTCAACGGCATATTGGTGAAGCCCTCCCCGCCCTCGATTCGCGTGAAGCCGATATCCGCGCAGAGATCCAGGTAGTCGGCAAGCCTGCCCTGCGCCACCGCGATTTCGAACGGACCGCCGCCGGTCACGGTCGGCACTCGATACTTCTTGGCAGCAGCAACCTTGCGGCGTGTGGCGTCCTCGCTGGCCACCAGCCAGCAGGCCATGGAGACTTTGAGGATCGCCATGAGGTGGCCGCTCTGTTCCAGGTGGCTCTCCAGCGTCCCAGGATCGTAGCCGGGGTCGAACGGGCTGGTCAGCGGGGGCATGTCGGGAACGCCGATGAGTTTCAGATAATCGCGAGTATGGACGATACTTCGGATAAACATAGTCACTGCTTCTCCAGAAACTGCTCAAAAACCGGCTGACCTGCCTGGATCAGCGGCTTGCGATACACGGTTGCGGGGCGGATTTCGACTGCCGAAGCGGAGAGCGGATTTTCGCGATTCCGCTCCATTCTGGCCACGATGTCGCTCATCGTAAGGACTTCAATATCTCCGAAGTCGCGCATAGGAATCAGACGCTCCAGCATTTCGTCGAGCAGGGGAAATCCGTGGCTGGACTCCACAAGATTCTCCGGATGAAGCGAGAAGTGGAAGATGCCTTTACATCGTGCCGCGGCTTCCAGCCCGCGGCTGAAACGTTCGACGCGCGAGCGCAAGCCGACGATGCGGGCTCTCGCGGACGCGATCGGATAAAAGAACGACGACGAGGGAATGTTCCAGAGACCGGGAAGAGTCTCGTTGGGCCACACGGGCGGAGGCGCGGTACGAAGCAACTCGTCCAGAATGCGGACTATGGCGCCGGCCATCGTCGGTCCGAGTTGCCAGGCGAGTGCGGGAGAGCGGCCGCGGTAACTGCAGATCCCCTGCGGGGGCAGGAGTTCGTAGAACGCTTCCTCATTCCGTCCAAAGGAGAAGGAGTTGGGCAGCACGTGTGCTGCGCGGAGCGCCCGGACGCCTTCCGCAAGTTCCCAATGCACGACGGCCTCCGTGGCGCGCCGGTCGGTCCAGATGAAGTGAGTAAGTCCTCCGTGGAGTCCGATCTCCTGCGTCGTTCCGGCCATCCGCAAATGCTCGATAAACGATTCGCGATACCAGAGCGGCAAAGTGGTTTCCGAGCCGCTAGGGAATTTCGCGATCCAATCAGCGGGAAGACCGGCCATCCGGTGATCGCGCGACCCGGCGCTGTGTTTGAGCAACATGCCGCCCACTACAAACCACGTGGCGGGTATGCGTGCGGCGCAGAGGCGGGCCAGGAGCTTCTCGTGCGCCTGAAGAGCATCGGGGAACCGGGACAGATACTGTGCCTCGGTCATGAGGTCTGCGTATCCCCAGATCTGTTCGGTATCGATCGACAGGACAACGACGCCTCGTTCGAACTGCCGGCGGATCAACTCCGGATGAAATCGCATGCTAGTCCACACTCCCTAACGGCCGCGGTTCGATAGTTGGATATCCATGCCCGTTTGGCGGCCACGACGGCGATTGCGCCGGCCCCGGCCTTTCGATCCGCAGCAACTCGTCCAACTTCTGGTGCACAAAACGGGGCGATGGCGCGTACTCGGGAACCAGGTGCTGAATGTGCGCGATGATTTCCTGCTCGCCGCGGGTTGCCAGCAGTCTTTCCAGCCCCTCGATCCAGCCCGGCAGCATGTCCCAGCTCAAAGGATGGTCGTCGATCACGCGCATCTTTTCCTGGTCCGTAGCGAGTACGGCTTCGCCGACACCGTTGAGTTCCTCGATCAGCTTCTCTCCGGGACGCAGACCGGTGAAATGAATGTCGATGTCCTCATATGGCACCTTGCCGGCGAGGCGAATCATGTTCTCCGCGAGATCGACGATCCGGATCGGCTCGCCCATATCGAGAACAAAAATCTCCGAGCCCTGGCTGCGGGTCGATGCCTGGAGAATGAGCGACACGGCTTCGGAGATGGTCATGAAATAGCGGCGTGCCTCTGGGTGGGTGACTTTGATGGGTCCGCCCGCGGCAATCTGCGCCTGGAAGATCGGAACCACGCTGCCGTTGCTGCCGAGCACATTGCCGAAACGCACGGACATGCATCGCGTGCCGACGCCGTGCGTGCGGCGGGCGGTGACGATTCGTTCGCACACGCGCTTGGTCGCGCCCATCACACAGATCGGATTGACCGCCTTGTCCGAGGAGACCATCAACAGGCTCCGCACGTTGTGCTGAAGCGCTACATTCACCAGGTTCCAGGTACCCAGGATGTTATTGCGCACTGCTTCGCAGAGATGCGATTCCATCATGGGCACATGTTTGTACGCGGCCGCATGGAAGACACAGTCTACGTTGTGCCGGTGAAGCACTTCCGACAGACGAAGACTGTCGCGGATATCGCCCAGGGCCGGCACCAGTTCCAGCTCCGGATATTTTTCGCGAAGCTCGTTTTCGATGCGGAAGAGCTCGCTCTCCGCCTGGTCGAATGCCACCAGACAGGCAGGCTCATAGCGCGCAATCTGACGGCACAGCTCCGAGCCGATGGAGCCCGCGGCGCCCGTGACGAGAACGGATCTTCCGGCGATGCTCGCGCGGATTGGCGCGTCGTCCAGCCTGACGGGCTGGCGGCCCAGCAGATCGTGTACAGACAGGTTGCGCACCTGTGCGGTCAGAAACTTTCCGCTGAGCAGCTCGTCAATGCCGGGGACCGTCTTGCAGGGAAGCCGGGCAGCGCGGCAGTTGGCGAGAGTTTCGCGCATCTGTGGACCAGTGGCCGACCGCATGGCGATAATGATCTCTTCCACTTTGGGCCCTCGCCGATTGAGCCGCTGCACGATGGATAGCGCATCGCGGCCGGTGCCCAGGACCGGTACGCCCATGATGATGGCGCCCTGCTTTAGTGGGTCGTCATCGAGAAATCCCTTGACGGCGTAGCGAGTGCAGCGATTCGAATGAATTTCGTGCACCAGCTCCGCACCTGCGGCGCCGGCTCCGTAGATGAGAATCCCTGTTCGCTCCTGACGGGAATCGCTGCGTAAGAATGCCTCGTTGCAGATCCGGACGGAGAAGCGAATGAAAGCCGTAATCAGGAAGCAGAAAACCGCGTCGATGATGAAAATGGATCGCGGCATCTCCGGGCCAATCCAGAACATGGCGACGGCGGAGAACAGCACCGAGCCTGCGAGATTGCCCAGGAAGATCAGGTAGAGTTCGGGAATACTGACGAATCGCCGCAAGCCGCGATAGAAGCCCGCCCAATCGAAAATCGGCAGCTTCACCAGCAGGGCGATGAATACGGCCTGCCTCAGGACGGAAGCAAGGCTGACCGGGATTGAAAACTCGAACCGGAGCAGGAACGCGGCGGTGACGGACAGAGCCACTGCGCCAAAGTGCAAGATGCGGTCCAGCCACACATCGCGTTGCCGGTTACTCATAAGATCCTCCCGGGGGTACGGTCTGGAATGCGCCGGCCGCAAGGACGGGCGCTACGTGCGACACGCGGCGCCCGCGTTGCACTACGTCGCGGACCGTCTGAGCCACATACCGGACTTGCTCCTCCGTCATCGCGGGATACAGCGGCAGGGACACGATTCGCGAGTACAATTCGAGCGCTTTGGGGCAGGGATAACCCGCCAGCGGCAACTGCGCGAAGAATGGATGAAGCGGAATCGGGATGAAATGCACGCTGGTGCCGATACCTTTCTCACGCAGTTGGCAGATGAAGTCCTGGCGGTCGATCTTGAGCCGGTTCAGATTGAGACGCAGGATGTACAGGTGCCACGCATGACGGGTGTCGGGGTGATCCGGCGGCAGTTCCAATTCATCGAGATCTTCGAAGGCGGCGTGATAGAGACGGGCATAAAAAGCACGACGATCCAGAAACTGCTCCAGCTTACGGAGCTGATGAATTCCGATCGCGGCGTGAATATCGCTGAGGTTGTATTTGAAACCGTGGGCCAGCACGCTGTAGCGCCAGTCGCCGCGTTCCGTATATCGCGACCAGGCGTCGTGGCTCGTGCCGTGCAGCGACAGCATGCGCATGCTCTCCGCCAGAGCGCGGCGATGCGAGGTGACCATGCCGCCTTCGCCGGTTGTGAGGTTCTTCGTGGCGTAGAAGCTGTACGCCACCGCGTCGCTGGCCGCTCCGTTGGGGGCCCGTGCGCCGATCGGCCGGCCGTCGTAACAGGCTCCGGCGGCATGGGCTGCATCCTCGATTACATGGATCTGTTTGGGCCGGGCAAGCGACCAGATCGCGTTCATATTGCAGGGCAGCCCGGCGAGATGGACGGGAATGATCGCGCGCGTTCGAGAAGAGATCCGCTTCTCGATCTGCTCCGGATCGATGTTGCCATCATTACCGATGTCGGCGAGGATCGGCGATGCGCCAACGTGCAAGATGCTCTGCACGGTGGCGCAGAAGGTCATCGGTGTGGTGATCACTTCGTCGCCGGGACCGACGCCCAGGGCCGCCAGCGCCAGATGGAGTCCGGCGGTGGCAGAGTTTACGGCAACGGCGTGCGGCGCATCGACATATTCGGCGAAATCGCGCTCGAAGCGGGCCGCGCGGGAGCCGGTGGTGAGCCACCCCGACCGCAATGTGTCGACCACCTCCTGGATTTCCTCTTCACCGATCGAGGGGCGATGAAAGCGGATGAAGCTGTCCGTCATTTGTCACTCCAATGCCGAAGTTTCTTTTCATCAGATCCGGGTCGAACTCTTTCGGAAACAGGCTGTAGCGAATGGTCAGGAGAATCAGCTTGAGGTCCCGGTAGAAAGACCGGGATTGCAGATAGGCAAGATTGAGCTCCAGTTTGGACGGCAAAACATGATCGCGATAGAACGTCTGAGGATCGCGGGACGCGCCTAAGAGCCGCTCTTCGTCCCGGTAGAGGAGGCTCGCTACATCGGTGATCCCAGGCCGCACCTGAAGGACTGCCTGCCACACGGGTACCGCGGGTTGGACGTACTCCGGAACTTCGGGGCGAGGACCAACCAGGCTCATCTCCCCGCGAACGACATTCAGAAGCTGGGGCAGTTCGTCGAGCTTGCATTTCCGAAGCAGTCCACCCACTCTGGTTACGCGGCTATCCCCCGCCGCGGTGATCGCACTGCCCCCTGCGCCGGCTTGCATGGTGCGAAATTTCCATATGCGAAACGGTTTGCCCCCTCGGCCAATTCTTACCTGGGTGAAGAAGACAGGACGGCCGCTGTCCAACAGGATCGCGATCGCGATCAGAGAGAAGACGGGCAGCAGGAACAGGAGGCCTGCCAACGCCGAGAAGGCATCAAAGATTCGACGATCAACGGGATCGGACTCTTCGATGTGCATGGGAGACGCGTACATCGCTCAACTCTCGTTCATCAAGGCACGACGGATCACGTATTCGTTCATCCACCGGCCTTTGCGCTGCAGAAACCGCCGGGTGTGTTGAAAGCCGGAATCGCGATAGAGCGCGTTAGCCGACTCGTTGGCGTCCGCGTCCGTGGTCAGATACACGCATTCGGCATCCATCGACCAGGAGCGCGTCAAAAATTCCCGTACCAGAGTTTTGCCAAATCCGAAGCCGGACATTTCCGGCGCCACCGCAATCGACGAGAGTTCGCAGGCGCGCGGATCGGAGGATGCCGCCGATGTCTGAATGCGCTGTACGCCATGCAGGACTTTGGCGGCCAGCGACGGCTGGCGGATCAGTGCAGGCAGGGCGGGCAGCACAAAGGTTCCGCGTTTGCGCCACATCAGGCGATAGAATTCCGCCGGATTCAGAAAACCACAGACAAATCCCGAGAGCGAGCCATTGCGCTCGCCCACCAGTACGATTCCGGATTCGTAATCGAGCACCAGGCCGTAATACAGGCGCAGGAACTTCGCCCCGAGCCGCGTCAGGAAAAACTGGCGAAACGCTTTCTGGTGAATCGTCACGATACCGGAAAGATCGTCCGTCCTGGCTTCCCGCACGTTGCGGCCATTGTTGTGGCTATGCGGGTCGCTCAATCTTCTTTCCATACACCGCCACCTTCCGGCGGACCAGGCGAGACCGGCTCGCGGGTTGCCGCAGACTCCGGGCATTTCTGTTCCAGCAGTTCGAGATACAACTGCCGGTAAGCGTTGAGCATTCTCTCCTCGGTGTAGTGCCTTTCAAAGATGCCGCGCGCCGCGATCCCGAGGCGAAGCATCATTGCCTGATCGCCGGCAAGACCGGCGATCGCATCGGCGAGGGCTTTAGAGTCGGCCGCGGGCACAATCCGGGCCATGTCTCCCTGCGAGACCACTTCCCGGTGGCTGGCGATATCGGTCGCGACGATCGGCTTGCCGGCGGCCATCGCTTCCAGGAGCGCGATGGAAAGGCCTTCACGCAGGCTGGGCAGTACGACGATATCGCAGGCGGCAAGGAGACTCTCGATGTCCTCGCGAAAACCGAGAAACGCGACCGAGTGATCCACTTTGAGACTGCGGGCGAGGCGCTCGAGTCGCTCCAGCTCCGGCCCTTCTCCGGCGATCACGATGCGGTATCGGCGTGGACCCCCGGCAAGCCGGGCCGCCGCCTCAATAAGATAGGAAAGGCCTTTATCCGGAGCCAACCGGCACATAGAGAGGAGCAGGAGGTCGCCCTCGCCGGCGCCGAGGCTGCGGCGCAGGTCCGCGGCCGCGTCGGGAGGAATGCGGCGGCAGTCCGCAACCCCGTTGGGGATAGCGAGGATCTCGCGGGGCTTGCAGATTCCGAGTTCGAGCGCCCAACGCCGGTGAAACTCGCTGACGGAGACGATGCGATCGCACCAGCGCGTCGCAATCCTCTCCAGGGCGCAATAGACCTGGAGCGCCGCGATGGAGCTGCGCTCGTGAAAGGCGAACCCGTGCACGGTATGGACGATTACCGGCACTTCCGCCCAGCTAGCGGCGAGCCTTCCCACGAATCCACCTTTGGAAGTGTGGGTGTGCACGATTCTATAGTTGGAGCGGCGCAGAAAATCGCGCAGGCGAAGGAGTCCGCCAATATCCCATACCGGCCGGATCTCGCGGCGAACGACGTCCAGGTTCACCAGGCCGAGGCCCTGTTCTTGGACCAGGCGCGCGAACACGGGATCCGTGGTGAGGATGTCCACATCCCAGCCTTGCGCGCGGGCGATCCGTCCCAATCCCAGAATGATCCAGCCGGCGCCTCCGAATCGGGAATTGCCGACCACGTGCAGGACTCTCAACGGATTCGGTTTTGTGTTGGTCAACATGAGTGCAACCCTCGGTACTCACGGCGTTGACTGCCGGCCGGCCGGATCGCCAGAGAATAGGAGGCAGCGATCAGTGCAAAGACCAGCCACCAGTGCCTTTGATAGAAGGCCTCGATTCCCATGGCGAGGCCGATCATCGCCACGTGCGCCAGCAAAAGTGCCAGCGCCAGCGGGCGTTCGGCAACTGGCGCCAGATTGTAAGCCAGCCAGCTTTTGCGGAGGAACCAGCCGAGAAAGCCCGCCAGCACGAGCAGACCGCCGAGGCCGAAATCGGCGAGGAACCACATGGCCGTATTGTGCGCGACCTCTCCCGCCGACAGACGAAAGCTTCCCAGCCCTCCCCCGATAATTGGATGCTCCAGGAAAGCGCGCACCGCGATATTGATGAGATCGAATCGTTCCCGAACCTGGTCCGGCCGCCTCGCCATCCGCTCGAAGATCGGAACAAATTTCGGACCCAGCAGCAGGATGAGGCAAGGGGCGCCGATCGCAAACAGGAATACCAACCGTAGTGCCACGACGATGCGGAGCATGGCGACGACCAGAAGCGCCATGCCGAGCGCGATCCACGCCGAGCGCGAAAAGCTGAACAGAATGCCCAGTCCAAGAGTCACGCGGGTGAACCACAGGAGCAGGCCGCGCAATAGAGGTCTCCGGCCCCATGAGGCGCCTTCGCAGATCACAAACGCGGCAACCAGAAGGCCGCCATACGCATTGGGATCGATCAGCATTCCGGAAAGGCGCAGACCGTCGTAGCGGACGAACGGGTTGGTCTGTCCGGTGAAGTACGCCACCACAAAGGCCAGCACGGCGACGACGTTCTCGATGGCGACAGAGATGACAAAGACTCGCAGGATGCGCCGCACATCCTCCCATTCGGTGACGACGGTGGTGATCGCGGCGTAGCTGAGGAATGGAAGAAACAGGCCCGCAAACTTGTTTACGAGCTCGTAGCGGCTAAGCCCCCCGAATCGAAGCGCGGCGGTGAGCGAGCCGGCAGCGAAGGTCAGCAGAATGGCATAGTGCCAGATCGTCCACGCGGGCTTGACGTATTTCAGTTGGCCCGCGGCAAAGAGGAGCGCCAGGACCAGGAAGCAATCCGACGGGGCGAAATTCATCCCGGTACTGGTTTCAAACTGGTAGGGAAGCAGCGCGACGTAGCCGAGCGTCAGAGTGCCCAGAATGCCTGCGCTCCGCGCCCGCAATGTTTGCGGCCGTATGACCGAAAGACCTGGATAGGCGATGGCGGAGGTCATAGGCCCGTGTCCCAACTGGCGACGCTGCCGCCAATATTCCTCGCCGGTGTCCAG
>Ga0126383_10001635_pt1 | contig 14072 bp, 6 predicted proteins | sample PanSoiMetPlot_35_FD_96882 | JGI IMG/M metagenome (GOLD analysis project Ga0126383, IMG submission 96882) | Tropical forest soil microbial communities from Panama - MetaG Plot_35 | ecosystem: Environmental > Terrestrial > Soil > Tropical forest > Bulk soil | place: Panama | collected 2016-02-17
CCCCAGCCCGCGATTCCGTGAAATAGGCTTGGTGTGTTGTAGGCAAGCGGATGTGTGAAGGATGATTGCAGTATTTCTTCCGCCGGCCCTTTTACTCCCATCTCAAGGAGCGACCACGCGATTCCAGCCATGCCGATGTAGAGGCCGGATGGGTATTCGGTGGAACTGATTTTGTGTTGCAAAATCCAATCAATCGCAGATTGAGGGACACTGCCTGTAAGTTTGTGAAGAGCGTAAGAAACACCGGCTGCTCCATAGGCGAGGCTCAAAGGATTGGTGGCAAAAACCCCTGGATCAGCAGGATACAAGCGGTCGTGGCGACTATACTCTGCCACTCCGTTCAAGTGCCTTACGATGTCATTCACGACTGACTGGTAGCCATATGAAGGCTTTGCGGCGCTGTCGTCGGTTCCCGGCAGCGAGGCTTCCTGTATCTCAACCGCTGGTGCAGTCGCAGGCTCCACAGAGGAGGGGTCCGCCTGGTCCATTAAATTATTGATTAAGTCAACAATGTCTTTCGGCAGATGAATATCAGCGCGAATCGAGGCCAGAAACTGTTGCCTGGCCAAAGGATTCAAGTGCAACAATCCGTTGATCGGAAGCAGATATGCCAGAAGAACAGCGCCTGCAGAGTAATAATCATCCTCTATCCTGGCCTGGCCGCCGGCAACGCGGTGCTGGGACACGAATCCGGGGGTATAGATGTTTAAGGGGCAATCGACACCGAGCTGGTGCGCACCTTCAAAGTCAATGATCTTCAGGTCCTGATTGTTCCCGGAAACAATTAGATTGCTGGGCGAGAGATCCGCAAACACAATCTGCCGGCTGTGCAAGACCTTCAATATTTTGATGAGGTTTGCGCATAGCCCGCTGAACATGGCGTTCCACTCGCGGCAATCACTCTTCGTCATGCGCGTGCGGAGCAGAATGTTGGACGCCGCCGAGTGGTGGCTCATCGCGGTTCCTTCGATAAGCTCTTCCACCAGGAACCAGTGCTCCCATTCCTGAAACAGATCGAGGGGCTGGGGAGCGATGCCCGCATCAGCGACAACTGTGAGAAGCCGATGCTCTTTCTTAAGCAAGTCGATGGCGTCGTAATCTTCTGTTGCTGCATTCACGCAGGGCCGGGCTTCCTTTATTACGACCCTTCTGCCAGTGTGGTTATCGCGCGCATGATAAACGCCGCCTGCGTTGGAAAAAGCAACGGCTTTCTCAATGGTGTAACGGCCATGCAGAAGAGTGATCGCCTCACTCTTCCCATCCTCACTGCTGTCCACGGGAAGAACCGGCTTCTCCCAGGCAGGAGTTACGGGGTAAGCCATCCGCTGATCAGGTATCACGGCGCCGTCAGGAGCCTTCAACACAGGAATTTTTTCGCCCCGGGCATTGAGAGTGGTGTGCGGGCGAATGCCGCCATAGCGGTAGAAAACTACCCGGCTGTTCTTATAACGACTATCTGAAAGGATATAAGGTCCGGGTATGCCTGCCGTGGCCTGATCAATCTCTTCGATCAGTTCGATAAAGCGGCGACTGTCCGGAGGGTAAATGGTAATGAACTTTCCCGAGCCGCTCCGGGGCCAACTCTTGCTGTTGAGCAACGACAACAGAGAGCGGTCAAGACAAAACTTGAAAGCCACATCAGAATACTTGAACAAGACCGATATAACTTTCTCAAGGACTTCACGAGATCTACCCAGGGTGCTGGAGACGTGTATTTTCCAGCCTTGCAAAGGCAGCGCCGGAAGGGCAGGACTGCAATGAAACCAAATGTCCTTGCGCTGAATGCTCCAACCCTCCGGCCGTCTTGAATGAACCACGTCATAGAAATCTTCAGTCCTGGGAGAATAGGCAGAAAAGTTTTCCGCATAATCCTTGTGCAACAAACGATAGATCAAATTTGAACTGCTGCGCATGGAGCTTTCTCTTTCTTCGTGCCTATCTGTACGTGAAATTTTTTCTGCAAGCGGTAATCCCGAAATGGGAATCGCCTGGGCCGGGCTTTCTACTGCATCTCGAATTTTCCAGCTTCACCGGGCATGCCGGTCGTGGGACAAATATTGCTGTAGGTGCTGATGAACAGAGCGCTGATCTCTCCCGTGCTGGCTGTTGGCATGAGCTTTTGAAGCTGAAGGACGGTGTTCATGTTTTTCTCGTTCCTTTCAAAATTTTCAACTTGATTTTTTGAATACAGACATCCCTTACATATGCAAGGCAAGTGCCAGAGCTGAACCGCCCGCGATTGTGACCTTCGGCTGTAACCGAAAAGAGGACCCATGTGAGCTCTGGCAGGATGATTTGGCAACTTTCAGGAACTCTGGATCGCGTTGAAAATCCTAAGACTTCCTAATCTTTAGTCCACCACCAGCAATGGCTGTCCGCATTAGGAAAACGCAGCAGAAGAATTAGACCGATCTCATAATCCTTAATCCCATGCTTCCTTCCCTTAGTACTGTCCAGCTCAGGACGCAGGTGTCCATGGGTGGACAACTGGTCGCCAAAAATGGGTCTTGGGGAGGTATGAGGCAGTTAAGTAGACACAAGGATTGAGCTTTCAGGCCTGTGCGGGTGGTGTCCAAAACGGGACAGAAGCCTTCCTGGGTGGACAGAGACCTCCAGCCAGCGCAAGACAGCCTGTCCAGCTTGTCCACAGAACCGCCCGACGGCTAGCCACAGGAGGCCCTGTTGTGTTTTCTGGGCTCGTCCCCAGAATGCCACTGGTTGGCCGGCAATCTCGTCTCAAATATCCGGCAATTCCGCGCTTGTGCCGAAAAGTGCTTCTCCAGCAGTGGCTTACCGATTTTTCACTTGCTTGGTCTAAAATGAATTTAAACACCCGTGAATAAACCTGGTGGGTATTTGGATCGAGTTGTCCGCTGTTGGACAGCGGAATACGCCGCTGGACACCCGAGGACTACGCCCAGTTGGTCGCTAAACTTGCAGGGTCAGCATCCCAAGCTGGCCGATTGGCCATTAATGTGCCTCTGATACGTGATGGTCGTACATGGTCGCTAGCCGGGGGGAAACAGGGGAAAGTGGCGATCCCGCCGGATAGGGACTGAAGCTTCGAAAAGCAGAGTCAGGAAGTGCAATGCCAGAATTCTCGAATCGTCACCTGAAGCGATTGTGCATCCACTAGTTCAAGACTTACTTGTGTCTTTTCGGTCCTTGCGGAAGAGTCCGCAATTTACGCTTGTCGCGGTGCTCACACTCACCTTAGGCATTGCGGGCAATACGCTCGTTTTCACTCTAGTCAATGCCACCCTGCTTCGACCTCTGCCCTACCCACAGCCGCATCGCCTGGTCATCTTGCGGTGGCAGGACCAAAGCGACGTTTCAGCCGCGGCCTTTTTCCTGATGAAGGACCGGGCCCGGTCGTTTTCCATGATCACGGCGTTGTATCCGGTAAACGCAGGGGTCAACATCGCGGCGACGGGAACGCCACAATATGTGAAAGCACTGCCGGTCTCAAAGGATTTTTTCAAGACGCTCGGGGTATTGCCAGAGATTGGCTCGTCCTTTAACGAGGAGCAGGACCAGCCTCACGCGCCACGTACCGCTATCTTGAGTTACGGTCTCTGGACGCAGGAGTTCAACCGTGACCGGTTGGCATTGGGCCATGATGTGCGAGTCAACGGCGAAAGCTACAAGATCATCGGGATCATGCCGCAGGGATTTCGATCTCATCCGGATGCGGACATCTGGCTTCCGTTTCAGCTCGACGCCAAAAGCGTGGACACAGGGAATAATTGCAGGATCATTGCGCGCCTTGCAGCAGACACTTCCTTACAGCAGGCGCAATATGAGTTGGATGGATTGGCCCGTGAATATCACGCGATGTATCCATGGTCCGCGTCTCAAGGCGCTTTTGTGGCGCACGACCTGCAGTCATTCATGGCTGATAAGGAGCGGAGCGGCCTGGCGCTTCTCTTTGCCGCCGTCGCATTTGTGCTCCTAATCGCGTGCAGCAACGTGGCAATCCTGGTTCTGGTTCGGGCCGCATCCAGGACGCAGTCAATCGCGATCCGCGCGGCGCTCGGGTCCCCGAGGCGGCGTCTGGTGTTTTCACTACTGACGGAGAGCCTGGTGCTTTCCATAACTGGAGGCGTGCTTGGCCTGATTCTTGCCAAAGAGACGCTTCCGCTTCTTCTTTCACTTTGGCCTATCGATCTTCCGCTTGGCTCCAGGTTGAGTATTGACTGGCGCGTGGTGGCGTTTACCTTTGCGCTCTCTCTTGCAAGCTCGCTGTTGTTCGGACTTGCACCCAGCTTTAAGCTTTCGCGGGTCAATCTTGCCGGGGCCATGGCCCAGACTTCACGCTCCTCCACTTCCAGCGCAGAGCAGGTGCGATCGGTACGGCTGCTGGTCTTCTGGCAGATCGCTCTTACGGTAATGCTGCTTGCGGGAACAATGCTGCTGGTGCGAAGCCTCTCCAATCTGTATTCAGAGCCTTTAGGTTTCGATCCGCAGCACGTGTCTGTGGCACAGCTATCACTCGCTGGGCAGCAGTACGGTACTACCGCTGCAAGCAGCCACTTGATGGACGAGGTAGTAAAACAATTGGCGGCCCTGCCCGGAGTTGATAGCGTGGCCGCCGTGGACGGCCTGCCTCTGGAGAACGGCCTTAATCTGCCACTCCACCCTGTAGGAATGGTTGGAGCGCTGGACCATGCGGATGAATACAGGCCGGTGACATCAAACTATTTCAGCGCCCTTCACATTCGATTGGTGTCAGGAAGATTCTTTATCGCATCGGACACAGCCGGGAGCGCACCTGTGGCGATTGTGAATGAAACCATGGCGCGCCGTTGGTGGCCGAACACACCGGCAATCGGACAGTACATCAGAGTCGATGAAAAGCTCGGCCCCCAACCGCCCGATGTGCCGCGCCAGATTGTTGGAGTGGTGCCCGACATTCACGAACGAGGGCCGGGGACGCCCGCTCCCCCAACCATGTTCGTTCCTTTAAGCCAGACGCCGGACAACATTACTGCATTCTTCAACAAAGTATTTTTGACTTCAATCGTGATTCACACATCAGGCCGCGTTGAACTTTCCCGGCAGATTCACGCAGCTATTCAATCCATTGATCCTGATTTGCCAGTGGCTTCTTTGCGTCCATACCCTCAACTATTAGATCAGTCCCTGGCAAACAACCGCTTTATAGTCCTACTTACCGCCGCTTTCAGCGCTATTGCCCTGTTGCTTACCGCGGTTGGAATCCATGGTTTGTTGAACTATCAGGCGCGCCTTCGCAGGCGAGAGATTGCGGTGCGCATGGCTGTGGGAGCCAGTCGCACCCAGATTGTCCATATGGTTGTTCAACAGGGAATCCAACGGCTTTTCTTCGCACTTCTGGCCGGCCTGACTGGTTCGTTTTTCGTAAAAGGACTGCTCTCAGGCTTGCTTTATGATGTACACTTCAGTTCGATCATTGTGATCCTTGCAACCGGCCTTCTACTGGGCCTGGTTGCTACATTGATCAGCTTACTGACGGCTGTCCGGGCAGCATCCATTGAGCCTATGGCCGTGCTAAGAAATGAGTGACGGTGCGATGAGCCGATTCGACCGTTTCTCGTTTCTGCGCTGGAAGAAGCCGACTTCCGTGACTCAGAAGATCGCTGAAAGTGCGGAGAAGAGCAACCCGATGCCATCCACGGGGAAAACCCATTCTATTCTGGTCGCGGACGATCAACCGGCCATTCTCGATGCTGTAAAGATGCTGTTGCGATCTGAGGGGTTTCAGGTGGATACCGCCCGCTCCGCGCAGGTGGTGCTGGAATCACTTGCCATGCGAGAGTATGACACCGTACTTCTGGACTTGAACTACACTCGCGACACTACTTCAGGACAAGAAGGGATTGAACTGCTGGAGAGCATTCGCGCCATCGACAGCCAGGTACCTGTGGTTGTTATGTCGGCCTGGGGCACAATCGATCTCGCTGTCGAAGCTGTCCGCCGTGGAGCGCGCGATTTCATCCAGAAACCCTGGGATGATGAGAGGCTGGTAACGACTGTGCGCAATCTGGCTGAACTGTGCCAGGCATTGCGGCAAGCACAGCGGCTGGATGCGGAAAACAGGCTCTCCAGAAGCCATGGCCGGCCGACCTTTATTGCGCACGCACCCTCCATGCGAACGGTTGTGGAGGACATCTCAAAGGTCGGGCCGTCACATGCGAATGTGCTTATTACGGGCGAGCATGGTACTGGAAAAGAAGTTGTTGCCCAGATGCTGCATGCGGTTTCGCTCCGCTCAGAGAAACCGTTGATTACAGTGAACACAGGCGGCCTGCCGGAAGGCACGTTCGAAAGCGAACTCTTTGGACACGTCAAGGGCGCTTTCACTGATGCGCGAAACGACCGCATTGGCCGCTTTGAAATGGCCGATTCGGGTACGCTGTTCCTGGACGAGATCGCCAATGTACCTTTGCGCCAGCAAGCCAAACTACTCCGCGTGCTTGAAACCGGCGAGATGGAGCGCGTCGGCTCCTCCCGCACGCGACAGATGGATGTACGGGTGCTCTCCGCCACCAATGCTGATCTGCGAGCCGCCTGCGAGGCGGGCAACTTTCGCGAGGACTTGCTCTTTCGCCTGAATACGGTTGAAATCCACATTCCGCCCTTACGCGAACGCCGGGAAGATATCCCCGGGCTGGCATCGCATTTTCTCTCCAAAACTGCCGCCCGTTACACTAAAAAGATTGAATCGTTCTCTCAGGAAGCGCTGCAGAAGCTTACGGAATATCACTGGCCGGGCAATGTTCGTGAACTAGAGCATACTGTGGAGCGGGCCGTGATCATGTGCCGCGACAACAGTATTCAGGCCCATGATCTTGGCTTGCAAAATTCAAGCCGTCCCGTGCCTACAGATTTTTCTGACATGAGCCTGGAAAAAGCCGAAGAGCTGCTGATCAATAAAGCCCTTGCGCGCTATAAAGGCAACGTGAGCCAGGCGGCGGAAGTCCTGGGTCTCAGCCGGGGAACTTTTTATCGCCGCATGGAGAAATACGGCCTTTATGCTCCCGACCCTGCCCGCAAAGACAAGCGCTAAGCGCGGCAATTGGTACCATGGCGGCTTTGAGCTGCGTTTGCTCTTCTCTATTCTATTTGCCGGCGCCGCCGGCGTGGTCCTGAGTCTCCTGTTGTTGTGGCACAGCAGCTATTCGCTTGACCACAAAGTCGAAATGAGCGCGCTCATCCTGCTGCTTTGGCTGGGACTAAGCTTCTCAGCAAGAGATCGCGTGGTTAATTCCCTGCGCGTTCTCTACAACGTGATCTCGGCGGTGAAGGATGAGGATTTCTCCTTTCGCGCCACCCAGATTTCAGCGGGGGATGCGCTTGGAGACCTGGCACTGGAGATAAACAGTCTCTCCCGCGCGCTGGGAGAAGAGCGCCTTGGCGCGGTGGAAGCCACAAATCTGATGCGCAAGGTAATGGCTGAAGCCGGGACCGTCATCTTCGCGTTCTCCCCGGACAATCGGCTACGCATCGTCAATCGCACCGGTGTGCGTTTTCTGGGAAAGCCGGAAGAGGAGATCCTCAATCGCACAGCCGCAGAACTTGGAATTGAAGACCTGGTGAAAGGTCCGGCCTGGGAGGTCGTCTCGCGCGTGGATGCAGGCGCCGAGAAGCGCTGGATCGTTCGACGCGCTACTTTCCGGCAGCGCGGTGAGCCCCATACCTTGATCGTATTATCGGAAGCGTCAGAGGCCTTGCGGGCTGAAGAGCGGGCAGCGTGGCAGCGCCTGATTCGAGTTTTGAGCCACGAGATCAATAATTCACTTGCGCCGATCCGGACCATCGCTCGAACGCTTGGCCGCATGGCATCCACCACAGAATTGCCGATGCCGCTCTCCGAACATCTGGGCCATGGCCTTGAGGTGATCCATGAGCGCGCGGATTCACTCAATCGCTTCCTGCAAAGCTACACCCGGGTTGCCAGAGTCCCAAGGCCGCAACGCCGCTCGGTTGATCTTGACAACCTAATCAGCCGGGTTGCCAAACTGGAATCACGCTTGACAGTGAAGATCATTCCCGGGCCTAACGTCTCCATCTTTGTGGATGCCGACCAATTGGAGCAGGCGCTAATCAACCTGATTAAGAACGCCGCGGAGTCTGTTTTGCTCACATCGGAAAAGGAATTTGGACCGGAAGCCGTTACCGTATCCTGGACGGTTCATGGCAAAGACGTGGAGATTTACATTCGGGACGAGGGCGTCGGTCTTACAGAAACGGAAAACCTGTTTGTACCTTTTTATACAACTAAGGAGACCGGCTCAGGGATTGGCCTTCTGTTAAGCCGGCAGATCATTGAAGCACATCAAGGCACACTAATGTTAAGAAACCGGACTGAGCGGTTAGGCTGTGAAGTGGTGGCAAAATTGCCGATGTGTGTTTTTGAGGCCGCTAAAACCCAGCAGGTTCAGGGTTGATCACTGAGCAGCGAGTCACGCCAGGCGGCATCACAATCTTTTTGGAGGCGCCGCAGCTCCCGCAAGCAGGCCACCATCGATGGTTAGCTCAGCTCCGGTCATAAAACCCACTTCGTCGGAGGCTAGAAGCACCGCGAGGGCCGCAACTTCCTCGATACGACCAAAGCGCCCTACAGGGATGGTTTTGGCGGTCGCGCGCGCACGTTCTTCACGGTGTTCGTCCGTGCCCAACACCGCGTCCCACATCGGGCTCATGATGGCCGCGGGATGAATCGAGTTGCAGCGAATTTTCCAGCCTTTCTCAGCGCAGTGCAGAGCGACAGTTTTTGTGTGGTTCCGCACTGCGGCTTTGCTGGCCGCATAGGCTGCGGCGCCGGGAATGCCGACGATTCCGGAGCGCGAAGAGATATTGATGATTGAGCCCTGCTGACGGGCCTTCATGGCGCGAATGCCATATTTGCAGCCGAGAAATGTGCCGTCCAAGTTGGTTGCAAGCACCGCATGCCAATCTTCCATTGTTACATTCTCAGGATCTTGAGGAGCAGGACTCTCAAAGCCGGTAATACCAGCATTGTTCACCAGAATGTCGAGCTTCCCGTGGGCTTTGAGAATGGAATCGATAACCGAGATCCAGTCCGATTCCCGGCGGACATCGAGATGTGAATAGGATGCTGAAGAGCCCAGAGATTTGGCCAGCGCGACGCCCGGCGAATCTTGCAGATCAGTAACTTCCACGAATGCGCCTTCCGCGACAAAAGCTTTTGCGATGCCCGCACCGATCCCGGAAGCAGCGCCGGTGACCAAAGCAACCTTGCCTTCCAGTCTCGACATTCGTTGTGTCCTTTCTTCCGAAGACAATATCATAGACAAGCGTGCCTTCCGGATTAGGCGTGCAATACTCACGAACAGGTTCTCGATTTTTTGAAGGCTTCGGCAGATGCCGAGCGCCTTCAGGCAACAAGCGCATTCACGGAGGCGTGAAGATGGTTCCAGTCGTGGCCCGGCCGGCAATGCTAAATACCAATGAGGTCCATGTTTGGCGAATCCCGCTGGCGGTGGAAGATGACGTGGTGCAAAGTTGCCGCGCGTTGCTTTCCCAGGACGAGCTTCAACGTGCCGACCGCTTCTATTTCAAAAGGGACAGAGATCGCTTTACCGCCGCCCGTGCCGCGCTGCGGAGAATCCTTGCGGAGTACCATCAGGTTGCGCCAGAAGATCTGGCTTTTTCCTATGCTGAAAAAGGCAAGCCGGAGCTTGCCCCCGGCCTGAATGCTTCCGGCACACAGTTCAACCTATCGCATTCCAGGGATTTTGCTCTCCTTGCTGTGGCTCGTGGACTTACTCTGGGTGTTGATATTGAGTTCATCAATCCCGAGTTTGCGGGCGACGAAATTGCCACTCGTTTCTTTTCCCAGGGTGAAGTACGCACTCTGCGTGCTTTGACGCCTGGTGAGCAAACGGACGCGTTCTTTCAGTGCTGGACGCGGAAGGAAGCGTATATCAAAGCATTGGGAGACGGACTATCTCTTCCACTGGATTCATTTGAGGTAGCATTCGGTCCTGGAATCGGCGCAGCCCTGTTATGGACGCGGGATGTTTCGCATGAGATATCGAAGTGGAGCCTATACAACATCACCGCGCCCCAGGAATATGCGGCGGCGCTGGTGGCCGAAGGCAAAGACCACATTCTGCGTTACGCGCATTGGGAATATTGAATGCCAATGATGGCGACTATTCGCGGAAGCCATCCCACGCTAGCTGTGTTGTCGAACATTTCGAGGCCGGCGGTCCGGTTCACCGGTCTCGTCAAGCTTTAATCGATCCGAATACCCAGGCGGTTTTAGGCAGCAGGAATCTGGTTGACTTCCTCTGCGATGGTCTGCTAGATTCACGTGCTTTGAATCTGGTGACGCCATTAAACATCCGCCCGCAAGTGGACGCCGACCGATATCCCGTGCCGCCTAACCTAGCCGGACGAGACGCTCACGCAATACAAATGACCATCCCTTTGCTGCTGGCGTTGCTTGCAGAATCCGGCTCGGCCATAAGTGCTTGAATCTATAGTCAAAATAAAACACTGCTGCTACTACCTGTATCGTGGTTCCATTTTGGGCCACCTCGCTCAACTACTGTTTCCTAAGATATCCATGGAAGGGTCTTTAGAGCTTTTGGAATCTAGCGTACTTTTAGACACTTAAAATTAACAGAAACTTTTTTCTATTTTTCTTGACAACATAGGGGACTAAGTATAGTTTCGCGCATAATCTGTTGCCCAACCTAAGGCGAAGGCAGGCTCATTTAGTCGTATTGCAAACTAAACATTGTTACCCGGCCCCTATCTTGTACACAGAGAGGGAAGTCAGATGGCGAACTCTGCCCGCTTCTTGCCGTACGGTGTCCGTAGAATTTTGATGGTTCTGCTGCTTGCGCTGCTTGGGACGCCATGCTTCGCGGGAACCTTCACCGCGTTCGGCCCGCAAGTCTACGTGCGCACCACGGGCACTCCTGTGACGGTGACGAATACCTTCACCGTATTGAATCCCAACACGCAGTACACGCTGCGACTGCACAATGGCGGGCTGGTCGATTCTTCCACGGACAGGGTTTCCAGCACTACCGTTACGGTCAATGGCGTCATCATTGTGGCGCCGAATGATTTGAACCAGAACGTGGCTGAGGTCGATAAGCTGATCACGTTGCTGGCCTCAAATCAGATTGACGTGCAGGTGCGCGGCGCGCCGGGCGGGACGCTTTCAATCGACATTCTGGGCATCGACAATGATCCACCGGTGATTACTGCGGTCGCCAGTCCTGTGGCTAATGCCGCAGGGTGGAACAACAGCGCTGTTACGGTGACTTTTACTTGCAGCGACACAACTTCAGGCGTGGCCATTTGTCCGGCTCCGGCAACTGTGGGCACTGAAGGACCGAGCCAGATCATCACCGGCCAGGCAGTGGATAGAGCCGGGAACACCGCAAGCGCCAGCGTAACCCTGAACATCGATAGAACGGCGCCGTTCATTTCCAGCGTGGCCAGCCCCGGACCCAATGCTGCAGGCTGGAACAATACCGACGTGACGCTAACGTTTACTTGTTTTGATGGCCTCTCTGGAGTGGTGTCGTGCCCTGGCCCTCAGTTGGTGAACACCGAGGGGAACGGACAATCCGTCACGCAGTCAGTTACAGATTTTGCCGGAAATTCAGCTTCGGCTGCAGCGGTAATTAAACTGGACAAGACACCACCGGTCATCACCATTACCTCACCTACGGCCGGAGCTGTGTTGAATACGTCGACGATCACGCTGAACGGCACGGTGACAGATGCGATCTCCGGGGTGGCCTCAGTCAACTGTGGCGGGTCGGTGGCGACGGTTGCTGGATCGTCGTTTACTTGCTCGCAAACGCTTGTTCCGGGTACGAATTCGCTCCAGGTTCAGGCATCCGATGCGGCCGGGAATTCCATTTCTACAGCGACGACTGTCGCTTACGTGAAGCCGCCGCAGATCACGATTACATCTCCGGTGAATTCGGCCCTGTTTAACCAGAGTCCGATCAACGTAACTGGGACGGTAGTGGACGCTGCCGCGCATGTGTTAGTCAACGGACTCACTGCACCGGTGAGCGGCAACAGTTTTCTTGCCACCGTACCGGCACAAGAGGGCATCAGCACCATAACGGCTGTTGTCACCAACGCCGATGGATCTACCGATACGGCCAGCGTCCAGATAAACCTGGATACAACTCCGCCGCACGTGGCGATCTACGCCCCGTTGGATGGCTCTGTAACTCCAGACGGAAGTGTGACCGTGACAGGCATGGTGAATGACATTGTGGTCGGCACGGTGAATCCGCAGCAAGCCACAGTGAAAGTGAACGGCGTAGACGCACAGGTCGCCAACCGGAGTTTCAGTGTTTCAAATATCCCACTATCCGTGGGACCGAACCTGATTCATGCCACCGCCGTGGACGCGGCTGGGAACCAAGCCACGACAACTGTGACCGTGGTGCGACAAGCTCCAGGGCAGCCCGCGGTAAAAGTATTCTCCGGCAATAACCAGTCGGGCACGATTGGCTCACAACTGGCACAGCCTCTGGTGGCACAGGTGGTGAACGGATTAGGACAGCCCGTAGCGAATGTTCCAGTTGTTTTCCGAGTCACGGCGCAGGACGGCAAGTTGGGACCTGCGAACCCCGGGCTCAGTGACATCGCCGTAAATACCAATGCGCAAGGACAGGCGTCCGTGCCATTCACTCTGGGCTCGCATGCCGGCGCGGGAAACAATCTGGTGGAAGCATCCACCACCGGAGTGCCTGCCACGGCCGTGTTCAGCGCGTCCGCAGTGTCATCCGGCGCCACGCTGATCAACGTGGATTCCGGCAACAACCAGTTTGGCGTGGTTGGCCAGGCGCTACCGCTGCCATTTATTGCGGTTGTAACGGATGCAGGCCACAACCGCATACCCGGCGTGCCCGTAACGTTCACCGTGAGGCAGGGCGCAGGAAATGTCAACGGCCAGTCTTCCGTGACTTTGAATTCTGACGGCGACGGCCGCGTACAAGCAGTCCTTACCCTTGGACCCGATGCGGGCGTCAACAACAATCTTCTGGAAGCAACCTTCCCTGGGAATACAGCTTTTCCCGCGGCCTTTACCGCGACGGGACGGACACAGGGACCGGCTGCGGCCACGGCGATTTCCGGCGTGGTGCTCGATAACAGCAATCAGCCGATTCCCGGCGTAACCATGCGGCTCTTTCAACTGAATCAGGGACCATCCGGAAACCTTCCGCAGCAGGTAGGGACGCCGGTGGTGACTGACGGCGAAGGCCAGTTCACAATCCAGCCGGCCCCCGTGGGCGTCTTTAAACTCATGGCGGATGGCGGCACAGCGACCCGTCCAGGTGTATGGCCCACGCTGGAATATGACATCATCACCACTCCCGGGCAAAACAACACCGTCGGTTCACCTATTTATCTGCCACAGTTGAACCCGGACAACAAGCTCTGCGTTACCCCCAGCACAGGAGGCACGCTCACAGTCCCCCAGGTGCCGGGATTCTCACTGACTATTGCTCCCGGCTCCGCCACCTTCCCCGGCGGTTCGCACACGGGATGCGTGACTGTCACTCCGGTCAACATGGACAAAGTCCCCATGGTGCCGGGTTTCGGACAGCAACCGCGTTTCGTCGTCACTATTCAGCCGGTGGGGACCATGTTCAATCCTCCTGCGGCAATGACCATTCCGAACGTTGATGGCCTGGCGCCGCGTGCAGTGACCGAGATGTATTCCTACGACCACGACCTTGCATCATTCGTAGCGATCGGCACCGCGACCGTCAGCGATGACGGCTCTGTGATTAAGTCAGATCCCGGAGTGGGAGTGCTGAAGGCAGGTTGGCACTGCGGCGGCGATCCTAACACCACGGGCAGCGCGGGAACGTGTCCTACATGCCAGAAGTGCTCAGGCAGCAGTTGCATCGCCGATGATTCACTGCCCTACGATGATGGCAAATTCTGCACGTCTTGCGATGGCCGTAATGTGGGCCCGGATTGCTGCAAGGGAGGAAAAGGTTTCTCGCTTCCCATCCCTGAGCAGGATGTGGCCAACGCGACGCTGCAGGAGTGGAACTTTACCGAACTGGCCA
>Ga0126383_10001636_pt1 | contig 14067 bp, 10 predicted proteins | sample PanSoiMetPlot_35_FD_96882 | JGI IMG/M metagenome (GOLD analysis project Ga0126383, IMG submission 96882) | Tropical forest soil microbial communities from Panama - MetaG Plot_35 | ecosystem: Environmental > Terrestrial > Soil > Tropical forest > Bulk soil | place: Panama | collected 2016-02-17
ACACCCGTTAAGGGGAAATAAGGACTTCACCCTAATTAGACCATGCCACGGGCAGAATCGCTGGACTTCCCACCTTCGGAAGGCGTCTCGCGGCGGACTATAATTGATGCTTCTGCCGCAAAGGCAGACACGTGCCGATGGGCTCTCCACACCTTAACCTGATGCCGCTCCTGAATCGCCAGAATCCCGAGGCGGCAATTTCCCCTCCAGGAGAATTCTGGCCTGACGTTTTTGTCGCAACCGGACTGCCCTGGCGGCGTTTCCTCGACTCGGCGCTCTATCACGCCCTCGCCATCACCGCCCTGTGGGCATCCGGGCTGTTGTGGTGGAATCGACCGCACCTGGCTCCGGCAACGGTCAACCGTGCGGATGTGATCTATTACCCTGAATCCGAGTACCTCCCACCCCTCAACAGTCGGCCACATCTTTCCTACCAACAGCAAAAGGGTGAACCCGAGTACGCACGGCAGGAAATTATCTCGGTGCCGGCGGAGGCCGACAACAAGACGCAGACCATCGTGACTCCACCCCAGGTCAAACTGGGTCACGATGTCCCCATGCCGAACATAGTTGCCTGGTCGCCCCAGAGGATCCCGGTACCGCTCGCCGCTACCGCGCGTGACGCCGCCGCCATGAAGCTTCCCGAGTTACCGACCTCGGTAGTGGCTCCTCCGCCTGACGTCAAAATCGATGCCAAGGTCCAGGCTGCCGCCGGCCTCCAAACCGGCGTGGTAGGACCCCCGCCCGACGTTCAGATGGCTGCCATCCGCAAGTACGGTGACGTTGATATCGGGAACAGCGATGTGGTCGCACCAGCTCTACAACTGCCGATGCCGGAACAGCGGCGCCTCGGCGGCGCGGGAGGTGCCGCGGCCCTGGCCAACCCGGCGGTCGTGCCTCCTCCCCCTTCCCTCACTGCGGCACGAGGTTCCCACGGCGGTGGAGAATTGATCGCGCTCAGCGTGCGCCCCACACCGGCCGCTCCTGTTCAGGCTCCCGAGGGCAACCGGCGCGGCACATTTGCCGCCGGCCCGCAGGGCAAATCTGGTGCGCCCGGAACTCCTGACATCAGGGCTGGAACCGGCAACGGAAGTTCCACCGGCGACGGCACTGCTCCCGCTGGACTCTACGTCGGCCCGGGGGGAAGCTCATCCGCCGTTCAGGGAAACCGCACCGATGGCGACAGCCGATCGAACGATTCCCGGCTGATGGCCGATGCGAAACCGCCATCGGTCACCACCACTTCCCGGATGCCCGTACGCGAGGTTTCTCCCGACAAGGCCACCGACGAGGAAAAGAAAGTCTTCGCAGGACGCAAGTTTTACGGCATGAGCTTGAATATGCCGAATCTGAATTCCGGTGGCGGAAGCTGGGTGATTCACTTCGCCGAGATGCATCCGGACGGCCCCCAGGGGGACTTGAGCGCGCCCGTGGCCTTGCGCAAGGTGGATCCCGCCTACCCCACCGAACTGATGCGACAGAATGTCTCAGGAACTGTCACCTTGTCGGCGGTCATTCACAGCGACGGATCGGTCGACGCCGTGCGGGTGCTGAGCAGCGGCGACGATCGCCTCAACGAATACGCCCGCTCCGCACTGATCCGCTGGCACTTTCAGCCCGCGACCAAGAATGGCAAACCCGTGGACCTCCAGGCGGTGGTCATGATTCCCTTCCACCCCGTGCGTTGGCGAAACAATTTCTAACCGCAGGGGCCGAACCAAAACCTCGGCCGTCAGCTCCACGGACTCCACGGACTCCGCGGGAGTTCCCGGCGCCCTGCGCCATTCAAGATTTTTTTCGTGAGCCCGGGAATGCCGGGCGCGACCATTTACCTTCCCGCCGCTGCCTTCTTCTCGAGTGTGGCGTACACCGCGGGGTTCGAGCAGACCTCGTAATAATTGCGTTCCGTCCAGCGCTTGAGGTTGAAGCCGCGGGGGTCGATCTGTGGCATGTGGCTCGCGCGGATTACGATCCGCCGGAAGATGCCGCCGCCCACCGGGACCATCCCGCTGTACAGCAGAAAGTCTTCCGATCCAAACAGCCGGGGACAATCCAGCCTGCAAGTCTCCAGAGAGATCTCCTGCCGCAGGCGGTGGAACGCCGCCTCGCTGATGCGAATGCCGTTCAGGTTGTAACTCATCATGAAATCTTCCCCGCCTTCGGCGACATCCGTCTCGCTATCGCTCTGCATCACGTAGACACGAAATGGGACTTTTTTCGCCTCCATCGCCTTTCGCAGCCTCTTGTTGCAGGAAGACAGGCGGTCACTCTCGTTGAGCGCATCGGAAATCATGATCCGCTGTGCTCCATCCATCAGATACAAAGGCGCGCAATCCTGGAACGAAATGCCCACACCCAATTCCAACCCGGGAAGCCCCGCACGCTCCACCATCTGGTTGTAGCCATTGACGATTTCAAGCATTTCGCGAGCCAGCACGCACGCCCGTCCCACCGCCAGGCCAGGCTCTCCTTCGCGTTCCAGCAGGGCCAGGATGACCGCGTCTCCCTCGATGAAGACCTTACTCGCAGAATACTTCGCCAGCAGCTTGTTGACGGGATCGTAAAAGTTCAAGCTGAAATAGGATGCCGGGTTCATTCCCTTCTCCATGAGGGAGCGCGTCAACCGCGAGGAGTCGCGCACGTCGGCCTTGATCACCACGTGGCGGACGATTTTGTCTTCCGTGGGCTTATGCTCTTCCGCCAACAGAAACTCGTACAGCGTTCCGTTCATCGCCGAAAGGTCGCGCAACTTCGCATTGCCAATCAGGTTGACGCTGTCCATGGCCCCATTCAGCGCTTCCAGCCGCCGCCAGTCCCGGTGATAGCGCATCAGGTCGCGCAGAAAACGCGCGGCAATTCTGGTGCGTTCGGCCGCGCGGCAGCCAGCCACGCGTGCCGCGGCCGCATACAAACTGTCAGGTGTAAGCCGGCCATGATCGGCAATCAGCTTCTCCACGCGATCGCGTTCTTCCCGGGACACCAGCGCATTCTTCAGCTGCTGCGCATTAATGCGCGGCGAATACTCCGCCAACAGCGGTACTACCTCATACGACGCAACCACATATTCGATCACCCGCGCCTGCTCCAGCATCTCCGTCCAGGCCGCGAGCCGGGCTTTCTGGCTTCTGCCCGCGCCTGTCGACTCGTCGGCGCCACCTCCTCCCATCAACTCCTGCGCGTTCTCCGGAACCGAGAGCCAGCCATCCAGTGTGGCTTCCTCGGTTGACTCCGATTGCAGTGCGACGGACTGCAGGAATTCCCGCGCCAGCTCGCGAACACTGTCAAACCGGTCCGGATCGCGGTCAAAATTTCCAAACATTACGTAATGTTCTGCATTCAGATGGGCGTCTCGTCCGTCTTCGGTGAAAATCAACGGATTGAGAAACAGGCCGTAAAGTTCCTCCCATTGATTCCCGAACAACGAACGCCGCGTCCTTCCCAGGGTCTCTTTCTCGATCTCCCGCAGCGTGCGAAACAGCTCTTGCCCCGTCTTACGCAGGATAATTTTCTTGGCCACCTGGAAGGCCGCCACCCGCTCGCGATATTCCAGTGCCTTTTGCTGCCGGAGTCCCTCGTAGCTTTTCAGCGTCATGCGGCAACGTTCGAGCAGCTGAGCGAATTGCGCCTGCAACTCCACCCGCAGGAACTTCAGAACAGCCACCCGTGCCAGCAGGTCCACGGATACGTTTCCCTCAGCCTTGGCTCGGTTCAGACCGGCACTCTCGATACCCGTGAGCAAAGGCTTCAAATCGGCGGGTTCGGTGCGGGCCCGCAACGCCGGCAGGGAACCGGGGGCAAGGAAGTGGCTCCGGCGCCCGCTCTCGGGAGCTTCAGCCGCCAGCAACCCCTCCACATCACCGAACCGCGCAATCAGGCGCGCGATATGCAGGCGAGCCAGTTCCACAAACCGCGGGCTCAGGTGAACATCATGGCGGAGGTTATCCACTCCCAATTGCAGATGTTCGAGGACAAGCGAGGGTTTGTAGCCGGCCAGGCGCGGCCTCTCCAACTCCACCACCGACCCGAGCCGGAAAATGGGAATGCGAGGCATGGCTAGGGCTGCCCCGCGTGGCTGACCAGGCTCTCGCGAAAGGGTGGCACCACCAGCGCCTGCTCCACGGTCGGGATGTTCAGTTCCGCCAGCTTGCCGGCCACCGACCTCGCTTCCGTTTGCGCGCCGGTGACGGTGTAGGCCTTCCACAACCGCCGCAACGATTCCGGATTCGCCGCATCTTCCTCAAGGTGAGGAATCGCCTCGCCAGCTTTCCCCTGCTCCAACAGAACTGCTCCCGCAGCCGCATGATAGGAAACTTGAACGACCTGGCTCCGGCTGTTCTGTGCCATCTCCAGCAATTCCTTCACTGCCGCAGCCGCCGCATCGCCGTCCTGAGATTCGGCCGCGCGCTCGGCCCGGACCCTCAGAATGCGCGCCTGTTCATCTCTTCGTTCGCTCCTCGATATCTCGTGGCCCTCTTCCAGACAGGCCTGAGCGGCCTGCAACTGTTTCATCGCCGCTTTGTAGTCCGGCTCATACATCACCAGGTAACGATGCGACTCCGCCTCCAGCACTCCCAGCCCGGCGCCGTGGGCGTGCTTCCCCACATCCTTGAGCGCGTGTTCGGCCTGCTTGCGGTTATTCTCGCGAATCCAGGTCACCGCCTCCTGGAGTTCGTATTCCACGCGCTCGCTTTCGCTGCTTACAAACACAATCGCGCGCTCATACTCCTCCCGCGCTTCCGGTTCTTTTCCCATTAGTGCCAGGGTGTCCGCAATCCCCAGCTCCGAACCGAAGTTCGGATCCGCGCGGATGCTCAAGCGGTACTGCTCGAGCGCCGCCCCGAACCGTCCCCCCAGGCGCAGAATTTCCCCGTAGGAATCGTGCGGATTGGGCTGATCGGGCTCGAGATCCACGTACCGTTCCATGGCGGCGATTCCCTTTTCGAAGTCACCGCTGTACGCGTAGGCGTATCCGAGCTCATTCAGCGCCGCCGGATAATCCGCATCCAGCGCCACCGCCCGCTCTAAGATCACGATCCCTTGCGAATATCGTTCCTGGTGCACCAGCCAACGTCCGGCCAGAAACAGCAACCGCTTGTCGCGCGGATAACGCGCCAGCAGATCGTTCATCGCGGCAATCGCCGGAACGTAGTTGTCTTCCTGCACCTCTCCCAGCCACCGGATCAGCAGCTGCTCGCTTGAACTGACTCGCGGTGCCAGGCGTTGGGCGCGCGTCCGCGTTTCCTGTTGCTCCGCCGGATCTTGGCTCAGGTGGGAAATGAGAATCAGCGCCTGGGCAAAGTTAGGATCCGCCGTCACCGCTGTTCGCAGATCTTCTACGGCCTCGGCGCGTCGCAGATACTCGAGAGCTTGCATGCCCTTCTCGAAATGCTTGCGGGCCAAGGCGGAGGAGGTCGTCACCGGAAGCCGCGCTCCGGTCGAGCCGGCAAACGCAACCGCCACCGACCACAAGATGACCGACACGCATCCACCGCCGCGGAGACCCATGCATCCCTCGGAAGGTCCTGATATGCCTGCTTTTAATGAGGAGCCTAGCACGCACCCGAGGGGTGGCCAACGTTACCCAAGTTACGTGGTAAGTAATTGATATGTAAGCAGGTTGGCGGAGCCTCAGTGAATCGAGTGGGTCCTAGGGCCGCGTCTCCAGCGGATGCTTCGCCTTCTCGAAAAACTCATTCTGCAGCTTCAAACTCTCTTCATCCGCCTTCACCGCGCGGATCGCCTTCACGAGGGAGTCCACCCAGGCCTTCATCTCAAACTCTCCCCGCTGCCTGGTCGCCACCGACCCGTCCCCCGAGTAGTGATCGGGAAAGCGTGCGTACCACCAGATCCCGGTGTAGAGACTTTCCGGCAGCTTCAGACGGCCGAGATCCGCCCCCGATTCCGTCTTGGCCCGGTCCTGATGCACCAGCTCCGGATGCGAGACGAGCGTCTTCGCAGTCTCCGATTCTCCCGCATGCCAATCGACGCCACTGCTCTTCTTGGGAGGCCCGCCCGCCGGCGATTCCGTGATGACAAACGCATACACCACGTAGTCACGCGGCTTCTCCAGCTGGGTTTGGGCAAAGAAGGGCAGCAGATTCTCGTTGCCGCCGTGGCCGTTCACGATGATGACTTTCTTGCAGCCGTTGCGAGCCATCTCATCGGTTGTTTCCTGCAGCAACTCCAGCTGCAGGTGGGTGCTGTAAGCGATCGTGCCCGGCTCATGCCGCGCCTCGAAAATCTGTCCAAAATAATATTCTGGAAAAACCACCGCATACTCTTGCTCGACCGCCTGCAGAGCCGCGTACCGGACATTCAGCAGGTCGGTGCCCAGCGGCAAGTGCGGTCCGTGCTTTTCCAGGATTCCAAAAGGCAAAAGACACGTGCCCCCGGACTGATGGATGGCATCACGAAAGTCTTCGGCCGTTAGTGCCTCCCAATGCGCGGACAGCTTCGTTTGCGCCTCCACGCACAACCCCGAAAACAGCACGCCTATTAAAACGATTAGTGCCTTGCGCATCGAAGACCCTCCCTGGCGCAGGATTCTAGCACCTGTGGCTCTTTCCCGAGCTGCCGATCTTCTCCCTGAGGTCCCGTTACCACGGTCACCGCCCCGGTTGCCATCACCCTTGTATGATCACCGTATTGGATCAGTTTGGATCATGAAGAAACTGAAGTTTCTGCTGTCGCTCACTACCGACGATAATGACTACCAGATCGAACAGGCGGCGTCCGCCCGCGACGCGGCCCGGCGTCTGAACTTCGATCTTGAGATCCTTTACGCCGGCAATGACGCCATCACCCAGAGCCAGCAACTGCTGAGCGTCATCCAGTCACGGGCCGGTTCTCCTCCCGACGGCATCGTATTCGAGCCCGCCGGAGGCACGGCGTTGCCTCAGGTCGGGCGGGCCGCGGCCGCCGCCGGCATCGCCTGGGTGGTACTCAACCGCGACGTCGAGTATCTCGCGGAATTTCGCCGCACCTACAAGGTTCCCCTGTTCGCCGTAACCTCGGACCATGACGAGATCGGCCGCATTCAGGGACGCCAGCTGCAGGCTCTCCTCCCCAATGGGGGGTCGGCTCTTTATATCCAGGGACCTTCGGAGAGCTCCGCTGCCAAGCAGCGCACCGCCGGCATGTACCAGACCAAGCCAGTGGATGTGCAGCTGAAGTTGATGAAGGGACAGTGGACCGAGACCAGTTCTTTTCGGACTGTCAGCTCCTGGCTGCGTCTTTCAACTTCGCGTCAGACAGCCATTGATGTCGTTGCCGCGCAGGACGATTCCATGGCCATGGGCGCACGCAAGGCTTTCCAGGAGCTGCCCCAGGGACCCGAACGGGACCGCTGGCTGCGCCTGCCCTTCCTCGGTTGCGACGGCATGCCCAAGACCGGGCAAGCCTGGGTGCGCCGTGGACTGCTCGCGGCCACCGTGATCGTTCCTGCCAACGCTGGCCAGGCGACCGAGTTGCTGATGAAAGCTGTCCACAGCGGTGTCCTGCCTCCCGAGCGCACGCTCACCGTTCCCCAATCGTTTCCGCCGCTTGAAGAAATCGTGCCGCTTGAAAAATCGCGCGCCACTTCAGCCTGAGTCGAGGACGGCCGTCCTCGCCGGTCCACCTTTCTCGGGGGCGCGCGGCTTCAGCGGTACCGCTGGCTGAATATGAATTTTCGCTTCAGCGCCTGGGGCGATCTTCTCTTTGCTACAGTGTTTCTAGCCGACATGCCGACTCTGATCACAAATCCCACTCGCATCACCGCTGCGGGCAACAAACCCAAACTCATCGACGAGTACATCGGCCGCGTCAACTCCCAAACCAACGCGGTCAGCATCGCCCATATGCGCAGCCCACAAGGTTGGGAGGAGCCTGGCCAGACGCCCGAGTTCGATGAATTCACTGTCGTGCTCAAGGGCGCTCTTCGCGTTATTCACCGCGGCGGCCAGTTCGACGTATCCGCCGGCCAGGCCGTCATCGCCCAACGCGGCGAGTGGATCCAATACTCCACTCCTGCCGAAGGCGGCGCCGAATACATCGCCGTCTGCCTCCCCTCTTTTTCGATGGACACGGTGCACCGCGACACATGAAAGAGCATAGTGCCCGATACTGGCTGCTCTCATCATCAAGCGCAGCGAGGGATCCGCAGCCCTCTCCCGCCCGGCAAGCTGCAGATTCTTGCTTTATGAGGGAGGGCGCAGGAGAGCTCTCATGAGCGGGCGCGTCTGCCCCTGGTGGCTCGGTTATTTTCTGGCATCTCCTATCCGTCGCTTGTGGCAGGATCCCGGCAAGCTTCTCGCCCCTTACATCCGTGAAGGCATGACCGTGCTTGAACCCGGGCCGGGCATGGGCTTCTTCACCCGGGAACTCGCGCGTCAGGTCGGGCCCGCAGGACACGTGATCGCCGTCGACATTCAGCCCCGTATGTTGAAAGAGCTGAAACGCCGGCTTAGCCATGCGGGTCTCGCCAACCGCGTAGACGCCCGCCTCGCCACGGAAGACTCTCTTGGACTGAGCGATGTGCTGGGTACGGTGGACTTCACCCTTGCCTTTGCCATGGTTCACGAGATGCGCGATAGCGCGCGCTTCTTCGCCGAGGCAGCGCGGGCTTCGAAACCCGGCGCGCACCTGCTGCTCGCCGAACCCAGCGGCCACGTGGCCAGCGAAAAGTTCCAGAAAGAGCTCGAGGAAGCTGCCCAGGCGGGATTCACCGTCGTCGAACGGCCCACCATCGGCCACTGCCAGGCTGTCATTCTGAGGAAGAATTCCGAGGTTCCTCCATCCTGACGCCTGCCGTGCCCGGTTCGGGCCGTGCTCTGGGGCGCTAACCTGGGTCCTGGGTTTGTCTGGGTGTCTCCCGGTCTCGGTGGTGGAGGCAAAAAAAAAGGCGGGGCAGCTCGCGGCCCCGCTGACGACCGACGTCTGATGCAGGCCTTCACGGGGCCTCAATCAGTTCCATCTTCCCGTCGCGCGTACGATGCAGCACCATTACCTTGCCCTGGGGATCGCGAAACACAAACACGTCGCGGTCGCGAAAGTGCGCTTCCTTGATCGCTTCCTCCAGCGTCATGGGACGCAGCGCTACCGCCTCCGGCGATCGCACCAGGTGCACTTCCGTGGTCTTCGCGACCGCCGGGTACTTGTGCACCACGATCGGGATAGCCGTGTCTTCCGTCACGCCCACAGCCGGTTGCAGTTCCTCGACCGGCGCCTTTCCATTGCCGTTGAACTTCCGTCCTGCCTGGCGCTTCTTCGTGCGCCAGCGGGTCTTGTAACGAACCGCCTGTTTTTCCAGATGTTCGAGCGCTTCTCCAACCGCGGCTTTCATATCGCCCGCCTGCGCCGCCCCCACCAGGGGACCATTGCGCGGGCTGATCGTGATTTCCGCTTTGTGACGGTGCTTCTCCACCGCCAGGATCACCTTGGTTTCAAATTTGTCGGCTAGGATTCTGCGGATTTTTGCGAGGCCGGTTTCTACGTCTTGGCGGATGGCGGGAGTAATCTGGTAATGCCTGCCGGTATATTCCACGTTCATTGTGCGCCCTCCAAAAAGTGCACTGCTACGTCTTGGGCACAACCGGTGTTGCCGCAGTGCCGGCTTCTGGCCGGCAACTACGTTTTCATTTCTTTACTCTGCGCTGGTGAGTGCTCGGGATGCGCATGTCTTCCCGGTACTTCGCTACCGTCCGGCGAGTGACCTGGATACCCTGCGATTGAAGGATGCGGGTGATCTGCTCGTCGGTTAACGGCCGGGTGGGATCTTCTTCCTCGATGAGTTTCTTGACCCGACGCTTGAGAATCAGCAACGAGGTGTTGCCGCCCTCGGGCCCGTTCACGCTCTCGCTGAAGAAGTAACGCAGCTCAAATACACCCTGTGGGGTGTGGGCGTACTTGTTGGCCACCGCGCGGCTCACGGTGGAAGGATGCACGCCGATTTCTTCGGCCACCTCCTTGATCATCATGGGTTTCAATTCATCAATCCCTTTTTCCAGAAAGTCCTGTTGCCGTGTCACGATCGAATAGCACACCTTCAGAATGGTTTGCTTGCGCTGCTCGATATTCTTGATCAGCTGGATCGCGCTCTTGTAGCGCTCCTTCACGTAATTCCGCGTATCTTTGTCGTTGGTGTCGCGCGCCAGCAGCCGCTTGTAGGCCGGGTTCAGCCGGAGCTGCGGTACGTCCTCCTCGTTCATCATCACCAGCCACTCGTCGCCGTGCTTCACGAACGCCACGTCCGGCTCGATCAACCGCGGCTGCGTCTTGTTGTAGCGCAAGCCCGGCCGCGGATCGAGCGTACGAATGTAGGCCAGCGCAGCCTGCACCGCCTCGATGGGACGCCCAATCGCCTTCCCGATCTCCTTGAACTGCTTCAGCTGCACGGCCCGCAGGTGCTGGTCTACGACCGCGATGGCATCCTGCAAAAGCTGCGCCGTATCGCCATTTCCGTTCTTGTGCGACGCCAGCTGCTGCTGGTGATAACGCAATTGGTAAAGCAGGCATTCGCGCAGGTCCCGGCAAGCTACCCCCGGGGGATCCAACTGGCGCACGATCTCAATCGCCTCGTGCAGGTCCGTCAGCGTAAAACTCGGCGTGAACTGGGGCTGCACCGCCGCCGCGGGGGCCCGACTTTCCCGGGCAACCTCCGGCGCGGGAGCCACAGCTGCCGCAATTCCTGCGGAGTAATCGCTGCCTGCATCCGCGCCCACCCAATTGCCCGAGGGAACCCCAGGTTCGTCGAGCGTGGTCTCCCGTGTCCCGTCCTGCTGCGACGACGAGATCCCCAGCGCCGTCGCCTCCTTCGCGACGTTCTCGGCCAGCGAGGCGTCCACTTCCGGCGGCGCCGGAGGCACCGCTCCCATCAACTCGTCGTCGCTCGCGATCAGATACCCGTCCTCGCTCAGGTTCCCAATCACCAGCTCCGCGGCATCCCGCACCTCGGGACGCACCGATATCGCACCCAGCTGCCACATCAGGTGGTCGGTCAGATTGCCCGGCTTGGAAAGGAAATTTTCGAACGACGGCCGCTCAACCTCTTCCATCTCTCCAGGACTGCGATAGCCCGGATCCAGATACTCCTGGAAGAAGGAGCCAAAATCGATCTCTTCAAAGGGATCTTTCTTTTCTTCCGCGACTACCGGGCTCTCTTCCTGCTCCGGCTTGCGGTCGCGCTCTTCCTCGCGACGGTTCACATCGTCCAACAGTGGAACCGAATCTTCCAGTTCCTCCAGCACCGGATTCTCGACCATCTCGGCATTGATCATGTCCCGGAGCTCAAGCTTGTTGAGCGCCAGAACGCTGACCATTTGCACCAGCCCCGGGGTCAGGATCTGTCTCTGCGAGACCTTCAGATGCAGCTTGGGTTGCAACAACACCATGACTCGTTCATCAACCTTCGGGAACGTCACGGGCCCCGCTTGCGGGCCAAAATCGTTCGCTCCACATCTAAACAAAGATTCGTTACAACCTGATTAAACCAGCTGCCCTGCACCATAGGCACCAACTATCGCCCGGCGCAGGTAACCGTGGTGTTCTCTGGCCTCTCTACACCAACGAAAAACTCTCTCCCAGGTACACCCGCCGCACTTCGGCATTCCCTCCCAACTGCTCGGGACTTCCCTGAAACATGATGCGGCCTTCGTTGATGATGTACGCCCGATCAGTCACCGACAATGTCTCCCGGACGTTGTGATCCGTAATCAACACTCCGATCCCGCTCGCCTTTAAGTCGGAGATGATCTTTTGCAGATCGAGCACGGCGATCGGATCGATGCCGGAAAACGGTTCGTCCAACAAAATGAACGCCGGACTGATCGAAAGCGCCCGGGCGATCTCCACCCGCCGCCGCTCACCGCCCGACAGCGCATACCCGCGGTTCTGCCGGATATGCTCCAGCCCCAGCTGGTCGATCAGCTTCTCCATCTTCTCCCGCCGCTCGTGCCAGGAGATCGGCTGCGCCTCGAGCACCGCCAGGATGTTCTCCTCGACCGTCAGCTTGCGGAACACCGAGGCTTCCTGCGGCAGGTAGCTGATGCCGAACTGCCGCGCCCGGATATACATCGGAACCTCAGTGATGTCCTGACCGTCGAACAACACCCGCCCGGTGTCGGGAGGAATCAAGCCTACAATGGTGTAAAAGGATGTCGTCTTGCCGGCGCCGTTAGGTCCTAGCAGACCAACCACTTCGCCCTGCTCAACCCGAATGCTGACCCCGTTCACAACCCGGCGTCCGCGATAAGATTTTCCGATTTCGTCCGTGGCCAGCGTGTGCATTTATCGTGCCACTCGGGTGTGCGTGATTGCAGGAGATGCTTCGTTGCCTTCCACCAGCACCCTATCATCCGACCTAAAGAAAGTCAACGAAACCCCCGTAATCTTGCCCCGTTCGGCATCAAAAATGCTAGGAGTCCCGCCCGACAATACGTATTTGTCGTCGTCCGCGGTATACACCAGTCGCTCCCCCTCCCCCCGCCGCGTCGGTTGCGTGATCACCACCTGACCCGTAGCCACAATCCGATCGAGTTTCACGTTCCCCGCCGGTGTCTGGTTTTTGGACGCCGCCTCTGGTCCGCTTCGCGGCTTGAGGTAGATGTCCATCACCTGGCTTGTGATCGTCGCATCCTGGCTCTTCGCCACGACTCCACCCTCAAAATGCGCCCGCCGCTCTTCATCTCTATAGGTCAATTTCCCCGACGTAATCAGCGCCGTCGAAACCTTGCCGTTCCTGTCTGTTTGCACCATCACCGTCGAAACCCTCTGGCTCGACGATTCATGTGCGATAACCGAGCGCTGCTCGCGATCGAACTCGATCAACGGCGCCTTCACCGTGTTGGCGTTCTGCCACAAGCGCGCATCCCCGCTGTAGAGCGCGACGGCTGGACTCTTGTGCGCCGTCATGCTCCGCGACGTCACATGAATCGGATCCGACGACGCCAACAGTGCACCTCCCGGCTGTGGCTTCAGATCGCTGTAGGTGCTCTTGACATCGCCGTCGGCAAACGCGTCGCCAGTAGCCCGGTTCATGCGCATCGTCGTCGCCGTCGTCGTCATCCCTCCCTGCACCACTCGGGGCGATTCGGTCAGCACCAGCATCTGATCGGCGGGCGTATACCGCGCCCGCCCCGCCCATGCCTTGCGGTCGTTGTCCACATAAGCCACGTTCCCCTGCTGCACAATCGTCTCGATCCCGGTGCCCGGGTGAAAAGTTCCGTCCAGCGTGTCGCTGGTGCTCACCCGATCCGGTTGCCCGGGGGTACTGTTCACGATCCTTGCCCCATGCGTGCCGTGGGCCGACGCCAGTTGCCCCAGATCATCGAAGTTCGCCTCGAACTTTCCCGCCGTGATCACAGTCTGCTGACCAGCCGGCGGCGCTACCGGCCGCAGCGTGATCTGTCCCTCCTCCAGCGTCTCCGCTCGCTCGAGGCGCCGCCCGCCGGCCAGGAAGAAATTCATCGCCGCCGACCTCAGCTCCATATCCTGCGCATTCTGCGTGCCTGGCTTAGCGTGCTGCAGGAGTCTTACGTTCTCAAGCGCATGCACCTTGCCCACGACATTTTTCCCGGCAAAATCCACGATGGCTTTGTCCGCCTCACCCTCCAAGGGCTGATCGCCGGGCATTTCCGTACGCACGTTGCCGGTCAGCACCGCCGTACGCAGCGATGGATTGTGGGTGTCATCGGTCAAGAACAGCTCCGCTTGGTCGGCCCGCGTGTGAGCCTGCTGTCTCCCCGAGGTTCGAATCTGCACATCTCCGGTCGCCACTACGTGATCGAGCGAGTTATCGCCGCGCAAGTAGAATTTCGCCTGCTGCGCCTCCGACTTATTCGTGGCGCTGAACAATCGCGGGCGCTCAAGCACCACCAGCTTTGGATCTTTCAGAATGACTCCGTGATCGGCCTCGAGCGTGGCCGCGGTCGTGCCGGTCAACAACACGCGCACCTGCGATTTCAGCTCCAGCACGCCGGTTTTGGCGTTGTAACTCACCCCCACCGCTGAGCCGTTCGCCTGCGGGATGCGAAATTCCACCTTGGCTTTGGTGAATGCGTCTCCGCTCTTCTGGTTGAAGACCAGGTCGGT
>Ga0126383_10001638_pt1 | contig 14048 bp, 14 predicted proteins | sample PanSoiMetPlot_35_FD_96882 | JGI IMG/M metagenome (GOLD analysis project Ga0126383, IMG submission 96882) | Tropical forest soil microbial communities from Panama - MetaG Plot_35 | ecosystem: Environmental > Terrestrial > Soil > Tropical forest > Bulk soil | place: Panama | collected 2016-02-17
CGCAATAATGGAGGACGCGCTACTTCCTCGGGCACACGTGATTTTGTCAGAGAGGTAATCCGGCCGACTATGACATTGCGGGGTACAAACCTGTATCCATGACCGGGTTGGCCGGGGTCGCCGCGCCGGATGCAGGCGCTGCTGGCCGAGCATGCCTGGCTATATCTGGCGGCACCGGCGGCTGAGCATCGGGCCGCCATCCAGGTTCACGTGATCCCAGGCCAGCGCGGGCTTCCTCGGTACGGCAGCCTGTCAACAGGGACGGCACGATGTAGGCCTGCAATCGCGAGGCATCGGCGGCTACCTTGCTGTCCAGGCCAGTGGGACCAGGAGGGAGGAGCATGAAGGCCACCACGCTCCCCTCCGTCGGAGCCTCGAAGGGGTTGGGATTTGAAGACGGCCAACGCATCACCATCGCATGCGCCCGGCTCCCGATGAGATGCTAGATCTTCTCAGGGGGGTTGACCCCAGGGCCCGGGCAAAGTCATTTAGCAGTTCATGATCGTTCGCGGGTGCGAGTGCAGGTGCGCTGGAGTTGCGGCCGGAGTTGGAGTTCGGCGACTGGGTTGAGGTCATCTGCTGCGAGGTGGCTTGCCCCTACGCTTGCGGTCGTGAACGAGCTGAGCGAGGCGGAACTGGACGCGCTGGTCGCCCAGGCCACGGTCGACTGCTATAACGAAGACGAGGAGCTGGCCGGGTTTGCCGTCATGATCGAAGACAACCTGGCCGTGCCGTTCGAGACGACGGTCCTCGGTGTCATGGTGAGCGTGAGAAAAATAAGTCAGACCGAATCCGGCATCGTCGCGATCTGCGTCCGCGGGAAGCACTGGCAGGCCATCCCCATCCTCGGCCTGCCGCTGCCAGACCCGCCTCCCCAAGGCGCCGAATGGATCGCCGCCTACAGCCATTGGGCAGGATAGGAAGCGGCAGGCATGAGCGAGTATCAGTACTACGAGTTTCTCGCACTCGACCGGCCGCTGACCGACAAACAGAGCGCTGAGCTGCGGTCGCTGTCCACCCGCGCGGAGATAACGGCCACGAGGTTCGTCAACGAGTACCACTGGGGTGACCTCAAGGGGGACCCGCAGAAGATGATGGAGCGCTACTTCGACGCGTTCCTGTATTTGGCGAACTGGGGGACGCGGCGGCTGATGTTCCGGCTTTCGCGCGGGGTGCTGGATGGGGAGATCGCCGGGCGGTATTGCTACACGGACGCCGCATCTGTCGTCGGCACCCACGACCACCTGATCGTCAGCCTACAAGGCGGGCCTGCCCCGCTGACAGGCGCTCAAAAGCGGACCTGGGTAAGGCGCAGGGCCTGGGCGAAGTCGTTTAGCAGTTCATGATCGTCCGTACTGGCCGGTCTGGCCTGCGGGCGTGGTGGCGGAGGGCGGCGGCGATGCTGGCGTGGCCGGCCAGGCGCAGGATGGTGATGGCTAGGTCCGAAGGGTGGCCATGACGCGGGGGCCGCTGGCGGTGCGGATCTGGGAGCGGTCTTCGTCATAGTCCATGTCGCGGACCCAGTGCAGACGGTCTTCGATCATCCAGTGGCCGCGGATGATGGCCGCAAGTCCGGCCGGGCTGGCCTGGGTGGCGGTCAGTGACGTGACGGCATAAACGGTCTCGGCCGACCGTTTCTTCTTCCTGCTGAGCCGACGCCGCCGGATGATCTGGATGGCCTGGGCGGCGTGCGGGAAAGCCAGCCCAGCGGCCACGGCGGTGATCTTGAGAGCGCGGCGCTCATCGCGACCGTGTCCGCGCTCTCGGGTCTGGCAGGCTACCGGGACTTGCCGCCAGGGCAGGGACGCGAGCTGGGCGAACAGGCCTGGCTGGTTACGCTGGACGGTGAATAGGTAGTGCGCGCCGCGCCCGGCCAGATAGGTGGCGTGGGAGCAGCCGGAAAGCCCCGGGAAAGCCGCCGGCTCCGGCCGTGTCCGGTGGGGCGCCGCCGGCCCGGCCGAGAGGGGCATGCGGGCTGGCGTCCTGCCCGGCCGGCCAGGTGGGCGGGAGTGGCCCGCCCACCTGGGCACAGCGGGCGCTGGCTAGCCGATCTTCTTGGTTGACGGCGGGCACAGCCAGTTCGTCGCGTGAATGGTCACGACGGAGGTGCCGAACTGGTTCTCGTCCCACACCTGGCGGACGGTGGGGGTCTGCGACACCGGGAAACACAACAGGTGCTCCACCGGGTTGATGATCTTGAAGACGTGGGTGCCCACGATCTTCTCCGTGGGCAGGCACAGCTCCACCGGCACGGGGTTCACCTGGGCGGGCACCGGCGCGTGGGCGAACTCGTCTTGCAGCATGACCCGTGGCGGATGGTAGGCCCCCGAAGCCTTCTTCACCGGGTAACAGGTGAAGTGGTTGAGGCCGGGCGGCGTCTTGGGGGTCTTCCCGGGCGGGCCGGTCAGGCTCTTCCACGACGGCACGCAGAGGATGTTCGGCTGGCCGGGAACGAGCGTCGCGCTGCCGAACTGGTTGGCGACGGTCACCGTCGGCGTGGGCTGCGGCTTCGACGGAGTAATCGGGAAGCAGGCCAGGTGGGCGTTGGGGTTGGTGATCGGGAAGACCTTGCCGCCCGGCAGCGTCTTGGCCACCGGGTTGCAGTGCACCGGCACGGTGGGACTGATCTTGGGCACGAAGCCGTTGCGGCTGAACTGGTTGATCAGCCGCACGCCCGCAGGGATCTTGAAGTGCAGGCCGGTGGCGGTGTAGCAAAGCTGGTGGTCCACCGGAGGGGGAGCCTTGGCCACGCGGGGCGCGACGCTGGACGCCGACGCCGCGGCGACGCCGGGCGCCGTGCCGCCGGCGCCCACGACAACCACTGCGGCGGCCAGGCCCAGCTTGACAGCTCTGGCCCGGAATGGTTTGGACATGGGCATTTCTCCGTTCGCTCGGCGGGCGCCTCCTTTGTGCCCGCGTTCAATGGTTGAGCGGGGATTTGCCGGGCGGCTTAAGCCGGCGTGACCCCAGCATCAACCTGCGTGCCGGTGATGGTCCAGGGCCAGCCAGCAATCTTGCGCAGTTCATTGACTTTCCAGTCGGTAGCCCACGCCGCGGCAGTCACAGCTGAAACCCCGCGCACCGCTCGATCTCGGCCGCGAGCCTGCCAGGCAACTGGCCGTTCTGGCCATCGGTGAGCAAGATCGCATGCCGCAGCGTGTCATCGCGGGCCGCGAAGAGCTCACGTGCGTAGCGCAGCCATTTCCCGATCGCGGTCCCGCCACCCGGGTTCAAGTGAGCCAGTTAACTCCGCCTCAGAAGCCCAGCCAGTCTGCCACAGGGCAAGAGCGGGACGGTCGGCGGTCCGATCCCTAGCCGGCGTGAACAGTTATCACAGTCCAGGCTCCGACGTGGATTTGATCCCCGTCATTCAATTGCACCGCGACGCCGGTGGCCACCTCGCTGCCGTTGATCGATGTGCCGTTCTCCGAGCCGGGATCGAGAATTGCCCAGCTTCCGTCAGGCTGAGCGATCAAGACCGCGTGCAGCCGCGAGACGCCAGGATCGGTGGGCGGGCCGGTCAGGTCGATCTCGGGCCCCAGGCCGCGTGATGCGCTGTGCCGCCCGATGCGCATCTCCGGCCCCGTCAGCCGGAACTGGCGCTTCGGGCAGTACGCCGGAAACTGGATCGACGCCGCATCGGGGCCCCCGGCAGCAATCACGGTCTCGTAGTACGCGCGATCGCTGGCCACCAGCGCTGTCCATCCCGACTGGCCGCTTGCTTCCGGGCCGGGGGCCGGAGTGGCGTAGGGGGCTGGTGCGGGACTGTCGGCTGCGGCCAGGCCTGTGCTGGGCTGAACGGCACTGTCACCTGCGGCCACCGTCGCGGGGGCAGCGGAGTCCGGAGCCCTACCTGTGTCGAGGTCGAATCCGCAGGACTCGCAGAAGCGGCCTGAACCGGACGCCCCGCAGCGCGGGCAGGGCGCGACCGACTCTTCCGCCGGTGGCGCCACCCCCCTCCCAGCTTTCTCCGAGACGGCCGCGGGGGAGCTGGTGGACCCGCCGATCCGCACTCCGCAGATATCGCAGAAATCGCTGCTCGCCGAATCGTGGCCGGCCGGGCAGGTCGGCATCTGTGTCCCCGCCTCCTTTGTGCCTGCTGAATGTGCCTGGTGCTAGCGTGACGGCTACTTCCTTGTTCTGACCGTCTTGGTCGACCTGGTGTCGAGCGCCATCTCATCGGCGTCCTCCACCTTCTTCTTCAGCCTGACCGTGCCGCTCGCCGCATCGACCACATCGACCACCTTGGCGAGCAGTTTGGCCGTGTCTTGGTTGCCAGATTGCTGGGCCAGGGCCACCGCCCGGCCCAGCTTGGCCGTCGCGGTGTCCTCATCGCCGTGCTTGCGGGCTTCCAGCCCCTCCTGAATGACCTGGGCCAGTTCGGCCTGACCGGTGTAGTGCGCGACGTGCTTGTTGATCCTGGTTGACAGCGCCTCGTCATCGGTCCAGATCGCCCGCACCAGCCCTTGGGCCAGTACCTCCGGTCCAGACGGTGAGGCGCGTATCAGGCTCGCCCGGGATGCCAGCATCTCCTGTCCTACCGCGCCCGGGGTGACCCGCACGCACAAGTGATAGTCGCGGGTCTCCCCGCTGCCCCAGGCGCCGGTCGGGTAGTCGACTGCCTGCGGGCCCGACTGGGTGCAGCGGCCGGTCAGGTCCTCGACGGCGGGCGCCACCTGTTTGACGGACTGGATGGACGCGTGCTGCGGCGTCCAGACACGCAACGCGACATCGGCCACCTCTTTGGCCATCGATGCGTTCATCATCGCCTCGAAGTCGGCGGCCAGCCCGGCCGGGTCGGGCACGATGTCCACGGTGCCCAGCAGCGCGGCCGAGATCCTGCGCAGCTCATCAACCACCCAGTCGGTGCCCACACCGCGGCAGTCGCAGCTGAAATACCCTTCGCACTGCTTTATCGCGGCGGCAAGCTGCTCGGCGGATTCGTGCTGGTTCTGGCCGTCGGTGAGCAGGATCACATGTCTCAGCGTTTCGCCGCCGGTCTTGAAGAGTTCGCGTGCAAGTATCAGCCATTGCCCGATCGCGGTCCCGCCACCCGGGTGAAGGCGCCCTAGTGCGCGATGTGCAGCCTTTCTGGTCGCTGCGTCGGCGGTAATCAGGCCCTTGTCCGGGTACACCTGCCTGGCCTGGTGGGTACCTGCCACCACGGCGAAGGCGACTCCATCCCGGATGGTGTCGATGGCCGCAGCGGCCGCCCGGCGCGCCTCGTTCATCTTCTCCATTGGCGCGCCCATCGACCCGGAGCAGTCGATGATGATGACCTCGGCACTGTCTGTCTCGGCGGCGGGGGCCTGCGATGCCGTGCCGGCGGCGGTTACCGTGACGATGGCGTTGACGTCCTGGCCACCTTCTGGCAGGTATTCGTTCTGGTAGATGTCCACCGTGAAGTCGGGCTGGCTCATCGACGTGTTCTCCTCGGCATCGGATCAGGGTTGGCCCGCGGCCCCAGGCGGTGGGTCGGGGGGAGCGGTTTGGGCAGGCGGGAACGGCGCCAGCACTACGGTCACGTTGTCCGCGCCGCCGCTGTCGAGTGCGAAGCTCACCATGGCGCGGGCCGCGCCCAGTGGGTCGGTCAAGGCGCCAGGCAGGGCCATTTCCGCCAGCTTCGCTGCCTCCGGCTGGTAGTTCCACAGCCCGTCCGAGCAGAGCAGGAGGACGCCGGGGCTCGGAGGCTTGAACCGAACGACGTGTGGCGCCGGATCGCTGATGTCCGCGCCGATCCACTGGGTCACCACGTGGGCCTGGGCCGAGGCCAGCGCGTCGGCCTCCGATATCAGCCCCGCCGCGACCATCTCCCCAGCGACGGAGTCGTCCTTTGTGAGTTGCTGGGCGGCGGGGTCAGGACCGGTGGCCAGCCAGTAGGCGCGGCTGTCGCCCAGCCAGCAGATGGTGGCCGCCTCGCCGGTCAGGATCGCGGAGACGAAGGTGGCCGACGGCGGATCGCCTGGCGCGGCGGGCACTCCGGCCACCGCCTTCGTCGCGGCCCGGACCGCCTCGGGTGACGCCGTTAGCGGGTCGTCACCGGTACGCACCGCCGTCAGCAGAACGCGTGCCGCTGCCCGCGCCGCCGCCAGCGAGGCCTCATCGGGATGAGCTGAGGAGGAGACCCCGTCGCACACCACTGCCACCACGGCCGGGCCGGAGTTTGTCCCGGCGATGGCCAGCGCCATGGCGTCCTCGTTGCGATGATGACGCAGGCCGCGGTCGGTCACGCCGGCCACCATGTGCAGGTCTGCTTCCTCGTGATCACGGCCCGACCGGACCTTGCCACCGCAGGACTCGCAATACCCGTCCGCGCTGATGCGTGACGATGGGCAGGATTCGCAGGCTGCGGGAGCCCTGCTGGTGCCATCGCTGGCCGTGAGCGGCGTCAGTTCGGTTCCGCAGGCCTCGCAGAAACTGTCCGCTGCCCCGGTCGGCTCGCCGCAGGCGAAGCACACCGCTGACTGCGGTGCGGCGCTGTCCGTCATCACAGCCAAGTCCTCGGCCGGACTTCGTTGGCCCGGTCCACCAGTTCGGTGCGCTGCATCTGGTCCGGGGCAAGCCTGGCCAGCGCCCGGTAACTGCGCTCCAGGCCCAAGCGCAACCCGTGCTCGTATGGCTGGCAGCCCAGCAGCGGGCCGTCACCCACGGCCTGCCCCGCTGCCGCGGCGTCGACCGCAGCCATTAGGATCTCGGCCGTGAGGCGCTGCCGCCGGGCCGTGTCCAGCGTCAGGCGGTCCAGCCGTCCGGCTGCTTCGCGCAGGTCGCTGGCACTGACCGGCGACTGGTCAAGGCTGGTGAGGTGAATCCGCACGGCCGCGACCTGCGCCGCCACGTAATGGCTGGATGTCTGGGGCACCGAGCCGAGCGCCGCGATCGCACCGGTCCGGTCGTCAGCCGCGAGCAGAGCCCTGGCCAGCCCAAACGCGGCGCTGACGTAGGAGTGATCGACCGTCCACACGCGCCTGAAGTAACGGGCGGCCGTCGCCTGGTCCCCGTCGGCTTCTGCGGCGAACCCGAGCGCCAGTTGTGACGCGAGTTCCCCGGGCAGTGTGTCGTAAACGGCGTCGAACGCGGCCCGGGCCACTCCAGGCCGGCCCGCTGCCAGGTCACGCAGACCCTGGTGCCACGTGATGCGCCAGTCGGCGCCTGGCCTCGCGGCCAGTTCTGCCAAGGCAGCTGCGGCGTCATCGAGCGCCCCGGTGGCGATCAGGGCACGGGTGAGAGCCAGGTGCGTCTCCGCCGACTCGGCCACTGCCGGTGGCGTCCCCTGGGCCCCACCGATGGCCGCTGTCAGGGTGGCGGTCAGCGCCGCAGGGTCCAGCGTGGCCAGCGTGGCCAGGTAACCGGCGGCCGGGTCGGTGATGTCCACCTGGGGCACAGGCAGCCCGGCCGCGACCTGCCCGGGCGGCGGCGGTGCCGGTGAGGCCGCGGCCCAGCCCAGCCCATCCAGTGCCCCGGCGTCGGTGCCGACCGCGTGCAATTCGGGGCTGAACAGGGCCGAGAATGCCGGCCGGGGGCTGGCGTCCCCGGTCGCCAGAACCTCGCGCAGGACGCCGGTGAGCTGTTCGGCCATGTCACCGGCGGAGGCGAAGCGGCTGGCCGGGTCCGGATTGGTAGCGCGGCGCAGCAGCCGGTAGAACGACTCTTGCTGGGCGAGCAGCGGGACCGTGGCCGGGTCGGGCAGTGAATGCTCGTAGGTGCTCGTGTAGCCGGTGAACTCGAAGGTGAGCACCGCTAGGGCGCGGCCGACCGTGTACAGGTCGGAGGCGGGGGAGGGACCCATGGTGCCGATCTCCGGTGCCTGGTAGCCGACCGTCCCATAGATGGGGCTGTCCTCATCGTCGATCCGCCGTACGCCGCCCATGTCGATGAGCTTGATCATTTCTTCTGCCTGGATCACGTTGTCCGGCTTAAAGTCGCAGTACACCAGGCCACGGTTGTGCAGGTAGCCGAATGCGTGCACCACCTCGATCGAGTAGGCGAGGGCGTGCTCGAGCGGCACCGACCGGCCAGCCTTCCGTTCGTCGAGCAGGATCTGCCGGAGTGAGCGGCCACCTATGTACTCCATCACGATGTACCCGGCACTCCCCCCAGTGCGCGAGTCGGTGTGCTGGACGAAGTTGTAGATCCGGACGATGTTGGGGTGGTCCACTTCGGCCAGGAATCGCCGCTCCGCCACAGCGGCTGCCATGGCGTCGGCGTCGCCGGTGTTGAGCAGGCCCTTGAGCACCCGCCAGCTATCACTGACGTTGCGGTCCCTGGCCAGGTAGATCCAGCCGAGCCCGCCGTGTGCCAGGCAGCCCAGCACCTCGTACTGGCCGCCGACCAGGTCCCCGGGCTGCAGCTTGGGGGAGAAAGAGAAGGGGGTACCGCAACTGCGGCAAAAGCCCTCGGTCCGCCCCGGCTGTCCCGCACTGGAGCGGCCGACCGGGCGCTCGCACTTGGCGCAGAACCGTTTGCTTTCGGGTACCTGCGGGTCCGCAAGCACCGCGGTGGCGGGGTCATGGGCCGGGATCGGTGGGATATCCACCAGGCCTGCCCCGAGGTTCCCCCGGGAGGTCCTGCTGCTGCGGGTGCCGCGGGTGCCGGCGGCGCCCGCCGAACTCGCCAGCGACCCTCGCTCCTGGCTGGCCGTCGCGGACGGAGCTGGTCGCGGTGCGGCAGCCATCCCGCACACGGTGCAGTACCCGCCCTCGATGGTGCCGCCGCAGTCTGGCTGCGTGCAGGCGGCCGGGCCAGCGGTCGCGCTGGCCGCGGCTGGCGGGGCCGCGGCCGGTGCGGCGGCCATCCCGCATGTCGTGCAGTACCCGCCTTCGATGGTGCCGCCGCAGCCCGGCTGCGTGCAGGTGGTTGTGATAGTGGTCATTGCGGCTGCCTCCGCCCGCTCAGCGCCAGGATCGCCCGCTGGTAACCCGTCACCGCAGCCGATGCGGCCGTCAGATCGCACGGGGCGGTCCAGAGCAGGTCCCGGGCCTGCTGATAACGGGCAGTAAGTTCCATGTCCTCGGCAGCGCCCAGCCGTGCCGCCTTGGCCTGGTAAGCGTCCAGCAGGCCACGCAGTTCATCACGCCTGCCCAGCGCCCGCCTGGCCGCATGCTCAGCCTCCCGGTTACGCTGCAGTTCTGCCGCGACCTCTTTCTCGACCGCGTCCAGTTCTGCCGCCAGCCGGTCCCACCGTCCGGCGGCCTTGAGCGTCTCCAGCGCGGCCGGCCGCGCATCCAGGCTGGTAGACCGCACGGGCGCGGGCGGCAGATCCGCGGCGGCGATCTTCGCCGCCGCGCGGTCCCAGGCGGCCACAGCGTCCTGCCAGGCGGTCGTGGCGGCCGCGACGGCCGCGGTGGCCGCGGAGATCCGCCGCTGCGCGTCCGCGCGCAGCCGGACGAGGCCGCTGACCCGCGCTGCCGCGGCGTTGGCCTGGGTGCGCAGCCGGTCCAGCCCGCTCGTGTCGACCCGGCCGCCCTGCCACAGCGCCAGCGGATCGCAGTTGAGCACGCCGCGCTGTCGGCTGAGTTCGGCTTGGGCAACCGCGAGCCAGCTGGTCAGCTCGTGGTCGCCGATCCCGGCTGCCTGCTCGTTCGCGGTGTCGATCGCGGTAGCGATGTCGGTCAGCCCGTCGGCCGTATCGTTCCAGACGTTCTCGGCCGCTGTCACCACCTCAGTCACGCTGGCGAACGCGCGCTTCATCTCCGCCACCGCCGCCGGGAGGGTGAGCATCGCCCGGCCCCGGTCGGTCAGGTCGCGCCGTGCCAGTGGCGCAGGCGTGCGGGTGAGCTCCACCGACGGTCCGTTCAGCATGGACGTTATGTGCGCCAGTTCCGGGTCGCCGAGGCGGCGGGAGCCGGCCAGCAGTTCGGCCGCCTTGTCCACGACTGCCGCATAGGCGGTGTAGATGTCCCACAGGGCGGCCAGGTCGGCGGCGGTGGTCTCCCAGCGCTGCTTCGACACCCCGGTCAGCTTCGCCCCTTCCAGCATTCGCTTGCCGAAACTGCCGTCGAGGTCGAGCAGGTTCGCCTGGATGCCGTCCCGTTCGGCGGTCGCAGCAGCCACCGCCGCGGCCGCCTGCTCTCGGGTCATCGTGACTGTCATTGGTCAGCCCCGGTATCTGGCGGGCGGTGGGGCCGGCACGGGAGTGCCGACCCAGTGCGCATAGCTGGCGGCCCACTGGCCGGAGCTACGCAGCTGGGCCAGCACCGCGTTAACGAACCGGACGAAGTCCGGGTACTGCTTGGAAATAGCCAGACCGTACGGCTCACTGGTGAACCGGAGGCCGACGATCCGGGTCCAGGGATCCTGGGCGGCCAGGCCCGCCAGGATCGAGTCGTCGGTGGAGATAGCGGCAACTTGGCCCTGCTGCAACAGCACCAGGCAATCGGTCCAGTACGGCACCGCGACCGGGACCGGGTGTGAGGGCACGGCCTTGATGTTGGCGAGAGAGGTGGAGCCCGTAGTCGCGCACACCTTCTTGCCGCCAAGGTCGTAGATGCCTCTGGCCGGCGAGTTGGTCAGCACCAGGACCCGCTGGCCCGCATCGTAGTAGACGGTGGAGAAGTCGACCTGCTGCAAGCGCTCGCAATTGATCGTCATGGTGTGCGCCACGATGTCGACGGCACCGGACTGGATCGCGGGGATTCGCTGGGCGTCCGAGATGGCTTTGTACACCACCTTGTTGGGATTGCCGAAAATGGCCGCCGCGACCGCGCGCACCATGTCGATGTCGAATCCCTCGATCTTCCCGTCCAGGGGATTGAGGTAGCCAAAATGGTAGGTGTTCTGGTCCACGCCCGCGATGAGGTAGCCGCGGGCGCGGATCTTGGCCATGTAAGACCCGGGGGTTACCTGCGGCCGGCCGGCCGGCCGCAGGCTGGCGGTGGGATCGCAGGCCGGGGTTGCCGCCGCCGTGGTCGCTGGCACCGCCGCCAGCCCCGTCGCGCGCTGCGCACGCGGAGCCGTCACCACGGCGGGCCCCGCCACCGCGGCGGACCCGGGCACCGACCACGCCACCAGCGCCGCGGCCATCAGCACCAGCGGTGGCAGCCTCAGCCAGGCGGGCCGCTTCACCGGTACTCCGCCAGTCGCCTGCTGAGCCCGCGGGCGCAGCCAGCCGCCATGAGCAGCGCCAGCACGATGACTCCCACCTCCAAGCCGGTGAACGCGTTCCTGCCCGTGACCGCATTCGACTGGAAGACGACCTGGTCCGCAGCGATCGCCGCAGTCAGCGATCTGTCCAGCTTGCTGAACAGGGTGCTGGAATGGTCCACGCCCGGGGTGGTTACCAAGTGCACCGCTTGGAGGTGCTTGCCATTGTTATCCAGCGACCGCACTGTCCTGTGCGCGGCGTACCAGGCTGCCGCGGTGGTCGCGGCTGACGCCGCCGCACCTGCCCCCGGGCTGCCGCGGGCGGCGGTGACCGCATTCGCCAGCTGGGTGCCGGGTCCGGGGCCCAGCCGCCGCTGGACGGTGAGGAAGTCCGCCTGGAAGCTGTCGTCACCACCGGCGTCGATCAGGGTCAGGCTCTCATCGGCGCGGGCCTGCAGCGCCGCGATGTCGGCCTGGGCGAGGGCAGCCACCGGGGCTGAGCCGTGATCGCGCGCCTGCAGGAGGTCCGCACGGGCCACGGTCAGCGCGATGGCCAGCCAGAGTAGCGACACGACGCCGGCCACGGATGCCACCACCAGGCCGGCGTTGAACACCCGGTGGGTGTGCCGCAGCAGCCACCGCTGAGCGCGGTAGAGCACGTATCCGGTGATCGCCGCGACCACCAGCAGAACCACCGCCAGCGGCAGGCCGGTCGCCCGTCCGCTGGCGTTGGTGAGCTGCGCGTTCGCCTGCACCGACACTTTCCGTGCGGCGGGTAGCAGCGTGCCGCGCATCAGGCCCGATGCGTCCCGCAGGTATGCCGCCCCTAGCGGAAGGCCGAGCCGGTTGTTGGCCCGGGCGGTCTCCACCAAGCCGGTGTAAATGGGAATGTCCCTGGATAGAGTCGCCAGATCCCGGGCGATGGGTGAGTGGCCAGCGGCCGCCATGGCGGACGCCAGGTGGAACGTCGCATCAGCGATGTCGGCCAGGTAGCGGCGCCGGGCGGCGATGGGTTCCAGGCCGCCGGACAGGAAAGCAGCAGCCGCCGTCGCGTCCGCGTCCGACAGCGACCGGTAGATCTGCTGGCCGTCCAGGCTCAGCGGCTCGCTAGTGCTGACCACATTGGCGGCGCCTGAGGCGCGCTGGCTCACCACCAAGGCCGCCACCCCGCCCCAGATCAGGCATAGTACGACCAGCCCGGCGAGGAGCAACCGCAACTTTGCCGGCGTTGCCGAAGGCCTGACATAACCGGTCAGCGCGGAGCGGGGCGGATCGCTGATGGCGGTCACGGCCGTCCCCGATTCCCTCGCACCCGCCCGCGATACAGCCGCGCCATGACGCGCTCCCTCCACCCGTTAAGTCATCAGGGCATTACACACAGACCCCGGTCACCGGCGGACCCATCTCTTAGTCTGGCCGATTCTTCCGCGCAACTCATCACAAATACCTGAAGGGAATGACCGGCGGCGACGCGGCCGATGACACCCATGGCTGGTGAGGAGGGCACCATGGGAAAGCGTCTAGGCATACTTGGCACGGTCATCGCGGTTGTGGCCCTAGTGGTCGGAGCTGTCAGTCCGGCTTTGGATCACCGAGTCACAGGTCCGCGGCGACATCATCCGGCAACGAAAATCAGCAGACGATCCGCGCGCTTGCCGTGTTCACGGAGTTTGAGCCAAATATCGACCTTGGCGCTCCGGGCCTCAGCCTTGGCGACGAGGTCGTGCTCTCGGGCAACCTCCTCCAGCATGGCCAGCAAGTGGGCCGCGTCGGCGTGGTATGCACGTTTGTATCCGTGCAGAACGCGAACAGGGTAGAGGCCCAGTGCCTGGGAACCGCAACCCTCCCCGGCGGGCAGATCACAGTCCAAGGCGTGATCGTCAACAGGTCGCTCAACTTCACGCTGCCGATCACCGGAGGCTCAGGCCGGTATGACCAAGCACAAGGACAATTGGTCGCTCGCGACATGTCGACGGCTACGCAGCCTCAGATCGAGCTGACTTTCCAGCTGGAGGGCTGACAGCGTAGCTGCGTCAGGCGCTGCGGGCAGGTCTGAGGTGAGACCCCTTGCAGTGGAGTTGCAGCGCAGTGAGCAAGGGGGCTCCCGCCGGGGGCTGCCGCCACCCTCGGTGCGCCAGATCAGCGGCACTGCAGGGCTTGACGCGCCTATGCGGCCTGACCTGCCTCATGTCGCGGGCGTAAAGTCGCGCCATGCCTGCATACGTCATCGTCGAAACCGACGTCACCGATCCGGAGCGGTACGAGCACTACAAGGCCGCGTCGCCTGCCGCGATCGCAGCTGGCGGTGGCCGCTTCCTCGTCCGCGGTGGTGAGCTTGTCGTTCTTGAGGGCGACTGGCGTCCGCCGCGGGTCGTGATGCTCGAATTCGAAGACCTTGAGGCCGCGAAGCGCTGGTATGAGTCAGAGGCCTACCAGGAGGCCAAGAAGCTCCGTGCGGGCGCGGCGAGTTTCCGCGCGATCGCCGTCCAGGGCATCGATTAGAAAGGCCGCGCCGCCTGGCGCATTTTGCCCCTTCGGGCATCCCGGCAGCACGGGGACACCAGCGCGAGCACCCGCCACAAGGCCCGTGCGTAGCGATCGGCCCGCTGTGGCCCGTCCCACTCATACAGGCCGCGGTAGCGGCCGCGCTCGTCGTTGGCCAGCCACAATTTCGACACAAAGCCCGGAAAGCCGACGAACAGCGGCGTATTGAGCAGGCTCTCCCAGCGGAAAGCGGCGTGCCCGCGGCCACGCACCGCCCGCAGCCGGAACTCCACGACGAGCACGCACGGGTCCTCCGTGGCGCCGCGCCCGACCACAGTTTCCCGGTAGACCCGGGCGGTTGTCCCATCGGCGAACCGCAGCCGCCGCCCCACCTGCTCAGCGGGAAGATGTATCCGGCGCTGCCACAACAGGCGCGCCGTGCTGACGACACAACCGGCGAGCCCCCGGAGTGCCGCATCGTAACG
>Ga0126383_10001639_pt1 | contig 14044 bp, 14 predicted proteins | sample PanSoiMetPlot_35_FD_96882 | JGI IMG/M metagenome (GOLD analysis project Ga0126383, IMG submission 96882) | Tropical forest soil microbial communities from Panama - MetaG Plot_35 | ecosystem: Environmental > Terrestrial > Soil > Tropical forest > Bulk soil | place: Panama | collected 2016-02-17
GGCGCCTTGCAGGCGCTGATGACTGCGTCTGGGGGCCCGGCGCGCCTCGTCACCCATCGACAAATGGGCTCCTCGTTGCGCCACCCCATCCTCCCCACCCCACGAAGCAGGCTTCGCGGGGACGCCGAGGCCACCGACCACCTGGAACGCAGGCCTTCGGGCCTCCGGCCTGCTCCACCTCCGAACGTTACAGTCCACTAAACCGAGGTTCGTAGCGGCCGGTCGGAGACCGGCCGCCAACTACACTGGGGCCGTGTTCTCAGGCTTATGGCGGGCCAGTGCGGCGCCGACCGGGCTCCGCTGTCCAGCCTCGGCGGCCAGACGACGTTGATCGAAGAGGGCCTCGCAGGCAAGACGCTCCTCATCACGGGCGGTACCGGCTTCCTTGGCAAGTCCGTCATGGAGAAGTGCTTGAGGGCGCTGCCTGGTGTACAGCGGATCAATCTGGCAATCCGTTCCAGCTCGCGTCGTCTTGCGGGCGAGCGCCTTGAGCGTGAGGTCCTCGCCAGCCCGGCTTTTCGCAGGCTCAGGCAGGAGCTCGGCGAGCAACCATTCCGAGCCCTGGTAGCCGAGAAGGTAGCGGTGATGGACATGGACCTCAGCCGGGACGACCTCGGTCTGAGCGATGAGGCGCGCCGCGAGCTGCGCCGCTGCGACGTCGTGATCCACTCTGCGGCCGCTGTTGAATTCGACAATCCGGCCGACCTGTCCGCGCAGACCAACCTGCTCGGCGCCAGCCGCCTGGTGCAGACGCTGCGCGAGCTCGACGCAAAGCCGCACCTCGTCCACGTCTCCACCGCCTTCGTCGGCGGCATGCTCCGTGGCCTGGTCCGCGAGGAGCTGCCGCTTGACCCTGGCCTCAACTGGCGGCACGAGGCCGCGGTGCTGAGCAACCTGCGGCCGACGGTAGAGGAGGAGAGCCGGCGCCCCGCGGTGCTGGATCAACTCCGCCGGGAGGCCCGCAGCCGGCTCGGCCCCGCGGGCACCCCGGCCCAGGCGCGGGCGGTCGAGCGACTCCGCGAGCGCTGGGTGAAGCAGCGGCTGGTGGAGCGAGGCCGGGCACACGCCAGGGCGATGGGCTTCACGGACATCTACTCCTTCACCAAGGCGATGGCCGAGCACGCCGCGGTCGAGCTGCACGGCGACATCCCGCTATCCATCGTCCGGCCCAGCATCATCGAGAGCGCGCTGGCTGAGCCGTTCCCCGGCTGGCTCGAGGGCTTCCGGATGGCGGAGCCGATCATCCTCGCGTTCGCCAGGGCGGCGCTCCAGGACTTCTCGGGGCTGCCGGATGGAGTCCTGGACATCATCCCGGCCGACCTCGTTGTCAACGCCGTACTTGCGGTGGCCAGCTCGCCGCCACCGGCGGGCGAGCACCGCATCTACCACGCGACCACCGGCAGCCGGAACCCCCTGCGCCTGCGCGGCATCTACGACTACTGCGGCGAATACTTCACCGAGCACCCCCTGCGCGACCGCTGGGGCCAGGCCATCGGTACGCCGAGGTGGACCTTCCCGAGCCGCGATGAGCTCGTGACTCGAGGCAAGCTGGCGCTGTGGGCGGTCGCCGCTGCGCAGCAACTGGTCGAGCGGCTTCCCCTGGGCACTACAGCCACCCGCTGGTCGGACCAGCTCAATGATGAAAAAGGCCGGCTCGAGAGGGTCCTCAACCTCGCTGAGCTGTACGGCGTCTACGTTGACGTGGACTGCATATTCGACTCTCGGAACCTGCTCGGCCTCTGGGAGCGCCTGACCCCGGCCGAGCGGCAACGCTTCAGCTTCGATCCCGCCCTGTACGAGTGGCGCCACTACTTCCACGATGTTCACTTTCCAACGGTCGTGCGGATGGCGCGTGCCGACACGGGCCCTCGCAAGGGCCCATCTCCGACGGGCGCCACGGCACCCAGGCCGGAGACCAACACGGCGCTCGCGGCACTCCGCCGCCAGACCGGGCAGAAGCGAGTGCTGGCCGTGTTCGACGTGGACGGCACCCTCGTTCAGACCAATGTGGTCGAGTACTTCTTGTGGATGCGCCTGCAGGACAAGCCTGTCGAGGAGTGGCCGCGCTTCCTGGCTCAGATGGCACGGAAGGTGCCGCGATGGCTCTATCTGGAGCGCCGCTCGCGTGCGGAGTTCCAGCGCTCGTTCTACCGCGAGTACGCAGGGCTGGATGCTGAGCGCATGCGGCAGCTGGGCCAGGAGGCGCTGAACTCGGTCATGCTGCGCCGGGTGTTCCCCGAGGGCATGCGTCGCATACGAGAGCACAAACGCGCCGGTCACGGGGTGCTGCTGCTGACCGGCGCCCTGGACGTGGTGGTCCAGCCGCTGGCGGAGCTGCTGGACGTGGACCTGGACTGCGCACACCTTCTCGTCAAAGACGGCCGGCTGACCGGCGACCTGCAGTCGCCGCCGCCTGCCGGCGAAGCCCGGGCCGCGTTGCTTCAGGAGTACGCCGCGAGGCATGACCTGAACCTGTCGGACGGTTTCGCGTATGCGGACGCCATCTCGGATCTGCCCATGCTGGAGCTGGTGGGCACGCCGGTAGTGGTCAACCCAGATGCCAGGCTGTCGCAGGTTGGTGGCCAGCGTGGCTGGCGCATCGAGCGCTGGGGCATGGCGGCCGGCAACTGGCGGCTGCCGATCCCGAACCCGCGCTCGGCGCAGTACCTCGAGGGAATCCGGCGATGAAGGCCGGCCGCATGCCTGCCATCCAAAGCGCCGACCCTGCGCCTCCACCTCGCCGAGGACCGGGCGAAGCCGGCTTCCTGGGCTGGGGAGGAGGGAGGGAAGGGCCATGCTAGCGCTTCAGTACGTGCGATCGATGCCGGCCTATGCGCTGGTCCGCGCAACCGGCGGCCACGCCACCGTGGCCACGAGCGACCTCTCCATGCTCCACCTGGGCGACGTGCCGGAGCCGGCGCTACCAGGGCCCGCCTGGATGCGCGTTCGGCCCAACCTGAGCGGCATATGCGGCTCGGACACGTCAGCCATCACCGGGCATGTTTCGCTCTACCTGGACCCGTTGACCAGCTACCCATTCGTGCCCGGCCACGAGGTGGTCGGCGAGCTGGAGGACGGCACCAGAGTGGTGGTGGAGCCGGCCCTTGGCTGTCTTGTTCGCGGCATCGCCCCTGTGTGCGCCCGATGTGCCGAGGGCCGGCCTGGCCTCTGCGAGAACGTGACGGAGGGGGCCGTCGAGGTCGGCCTGCAGACCGGTTACTGCGCCAGCACCGGCGGCGGGTGGGGAGAGGTCCTGGTCGCCCACGAGAGCCAGCTCCACGCGATCCCTGATGGCCTGCCCGACGGCGCCGCGGTGCTGATCGAGCCACTGGCCTGCTGCGTGCACGCAGCGCTGAGGGGCGGCGCACGCCCTGACGACGTGGTCGTCGTCCAGGGCGCGGGCACGATCGGTCTGCTCACCGTCGCAGCCGTGAGGCTCTTTACGCCGCCGAAGCGCCTGATTGCAGTGGCGAAGTACCCGTTCCAGCGTGAGCAGGCGAAGCTGCTGGGCGCGGACATGCTGGTTGCCCCGGGCGAGGTGTTCCAGCGCGTTCGTTTCGCAACCGGGGCGCGCCGCCTCGAGGGTGTGGACCGGCCGCTGCTGCTCGGAGGCGCGGACCTCACCTTCGAGTGCACGGGCTTGTCACGCGGCCTCAACGATGCCGTTCGGTTCACACGCGCCGGCGGCCGTGTGGTTGCTGTAGGAATGCCAGGCGAGGAGAAGGTCGACTGGGGGCCGATCTGGCAGCGCGAGCTGACCGTGACGGGAGCGTACGCCTACGGGACCGAGAAAACGGGCGAGCGCACGTTCGAGCTGGCGCTGAGCGCAGCTCGTGACCTGCCTCTGAAGCAGCTTACCGGCCCGCTGTTCAGCCTTGGCGACTACCGGGACGCCATCGCCTACGCACTGCATGCTGGGAGGCAGAACGCGGTGAAGGTCGCCTTCGACCTGCGAGACTTGAGAGCCTAAACCCGAAAGGAACCGAAGCATGGGCCGTCCTGGAGCAGTCATCGAAGTCGACCGCAACACGCCCCCAACGCTCTTCCACTACGGCGAGGGCGTCAGGCTGGAAAAATTGCCACTGGGGTCGCGCATCATCTACGCGCCCGATCCCATGGAGCCGGTTGCGCACACGGAGCGAGCGGTGCGGCGGGCGCTGGGTCACCCGCTGGAAGATGACCCGCTCAAGGAGCTGCTGCGCCCGGGGATGAAGCTGACTGTCGCGTTCGACGACCTGTCGCTGCCGCTGCCACCGATGGCGCAGCCCGACGTGCGGCAGCTCGTGCTGGAAGAGGTGATCGAAATGGCGGCCGAGAAGGGGGTCGAGGACGTACACCTCATCGCGGCCAACTCGCTTCACCGGCGCATGACCGCCGACGAGATCCGACACATCGTCGGCGATCGGATATTCAGCACCTTCTATCCTGACCAGCTCTACAACCACGATGCCGAAGACCCCGAAGGCAATGTCCTGATCGGCACGACCTCCGAGGGCGAGGAGGTCACGCTGAGCCGCCGGGCGACGGAGTCTGACCTGGTGGTCTACGTTAACCTGACGTTCGTGCCCATGGACGGTGGGCACAAATCGCTTGCCACCGGGCTTGGCAGCTACCGCAGCGTGCGCGCCCACCACACCGTGGACACCCTGGTCAATTCACGCTCTTACATGCACCCACCGGACTCGGCGCTGCACCACTCGTGCGTTCGCCAGGGGCAGCTGATCGAGGATACCGTGCGATGCTTCCACATCGAGACCAGCGTGAACAACCACTCGTTTCCAGCCGTCGCCAACTTCATGCAGAAGCGGGAGACCGACTGGACACCGGCGGACCAGGCTTCCTTCCTGGCGATCAAGCAGCTCACGGACCTGGCTCCTCCGGGAGTGAAGCGTGCGGCCTTCCACTCGATGCGCGCGCCCTATGGGCTCACGTCAGTGCAGGCCGGTCAGGTTGACGCCGTGCACGACCGCACACTGGAGACGGTAAGGCGGCAGATGCTGGTCGAGGTCGAGGGTCAGACGGACATCGTGACGATCGGCATCCCGTATCTGGGTCCCTACAACGTCAACGCGATCCTGAACCCGGTGCTGGTCGTCTGCATGGGTTTGGGCTACCTGTTCAACCTTTACCGCGGCAAGCCGGTGGTGCGGCAGGGGGGAGTCGTCATCATGGCCCACCCGTGCCGCTACGAGTTCGACTCGGTGCAGCACCCGAGCTACATCGACTTCTATGACGAGGTGCTGGCCGACACCCGCGACCCGGCAGAGATCGAGAGGAAGTACGAGCAGTGCTTCGCCGACGATCCCTGGTACCGGCAGCTCTACCGCAAGTCGAACGCGTATCACGGCGTCCACCCCTTCTACGCCTGGTACTGGGCCGCACACGCGCTGCAGCACGTGGGCGACGTCATAGTTGTTGGGGGTGAGCGCACAGCTGTGCGTCATCTGGGCTTCAAGTGCGCCAGCACGCTGGCTGACGCGCTGGAGATGGCCGAGCAGACGGTCGGCCGCTACCCCAGCGTGACCCATCTTCGTCTGCCCCCTCTGTTTCTGGCTGACGTCCAATGAAGTTCGAGCTGATCACAGACCTTCGGACCGTCCGCAGCGGATGGCACTGGGGAGGGGTGCGGCCGGCGAGCTGGCCGGAAGGTGCGCCCGGGGTCCCAGCCAGGGCCAGCAACCTGGACTGGGCTCGCCAGGAGCCGGTGCGCTCGCTGCGGTGGCTGATCCAGCGCGGGCTGTCGGCGCCTTTTGCGCGTGCCATGACCGGCCTGCGAGTCGAAGGCGCCGAGTGGCTGCGTGATCAGAACCGGCCGGCCATCCTGGCCGCCAACCACGTGAGTCACGCAGATACCGTCGTCCTGCTGGCTGCGCTGCCGGACCGGGTTCGCGAGCAGACGGTGGTCGGAGCGGCGGCCGACTACTGGTACCAGCGTCCGATGCTGGGCCGCCTGGTGGGCTTGTGGCTGAACACCTTCCCGTTCGTGCGGACAGGAAGTGCCCAGGCCGTACTGCACAGCTCCAGCCAGCTCCTGAAGTCCGGATGGAACCTGCTGATTTACCCCGAGGGAACACGCTCGCCGGACGGACGAATGGGCAGGTTCACGCCGGGAGTGGGCCACCTGGCGAACGAGACGCGAAGCCCCGTGGTACCGATCCACGTGCGGGGAACACACAGGGTCATGCCGAAGGGCAGACCATACTTCCTGCCGGCTCCGGTCGAAGTCCGCTTCGGCAAACCGCTGGAGGCCCGTAAAGGGGAGGGGTCGCGTGCGTTCACCCAGCGGGTGGAGGATGCCGTCAGGAACCTGGGACAGGGCACCGCCGAGAGGGAGGTGATGGGGAGCTGGATAGATCGCTGGCGGGCGGCGGCGCCGCAGAACGGCGGGCGCTGATTCCAATCTTCCCGCTGCACACGGTGCTGTTCCCGGGCGGGTTGCTGCCACTGCGCATCTTCGAAGAACGCTATCGGCTGCTGGTTCGGCAGCGGCTGGACTTCGGCGTGGTATTGATCCGGCGCGGGAGCGAGGTCGGGCCTGGGCGGGCCGAAGACCTCCACGAGGTGGGAACGGTGGCGACGCTTCAGCGGATCGAAGCGCTACCCGACGGCGGCTTCGCCGTCGTCGCCCGCGGGTTGCACCGCTTTCGCCTGCTGGCGCTCGACCACAGCCGGCCCTATCTCATGGGGAGGGTGAAGCGCCTCAGTGACCCCCCGCCTGGCGCGTACCCACGGCTGATCGGCCTGCTGGAGCGGTACCTGGCCGCGCACGGCACGGAGGTCGCACCCCGGCTCTCCGCTGAGGTCGGCAAGCGAGCCGTCTGGCTGGTCGGTTCTGTCGTGGAGGTGGAGCCTGCGGTGCGGCAGCAGCTGCTTGAGAGCGGAGACCCGGCGGTCGCGGAAGCGCTGCTCACGGGCGAGCTCGCGAAGCTGGGCAGCATCGGCAGGCTTGGGGTTGTGCACCCGCGTCCGCCTTCGCCGAATTGAACTGAACGGCCGGCATCAACCCATAACGCCGGCGAAATGGTGGGTAGCCCGGCCGTCGCGCAGCACGAACGCGTCGTAGACCCGAGCGCGGCCAAGGCTGGAGGTGACCGTGGCCTCAAAAAGGAAGGCGTCATCAGTCGCGCTCAGGAGGTCGATCGAGTTGACCTCGAAGTCGCCGAGGGCCGCCACGTACTGCGTGAAGTAGGCCCGCAGGGCTATGTGCCCGCGCACTGACACCTGCTGGGTGACCAGCAGCGCGTCCGGGTGGTAGTGCCTCTCCAGCAGGCCGTCGACGTTCCTCTGCCGAAGGAGCTCGACCTGGTCATCGACGAACGCCCTCGCCCTCTCGTCCGCGCTCACCGGACATGCAGGGTACGCCTTCGGCTGCCTCCGGCTGCGGTGGGTGAAGCGCCTTTTAGGGGCCGGCCCTGCAAGCGTCAGAATCTGGCGCATGACCTACTCGATCGTGGCGCGAGACACCGATACCGGCGAACTTGGGGTGGCCGTGCAGTCCCACTATTTTCAGGTCGGGCCGGTCGTACCCTGGGGACTCGCGGGCGTCGGCGCCGTGGCCACGCAATCCATGGTGAACGTCAGCTTCGGCCCGCTGGGAGTCGAGTTGATGCGCCTGGGATGCAGTGCCCGCCAGGCGCTCGACGCCGTCCTTGCTGCCGATCCCGAACGCGAGTCCCGACAGTGTGCCATGGTCGACGGAACCGGCGCTGCGGCAGCGCACACGGGGAGCCGCTGCATCGCCGAGGCGGGGCATCGCGTGGGCGAGGGCTACACCGTGCAGGCCAACCTGATGCAGCGTCCGACGGTCTGGGACGCGATGGCGGTTGCCTATGAGATGGCAGGCGGACCACTTGCGGAACGCATGCTGGCAGCCCTGGACGCCGCGGAGGCGGAGGGCGGCGACATCCGCGGTCGCCAGTCGGCCGCGATGCTGGTGCTCACGGGCAGGCCGACGGGTCGAAGCTGGGAAGATCGCATGATCGATCTAAGGGTCGAAGATCATCCCGAGCCGCTTCAGGAGCTGCGGCGGCTTCTGCGCTACCGGAGGGCCTACCAGTCTGCCGCCACGGGGGAGGTCGCTGGCCACCGGCGGGCACTCGAGATCGGTCCCGAGATCACCCAGCTCCGCTTCTTCGCCGGCCTGGCGTTGGCCGGGGCGGGCGAGTGGAAGGAGGCGCTGGAACTGCTGCGACAGGCGATGGCCGAGGAGCCGCGCTGGGGGGAGACCATGAGGCGGCTCGTCCCGGCCGGCCGGGTGAAGGCGGAGCTGGTGGCAGAGGTGGAGGTGCGGCTGGGGGTGGTGGCCGGCTGAAAGCGCCCGCTGCGGCCGGCCGCTACCGTGGGGCGGTGACCAGATTCTCGGCAGCCATCTTCGATTTCGGTGACACGCTCTTCTACAGCCCAAGCGGCGCGGACGTGCTCGTCGACGCCGGCCTTGAGCGCTCGACGGCCGACCGCTTGTGGGACGAGATCTGGCGGGCCTCAAAGACCGCCGAGGAGCTGGCCAAGGGCCGTGATCTCGGCGAGAAGCGGCACCGGGAGGCCTGGCTCAGCCTGTTCGAGCGGGCAGAGTCCTACGTGCCGGGCGCGGCGCAGCTCCTGTATGAGCGCGTGATGAACCACGACAGGTGGCTGCCCTATCCGGATGCCGCACCGGTGCTGGCGGAGCTGCACGATCGCCGTGTGCGGGTCGGCGTCCTCAGCAACATCCCATCGTCGCTGCAACGCGTGTTCGAGCTGCACGGACTCGCTCAGTACGTGGACGCGTACACGGAGTCGTACCGCCACGGCCGGATGAAGCCGGACCCCGAGCTGTTCCGAATCGCTTGCCGCGACCTGGACGTGGTTCCCGCCGGTGCCCTGATGGTGGGCGACAGCCACGTCGCCGACGGCGCGGCGGTGGTGACTGGCATGACGACCTTGATCCTTCCGTCAGTCTTTGCCGGGGAGGAACGCGGGCTCGAACACGTGTTGAGACTCTGCTTTTGAGCGAGCTCATCGCGGCCTCGCTAGACTTCTACGCGAATTGGCGAGAAGTTCAACACCGCGCCGGGGCCCGCGCCGGCCTGCGCGGGCGCGGCGTGCAACGACAGATGGTGAGCCCGCTAAGGAGGAGGCCGTCGTCCTTGACGCCGTGGTTTCCAAGGCCCTCCCCAACGCCATGTTCGAGGTTGAGATCGAAAACGGCCACAAGCTTGTCGCTTATGCGGCTGGGCGGATGCGCCGGTATTTCATCAGGATCACGCCCGGTGACCGCATCCGGGTGGAGCTGTCGCCCTACGACCTGACGCGCGGACGGATCGTCTACCGATACCGCGACTGATCAAGCGCACCTCGCTCATCGACGCCGTCAAGAGGCTTCGTCCCGACCTGGAGGACGCTCGGGCCGCGATTGCTCAGGGCAGGGTGAGTGTGGACGGCCGGGTCATCCTCAATCCGAACTCGCAGGTACGGCAGGACGCCTCCATCGCGGTCCAGCAGCCGGTTGTGCTGCGGGGCGAGGCCAAGCTGCGGGTGGCGCTGCAAGCCTTCGGTGTTGCAGTCGCAGGGCTCACTGCCCTGGACGCTGGGGCTGCGGCCGGCGGGTTCGTAAGAGTGCTGCTCGAGATGGGTGCGGCACGCGTCTACGCCGTGGACGTCGGGCACGGTCAGCTGCTGGGGTCACTCCGCCAGGATCCGCGGGTCGTGAACCTGGAGGCGACGAATCTCGCGCAGCTCGACACCATCATCGTGCCGGACCCGATCGAGCTGATCACGCTCGACCTGTCGTATCTGTCGCTGGCCTCCGGCGTCCGCTATCTCTCCAGGGTGCGGCTCGCGCATGACGCCAGGCTGCTGGCGCTGGTGAAGCCGATGTTCGAGCTGGGTCTGGCGCAGCCGCCCGCCGATGACGCGCGGCTAGAGGAGGCCCGGCGGTCGGCGGAGCTTGGCATCAGCAAGGCCGGATGGCGCGTCACGGGCAGCATCCGCTCCCCGGTCAAGGGCGCCCGCGGCGCTACGGAGTTCTGGGTGCACGCCGGCAGGCTGGCGCCCCTGGCCTCATGCTGACTGGGGGTGGGAGCAGGGCAGGAGCTCAGCGGTCAGCCTGCGCAACCAGGGGTTCGGGTGGGTCTGGCAGCGGGCGTGCCGGCACGGCCGCGCCCTCGGGGGGCTCGCCGCCTCGACTCCGGTCTGATCGCCAGAAGCCTGCAGCAAGTGTCAGGACGGCAGCCCAGAGCGCAATGCGAAGGGGCTCGGCGAAGCCGTGCAGCCAGGCCGGGAACTGCCCCTGGAACGGCGAGGCCAGCGACACGCCGGTGCTGCCCAGGGCCAGCTCGAGAACGCAGCCGAGGGCGAAGGCAGTCAGCCAGCGCAGGCGCGTTCGGCGGAGGACCAGAACCGCGACGGCGCCCCAGAGGGCGACCTCGAGGCCGCTGGCGGTCAGCCCAAAAGCCACCCAGTTCGAGCCCAAGCCCCAGGCGGCGTAGGCCCTGGTGGCGTTGCCGACAGCGATCAGAAGCAGGAGCCAGTCACTCAGGAAGCGGATCGCCAGCAGCGTGCCGAACCGACTGAGCGATCGCCATCGGACCAGCCGGGCGCCGATTGCGACCACGGCCGCCAGGAACGCGAGCACCAGTGCGAGAAGGAGCTGACGTGGCGCGAAGAGCTGCACCACAGGGTGGAATCTCGGGCGAATGGCAGCTGCGTCGGGTTCTCCGAGAGTGAGGGCCAGCCAGCGGCTCAGGACCGTGACCAGGACCACGAGGAGTCCAAAGAGCACCAGCAGCGGGCTTTGACCGCGCCGAGGCCACTGCGGATGGGCGTGCGCGTCGAGCGCGGCGCGGAGCAGGTCCAGTGTTTCGCGGGGCCCGATCCTCGTCTGGCTTAGAAGAGCTTCCATTTCTGCGCCGTACCGCCGGCGCCACTCCCGCGGGTAGAGCCGCAGCAGCAGTCTCATACCCGCGCGAGGCGCTCGAGACCGGTCCGCGCGATCAAGTCCATCCGCTCCAGGCGGTCGCGGAGCAGAGCCAGGCCGCTGGCGGTAATGCGATACGGGCGCCGGCGGTCCTTGGAGGGCAGGCCGGCGATAAGTCCGCGAGACTCCAGGCGCGCGAGCGTGGCGTACAGCGTGCCGGGGCCGAGGCGGACTCGGGCGACGTCTTCGACGTCCTTCACGATCCCGTAGCCGTGAAGTGGCCCATCGACCAGGCTGGTCAGGATCAGGACCGCCGGTTCCTCGAAGCGGCCGAGGCCCGCCAGCTCAGACGCTGAGCGTTGCATCCGTCCATGATACATCGTGGACGGATGTAGAGGCAACCGCACGGCTCGCTGCTTTACGTGACTCTGCGGCGGCGCTCCGCTAGCGCACCGGTCGGGCCAGCTCGCGGCCCATTGCAACCCCGTGCTCCGCCTCGCGACGAGATAGCCCGGACAAAGCGGCACCGTGAGTGGTCAGGAACTGGGCCACAACGTCGGGTTCGACCTTTGCGTAGGAGCGGAGCGCCCAGCCGATCGCCTTGCGAATGAAGAACTCGCGGTCCGCGGCGCGGCGCAGGCAGTAGGCGAAGAGCAATTCAGAATCGGTCCGCTCGCGGAAGCGCTCCTGGTGCAATATCGCCACCCGCGCCAGCCAGATGTTCTCCGACTCGACCCAACCGTCCATCACTGTTCGCAGCTCCGGGTGGGCTGCGACCAGCGGTCCCGCCACCCTGGTGGCCAGCCCATCGACCGTATCCCACCACGACTTGCTGGTCACCAAGTGCTCCAGCGTCGGGATGAAGCCTGGAGTGGCACGCCTGATGTGCCGCCGCAAGTAAGCGGTAGCGAAGTGCTGGTACTCACGCTCTTGGAGCTCCCAGCAGGCAAATGCGACAGTGGCCAGCTCGGCGTCGCTCGTCGGAGGCGGCAAACCGGCGGTTACCTCACGGTAGATCGCCGCCTGCTGTGGCGCCCGAATGCCGAGGAACGGGAACTGGTTCCGCATGTAGGCTGCCGCTCCTGCTGCCCGCCCTGGATCGCGCGCTGCCTCGAAGGCGACCCTCAGGCGGTGGAGGAGGATGTCAGGTGTCCTCAACTTTTCTGCTCAGTGAACTGCTTGACACGTCTAAGGTGTGGGCTGAAGGTGGGAGGTCCACCTCGAAAGTTCTTTTGGAGGTGCTTTGTGCACGGTTTCAAGCGGCTGGTTCTGCCTGCCCTGCTGACCCTGGCGACCCTGGCGGCTCTGGCGCTTTCCGCGGGAGCTGACATAATCGGGCCGCTCCCGTGAGAGGTTAGTGTCAGGCTAGCTGACAAGCCAGCGACCGCGCGGCAGTTTTCCAGGGTGTAGAGTACGAATCGCAGTGGGGTCCACTCGGCCGCGCGGTCGCCTTAACGGCGTTGACGTCAAACCGGAGGTGCTACGGCACGCGCGTACGCGGGCTGGCCTGAGCCTGGCGCAGGTCGCCGGGGGGGAGCTTACCCGGCAGGCGGTGCATCTCATCGAGACCGGCAAGGTTCGGCCCTCGATGAACAGCCTGCGTGTGATCACCAGTCGACTGGCTGTTCCGATTCATTCAGTTCTTATACAGCCGGATGCTGTCGGGAAGCGGGTCGGGTCAGTGGAAGAGCTCGAAGCGCTGGTCCAAACGCACCACTACGACCGAGCTGTAGAGCGCGGCCGCGAGATCCTGCGCCATGCCGAAGCACCTCCGGCCGTGGCGCTGATTCATTACCACCTTGGGCACGCGCTCTGCAGACTCGGGCGGCCCGTGGAAGCTCTAGAGCGGCTCAAGTTGGCGCGTGAGCTGTTTGAGTCCCTGGGTGACCAGGAGCTCATCGCGGAAACAATGGAACTGCAAGCTCGCGCTTTACAGATCGCCGAGCATCCGCAAGCCCTGAGCGTCGCCGAGCAAGCGCTGGAGCGCTACCGAACGGTGGACCAACGTAGGCCAGAGACGGAGTCCCAGCTGCTGCAACGTCTCGGGACCATCCTTGCGGGGCGAAAGGAATTCGAGGCGGCGCGGGCCCGCTATGACGAAGCCCTGCGAGTCGCCGGCGGCATTCGCGACCTCGCGCAGATCGCCCGCATCTACCATGGTCTCTCCCCCTGCTACCTCGGGGTTGGAGACCTCGGGCGGGCGATCGACTTGATGGTCAAGGCCGAGACTCTGTACGAGGCGGAGCAGCGAATCAGTCAATCCCCTCCGAGCATAGACCTGCCTGCGGTCGAGAACGACCTTGGCGTGTTGCTAATGCGCGCCGGGGATCTCACTCGTGCCGAGCAGCGCTTTCAGTCTGCTCTCAAACGTTTCATGGAGATGGGCATGGAACGGGTGCGAAGCCATGTGCTCCTGAGCCTGGGTGAGCTTCGCCACATGCAGGGCAGGTACGACGATGCGCTGGACCTTGCCGAGCAGGCGATCGAGTTGGCTCAGAGGTTCAACGAGGGCCGAGCCCTCGCAACCGGCCACAAACAGCTTGGTGAGGCCCATGCGGCGCTCGGCCAGCATGACCTCGCTGTCGCCAGCCTGAAGCAGGCACTTACGATCCTGGAGGAAGCAGGCCTGGAGGAACGGCGCCTCGAGTGTTTGAAGACCTACCAGCAGGTGATTACCCAGCGCAGGCAGGGCGGCGCGGCCGCTAACGCAGCCGGCTAAACCCCGATCAGGTGCCAGACCGTCTGAACTCATGAACGCGGCCGTGGTGCTGCCTGCTCCGCGCAGGTCCTTTTCGCGACGCCCTGAGCCACGTTGATGACCTGGGCACAGTGCGAGTCGCGCGACGTGGACCGCACGATCTCCACCCCCGCGTAGATCGTGGGTCGACCGGGTCGAGCCCAGAAGCTACCTCTCCGACCACGCGAGTTGCAATACCAGCCATCGCGGCTCGTTGGATGTCGTCGGTTCCAGTGACCTGGCGGAGCGAGCCATGTAACGTGGCGTCCGAAGGTGGGGGGACCACCTAGACCAGTTCTGGAGGTGCTTTCGTGCACAACCGACTCACGCGGTTTGCTCTGTCGACCCTACTGACGCTGGCGACCCTTACGTGTCTTGCGCTGTCGGCCGGGGCAAGCTGGATCGGGCCCGAC
>Ga0126383_10001640_pt1 | contig 14044 bp, 9 predicted proteins | sample PanSoiMetPlot_35_FD_96882 | JGI IMG/M metagenome (GOLD analysis project Ga0126383, IMG submission 96882) | Tropical forest soil microbial communities from Panama - MetaG Plot_35 | ecosystem: Environmental > Terrestrial > Soil > Tropical forest > Bulk soil | place: Panama | collected 2016-02-17
CAGAGAAGAAGGATGAGGAAATTGAGTGAGCTGAGAAGGAACCGCTGCTCGCGCTGCCGCGAACCGGGCCGCATGGCCGCTGCGGCCATCATCGGGACCGGTTGCAGGAACAGGGGGATGTCCGCCCAGAACGGGTTGGGCGGCTCTCGGCCGGCAATCACTTCGTAACAAAGCCAGCCTGCGAAGTTCGTCGCTACCAGGGCTGCACCGAAGGCCATCAAGAGCCAGAACCAGCGTGTGCGTCCCGTGTTGCTGAGCGCCGCCCACAGCATCACCGCAACGGCGACGAACCATAGGCCGGTTCCGCTCATGTCGGAGAAAGCGGTAAGCGCGGCTCCCGGCTTGGCCAGCAGAGAAACGACGCTGTACACGAGCAGAAAACCCGCAACCGTCCCGATTTCCCAGTGCGTGAGCTTTCTCATTCTAGCTGTGCAGCTCCCAAGCGCGGCCGCGCGAATGCGCAGCCGACTCTCTCCGTCCAGCGCTTTGCCAGGGGACACTTAACAGAGCGATGCTTTCTTCCTAGTTTATCGAGGAAATCGCCGCGTCAACCTGGCCAACGCGCAGATTTGCTGTGACGGTAACGGCGCGCAGGACGGCTTGGCGCGGGTTTTTGGGGTAGGCGACGCAGGCGCCGCATGGGAATAGCAAGGCGCGATGCTTCAGCGGGATAAAAAATTGAGGGGACCTTGCGGTCCCCTCGGTTGATCAAATTGGGTTGTTTTCTAGCTGTTAAAGGTTTGGTCCTTAAACGCTTAGAACTTTACCCTCAAACCAAGTTGTATCGCCCGCGGCTGGCTTGCCGCCACATTCCCCGTAACCAGTTCTCCCGTGATGCCGCCCAGTGCGCCCCAATCGGCGGTATCCCCGAGGAGGAGATAAGGATCGCCCAACTGGGGATGATTGAAGACGTTGGTGAAGTTAGCGTCGAATTGCAGATGGAACCGCTCAGTGACCAAGAGGTCCTTTCTTAGGCCTACGTCCACGTTCCAGTACGTTTGGCCGCGCAGAATTCCGGCTCCGCCTCCTGCATTGTTGTCAATGCCCAGAACCGGGTTCCGGAAGCAGTTATAGACTGTTGCGGGGTTTTGGAACATGTTCGGCGCAGGCTGGTTGAAGAAAGCCGTGCCAAAGTCTGAACCGGCTGGCACCGTCGGGTTGTTGACGCGCGAACTGCCGCCAACACCAGGCCCGCACATGTTGATCGCGTTTTCAAAAGAAGAAAACGCCACGCCATCCGACTGGCCCCAAGCCTGCCCACCGCCAGTCTGGTTGAAGCCTTGTAGACTGCCATCCGTCGGAATGACTGGAACCGGCAATCCGCTGCCGATACTCAGGATTGGCGCAATCGACCAGCCACCCGCAAGCCTTCCAACGAGACCACGTTGATTATTGTAGAACGGGGCCTGATAGAGAAAGAACAGGTTGTAGGTGAATTTGCGGTCGAAAGCCTGCGGCCCATATGCCGCGTCAAGATTGTAAGCATCAGGAACCGTCCATTCGCTGGTGGCCTGGACGATCGAGCCAGTACCTAACGCCTTTCCATAGGTGAAGTTGGATTGCAATGTCAAGCCCTTCCAATCCGCCATCTTCAGCGAGACGAATCCCGCATTGTAGTTGCCCCAGCCAGTGCTGGTGTTAACAGCGATTCCTGAAGTCAATTGCCCATTCGCGCCCAAGGGATTGCCTGGGATAGGGGTGTTCATCATGCTTCGCGGGAAAGTAAAGGCCCCGTTATCCAAATCGCTCCATATCGTCCACACGTTGGCGTTCTGGATGTTGCCGGCTTCATTGGACGCTACAGCCTGGGTGCAGTTTGCAAATCCAGAGCAGTACGCAGGGTTCAGTGCCGCTGTGAAGAAAGGCTGCGAGGTCACTTTCGCTAGCTGGCTAGCGATAACGTTTCCATTCGCGTCGATGCCTGCGCATCCCCCTCCTGCCAAGCCCTGAGCTCCTCCGCAGAACTGCCAGACCATCTGGCCATAAGCCTTGTCAAAACGTTGGCCCCCCAGAGTCATCATGTAGGGCACGGCGTTGATGTTAATGGCCTGAAGATCGTGGGTATACTTTCTTCCCAGATAACCGAATTCGATTGTCGTCCTACTATTAATCTGCCGTTGCACGGTGAGATCAAACTGATGGCTCATGCTCGGGCGGAAATGCTTATCCAATGCCTCGCTAGCGCCAGCACTGACCGCCTTAACTCCCGGAAAGTCCGGTTGCGGCAGCGTTGCCGCAGCTTGCGTTATCGGAGCCACTAGGCCATCCAAACCGCCTGCCGTGGGCCGGATGCGGAAGGCATTGGCAGGAGTGGACACGCCGGCGCAAGGGTTGCCTGAGGTAGTATTGATCGGGCTGAAGCATTGCACTGCCTGGATAAGACCGGTGCTGAGAAGCGGCGTCAGCAAGAGTGCCACACCGTTTAACCGTCCATAAAGGATGCTGTACCCGCCGCGAATAACGGTCTTGTTCCGGCCAAATAAATCGCTCCAAAGCCCGCTATCGAAGTTTGGATTCCAGGCCGCAGCAACGCGCGGACTGAAAGACTTGTAGAAGGGATCGTAGAGGTACTTTGGGTTGCCGGCGGCGTTGTGCACCAAGGAAAATCCAACATTTGGATTGTAAACTTGGCCCGCAAGCGCTGCACTCTCGCGCTTATTAAGGTAGTCCACGGTAGATAGCGGCTTATTGTTCTGGTCTACCAGTGCGATCTGCTTGCCATTTCTTTCGGTCGGCGGCATTTCCAGCGCCCAACCCAATCCGTAGCTTAAGGTGAAGGTCCGCTTCATGCGCCAGGAATCACTGAAGTATAGGTTGTAAAAAGGAATAGTGCTCTGGTCGAATACCGGCGCGCCTACAGCCTGCAACGCCAGGTTCGGGGCAGACCGCGTATAGGCTACCTGCGTTACGCTGGGAATGCCCAGCAGAATAGCGTAGTCTCTTTGCCAGTTTTTCCCGCCTTTGGCGATTGCAGCAGGAATAAACCCAGTCATATCCAAGCCGCTGCCCACGGTGTTACCGGTGGCACTGCCACCGTTCGCCAAGTCGTAGATCACCTCATTGTTGATGAAGCCTCCATTATCCGTCCGCAGGTGCCAGTTAAAGTTGTGCTGATAGGTTCCGCCAAACTGAAAGAAGTGCGTTCCCTTGCTCCAGGAAAGATCGTCGCGGAGCATGTGGTCCTGACCATCCCAGAACCTGGTGCGGACACTTTGTGTACTCAGATTGTATGGAGCCAGCACATTGGCATTAGTTTCGCCCTGGGGTTGCAGTGCCCCGCCCAGGCCAGGCAACTGCGGTTGCTGAGAGATTCCCGGTCCTCCCGGTCCCTGTCCCCCTGTAAAGTACCTGGCCCAGTAATTGCGCGTATAGCTGTAATGAAAATCATTGGTTAAATTGGAACTGATATTCGTCGTAAGGCCAGCAGTGTAGAACGAAGGTTGTTGTGGGCGGTTGTGAATCGAAGTGGGGACGCCCTTCTTGTCGCCAGGGAAGAAGCCCCCAATATCCACCTGACTGGTGGTGGCTCTATGTAAATCATAATAGTGGTAAGTGGCCGAAAAATGCCACTTGGAGCCAAATTCGTGATCCAGGCGACCCACGCCAAAGTTCTCCCTCCAAGGTAGGGCCAGGGTGCCGCGAAATCCCTGAGTGTTCAAACCATCGCACCTGCTGCCGAGCGGTCCGCATGACGTGTTGGGTTCTGGCTCAAACGCCCACAAAGCCTGGATTGTCGGGCTGATTCCCAAGCCTCTGGGATCGCATGACCCCGTGGGATTGGCGGCGGTCACGGCGCATGCTGTGCTTATCGGTCCATTGGCAAGATTCAGGTTGTATTGCTGTACGGCGCCGGTGGAATCCTTGAATTGTAGGATTCCTTGCCTCATCAAATCGGATGGCACCGTTCTAAAATACGTCTGGGCGTTCGGCCAGCGGAAGCCTTCATAAAGGCCGAAGAGGAACCACTTTCCTCCCAGGATTTCCTTGGGGATAATCGGTCCGCCGGCCCCAGCGCCAAAGCGGTTGTAATGATAGCTGTTTCGCGGTGCGCCATTGGCGTTATTGTCCCATGTGTTCCCATTAAAGTTGTTGTCGAAGTAGTATTCATACACCGTGCCGTGCACGTTGTTCGTGCCGCGCTTCGTCACCATTTGCACTTGCGCGCCTGCGGAACTATTGAAGTCGGCCGTCTGATTGGAAGTGCTAACCTTGAATTCCTCAATACTGTCTACGGGCGCGGGGATCACTCCCGTTGGCCCTCCACCTCCTCCGGCTCCGAACCCTGTCCCCGTGACGTACGAGTTCACCAAGCCACCGGTCGAATCGCCCGCGCCGCTGGGCGTATAAATGTTCATAGAACCGTCCATGTCATTGGAGTTGTTGCCTCCATCCAACATGTAGGAGTTCTGGTCGTAAATAGCCCCTGCAACGCTTCCGTCCGGCGCAACCCCTGGCTGCAAAGTAACAAATGTGCTGGCGTCCCGCCCGATTGAAGGGAGAGACTCCAAGGCGATACCGGAGATGGTGTTGCCAACGGTCGCATTCATGGTCTGCAGTTCCGTGTTGGTCGCGACCACTTCCACAACCTGTGTTGCTTCACCCAGCTGCAACTTGGCGTCTAATGTGCGCTGCTCTCCGACAACTACTTCCTGGTTGCTAAACTTGGCTTGGCGAAATCCTGTTTTGCTGATGGTGATGTTGTACTTTCCTGGCTGCACGTTGGGAAAGTCGTACCTCCCGGATTCGTTCGTGATTGCCGTCCGCACGGCGCTGGTAGCGGTATCTATCAAGGTGACCGTCGCTCCGGCGATTGCTGCCCCCGTTTGGTCTGTAACCGTTCCAACGACGACACCCGTGCCGCCGGTCTGGGCGAGCACCTCACTCGAATTTAAAGCCGCGAATGCCACTACCAAGACAAACACAACCAAGCTAATCCGCTTACCCGTCATCCCACACCTCCCTGTTTTGTGAGCGCCAAGAAAGAAGCTCCTACTGGTCACAACAGCCTCTCCGCAAGCATCCACGTCCCGACGCTGCGGGCGTACCAAAACTTGGCGGGCTTCCTGCATACTGGTAGCCAATTCTCTCGGTTAGATATCCCATTCAATGTCAATCAATTGAGTTGTCAAATTTATATAAATTAGAGAGAAGTTATATTCTTATTGAAAGACAATATGGAATTGCGTATTCAGGTGGGGGGAGAAATTCCGTGACTGGCTAATTCCAATTGGTTTTGCTTCGACTTTCGTTGCAATCCCCATAGAGGTCCCTCGCGTCAACAAAAGCAGCACGCAGACCATGGATTCTTGACCGGATTCTTTCTCTCCTGCTATCGTGAAGAGTTATTTTGGGCTCAGTGTAGCTGCTGAGCCCCAGGGTCTGCATATGCGGGCATGCCGTGCCTGCGCCTGCCTACCGCATGCAGGGCATGCCCGCCCCTGTGGAGGGAGCGCTTCGTCTCATGGGCCTGACCAAACTCGTAATCCGAGGCGCGCGGCAGCACAACCTGAAAAACATCAGCGTCGAAATTCCCCGGAATACCCTGACGGTCATCACCGGCCTCTCTGGCTCCGGCAAATCGTCGCTCGCGTTTGACACCATTTACGCCGAAGGCCAGCGGCGCTACGTCGAATCGCTTTCGGCGTACGCGCGGCAGTTCCTCGACCAGATGGAACGCCCCGAAGTGGACGCAATCGAAGGCTTGTCGCCTTCCATCGCGATCGAGCAGAAGACCACAACGCGCTCACCGCGTTCGACGGTTGGGACGATTACAGAAATCTACGACTACCTGCGAGTGGTGTATGCGTCGGTCGGCGTGCCGCATTGCCCGAATTGCGGCAAGCCCATCACCCGGCAGTCGAGCGAGCAGATTGTGCAAGCGATTCTGCAAGGGGAAATCTGCAAGCCCAACGACCGCATCATGATTCTTGCCCCGATTGTTCGCGGACGGAAGGGCGCGTACCGCAAAGAGTTGGAAAAGTTCGCGCAAGATGGTTATGTCCGTGTGCGCATCAATGGCGAGCTGTACCCGTTGGACGATTTTCCGGCGCTCGACAAGCGTAAAAATCACACCATCGAAATCGTGGTGGACCGCCTGTTGGTCAAGCAAGGGATTGCGGCGCGGCTCGAACAATCCATCGCGACAGCGCTAAAACTTGCTAGCGGGCTTGTAACTGTGGCGATTGTGGGCGGCAGGGAATACACGTTATCTGAGAAGCTCGCGTGCTCCGACTGTGGGATTTCGGTGCCTGTGCTTGAGCCGCGGTCATTCAGCTTCAATTCACCGTATGGTGCCTGTCCGGCGTGCAACGGGCTCGGGTCGAAATACGATTTCGATCCGTCGAAGATTATCAATGACTGGTCACGGCCACTTTTCGACGGGGGACTCGGTCCAGGGTCCGGCTCAGCGATTTTGAAGCGGACCCTGGAACTCGGCGCTTACTCGCATGGATTTGATCTCGAAACGCCATTCGAGAAATTTCCTGCGCGCATTCAGAACACGCTGCTGTACGGGTACCCGCCCTCGAATGGACGCGATGGAGCCCGTGAAAACGGTTCCGAAAGGAAGAGGGCTAGAAGCGAAAAAGGGTTTCGCTTCCCGGGCATCCTGAAATTTCTGGAGAGGAATTTCGAGGAATCCGGCTCGGACACGTACCGCGAGTGGATGACGCAGTACATGTCCGCGACGATTTGCAGCGTTTGCTACGGCAAGCGGCTGCGGCCGGAGTCGCTGGCGGTGAAGCTGGCGGGCTGGTCCATCGCGGATTTCACTGCACTGTCCCTTAGGGGTGCTCGGCCTGCGGTGGGCAAAATTCTGGCGCAGCTCAGCGAGCGGCAAAAGGAGATTGCGGCACGTCCCCTGGAAGAAATTGCCGAGCGTATTGATTTTCTCCTCGCCGTTGGGCTTGGCTATCTCAGCCTGGAGCGTTCCGCAGCTACACTTTCCGGCGGCGAAGCGCAGCGGATCCGTCTGGCAACCCAAATCGGCTCGCGGCTTCGCGGCGTTCTCTACGTTCTTGATGAGCCGAGCATCGGTTTGCACGCGCGGGACAATGCACGGCTACTCAGCTCGCTCGAACACCTTCGCAATCTCGGCAACACGGTGCTTGTCGTCGAGCATGATGAGGACACCATTCGGCGCGCGGATTTCGTGGTGGACCTCGGCCCCGGTGCGGGAAATGCCGGCGGCTATCTCGTCGCGCAGGGCAAGCCGGAGCAAATCGAGGCCACGGCGGAGTCGTTAACGGGGCAATATCTCAGCGGCGCGGCGAAGATATCGGTTCCGGAAAAGCGCCGGAGCCAGAATGGCAAAGCGATTCAGATTGTTGGCGCGACGGCGAACAATCTTAAAGAGATTGACGTTACGTTTCCGCTTGGATTGCTTACCGTGGTCACTGGCGTCTCCGGTTCGGGCAAATCCACGTTGGTGAACGACATTTTGTATCGCGCGCTGGCGCAGAAGCTCTACCGATCTTCGGAAGCGCCAGCCGCGCATCGCCAAATCATCGGCACGCAACATATTGACAAGGTCATTGAGATCGACCAGGCACCCATCGGACGCACGCCGCGGTCGAATCCCGCTACGTACACGGGCGTTTTCGCGCCGATTCGCGACCTCTTCGCCATGCTGCCCGAGTCGCGCGAGCGCGGCTACCGCCCAGGGCGCTTCAGCTTCAACGTGAAGGGCGGACGCTGCGAAGCTTGCCAGGGCGACGGCCTGCGGCGCATTGAAATGAATTTTCTGCCCGATGTCTACGTGATGTGCGAAGTGTGCCGCGGCCGGCGCTACAATTCGGAAACGCTCGCGGTGCGCTATAAGGGGCACTCGATCAGCGAGGTTTTGGATTTGCCTTCTTCTGATGCGCTGAAGCTGCTCGAGAACATTCCGCAGATTCAGCAGAAACTGTCGACGCTTGTGGATGTCGGGCTTGGCTACGTCACGCTTGGGCAGTCCGCGACGACCCTTTCCGGCGGCGAGGCACAGCGGATCAAGCTGGCGCGCGAGCTTTCGAAACGACAGACTGGCCGCACGCTGTACATTCTTGATGAGCCGACGACTGGTTTACATTTCGACGATGTACGCAAGCTGCTCGGCGTTTTGCAGCGCCTCGTCGATCTCGGCAACACCGTACTGATCATCGAGCACCATTTGGACGTTATCAAGCAGGCTGACTGGATCATTGATCTTGGCCCGGAAGGCGGGGAAGGTGGCGGACGGATTGTTGCGCAAGGGCCACCGGAACAAGTCGCACGCGCGAAGAAGTCCTACACCGGGCAGGTGCTTGCGCGGGTGCTCAACTTAAACGGCAACGGGAAGGCTTGAGAGAGGGCTTTATGGGGTCAGACTCGGTGCATCTCGGCCTCTATGTCCTTGTGAAATTCATTGCTTATACGGTTTGGTGCGCTGTAGGGATTCAACTTCTCTGGTCTTTTGAACGAGCGGCAAACGTGCAGTTGATTACTGCAGGTGGGACAAGCTCGCAAAGGAAGTGGCTCCTAGCGGCGGGTTATGGCTTGCTGAGATTGCTGATGGGCGTGTTCTTTGGAATTCTTATCTGGATACTGGGGACAATGGTGGCAACGAGTATTGTAGCCGCACCGCATCGTGATTTCATTACCTACTTAGTGGTCTATGTTCCCGTTCGCTTGGTGGAATGGACAATTTTGGCTTGGCTCATGGCGAGGAACTCAGCGAGAAGCATTGGCTATGGATGGCGCTTCGGCGGCATCGCCATCTCATGCCTGGCGGATATTCCATTAATCGCGGCAGCGGGATGGATGTTGCCTGTAGGCAGATTTTTTTGCTAACGGGAGACTCGCCCTTTCGTAGTACTTTATCGGTCGCCGTCAACCCGGGTAATCAATGAGCATCTACTCGATCCAGCCCCTAGTCCTCGGAGAAGTGCACACGTATCCGCTGGCGTCGCGCAAGAGCAAGGTGAACGTGCGCGAATTTGCCAAGCCTGTGGCGACGGGCACTTCGCTGAGAAAATTTCTGGATTCGCTGCCGCGCATTCTGGCGGCCGAGAGTCTTCGAGAACTTCTTAGCGCGGTGCACGCGGCGCGAAAGCGGGGCAAGGCGATTCTTTGGGGCATGGGCGGGCACGTGATTAAAGTCGGCCTCGGCCCAGTCTTGATTGACTTGATGAACCGCGGCTTTGTCTCGGGAATTGCCATGAACGGCGCGTCGCTTATTCACGATTTCGAAATCGCGCTGGCGGGAAATACTTCCGAAGACGTCGAAGCCGCGCTTGGCAAGGGTCAGTTCGGCATGGCGGAGGAAACCGGCAAATACCTAAACGAAATTGCCAAGCTGGCGCAGCGGATTCGCATCGGTTACGGCGAAGCGGCGGGACAATTTCTTAACGGCGGGATTATCGAAGCGAGATATGCTGACTACAGTGTGCTTGCCGCCGCTCACAAACGGCGCATTCCTGTGACCGTGCATCTTGCCATCGGGACTGACATTCCGCACCTTCACCCAACGGTTGACGGCGCCGCCCTCGGCTACGCGACGCACCGCGATTTTCGACTGTTCTGCGCGCTCACCGGGCTGATGCATCCCTGTGGCGTTTATCTCAACTGGGGATCGGCGGTGCTACTGCCGGAGGTTTTTCTGAAGGCCGTTTCCGTGGTGCGTAATCTGGGCGTGCCGCTTCGCCCAATCACCACAGCGAACTTCGACTTTATTCAACACTACCGCCCGTTGCAAAATGTAGTGAAGCGTCCCACTGCCTCCGGCCGCAACACCAAAGGACCTGAATCCCACGGCTTTGCCATAACCGGCCATCATGAGCTGATGATGCCTCTTGTGGCCGCGGCTTTAGCAGCCGGATGGCCGAAGAAGCGATGAAATGGAAGGAACCGGAAATTGATGACCTTGTTTGACGACAATCCGGCGGACCAGCCGGGACACCCCAGCGATTCACTAAGCCAGTTTGAAAGGACCCCGGAATCACTACCCCAGGAACCCGCGTTGGCGCTCGCAGGCGATCCCATCTCCTACGTCGCGATTCATCCCGGCGCGGCGCATCCCGCCAATTCCAATTTGCCGGAAGATTTGCGCATTTCGTGGTCCTGGCCCCACTTGCTGCTCTTTTGCGGATTTGCAATTGTTAGTCAAATCGTGATCGGAATCGCGGTTCTAGCGTATTACTCCGCGAGCCGCCATCTCTCGCAAAGGCAGATCCGGCGGCTGTTTGAGTCGGATCCCAAGCTCATCGTGGGCACGAATGTCCTGTGGTTTGCGCTTATTATTCTTTTTCTGTACGTGACGCTTTCCGTGCTGCCGAATTTGCCGTTCTGGCGGTCGCTGGGCTGGAAGAAGTTGAACACGAACATGCTCGAGGGGAAGGGCAAGCCTTGGATGTATTTCCTGTCGGGTTCGGGACTGTCGCTTTTTGTGATCCTCGCGAGCTCTCGCGTCAAGAACGCTGAGCATGTCCCGATTCAAGAAATGTTCAAGAGCCGCAGTGGCGTGATGTTGCTGATGAGCATGGCAGTGCTGGTTGCGCCACTGGTGGAAGAGACGATTTTTCGCGGGTATCTTTATCCAGTCTTTGCGCGCATCGTTTCCAGCATCGCGCAGCTCTTTGGAATGGATTCGCCGAGCGCCATACGCGCGGGAGTGGCGACGAGCATCCTGACAACGGGGGCGCTCTTTGGCCTTATGCACGCGCCGCAGCTAGGATGGACCTGGGGCCTGGTCAGTTTGCTGATTCTAGTGGGAGTGATTTTTACTTTCGCGCGGGCCTGGACCGGCACAGTTTTCGCCAGCTTTCTCTTGCACCTCGGGTATAACTCCATGCTGGCTTTTCTCACAATCCTCGGTACCAAAGGCTTTACCTACTTCCCTCCGCATCCATGAGCGATTCGTTTTCTGCATTCTCTCCCGCTACAATGGATATTTCCTTAAAGGCATTTGTGATTTTCATTTTGCGAGGTTGCTGAAGGCATGTACGTAGCCCAACCTATCGAATGGACTGAGCGCGGGGTGGTCATGCTGGACCAGCGTAAGCTTCCTGCCGAGGAAGTCTCCTACACCTACACGGATTACCGCGAGGTGGCGAAAGCGATACGCGAAATGGTGATTCGCGGGGCGCCGGCGATCGGAGTTGCCGCAGCGATGGGCGCTGCGCTTGGAGTGCTGCACTCGAAAGCCAAATCGCTGGAGGCGCTTCGCAGCGAATTCAGCGAGATCTGCGACACGCTTGGCAAAACGCGGCCAACTGCGGTCGATCTTTTCTGGGCCATCGAACGTATGAAGCAGCGGTTTGCGGAACTTACATCGCAAACCTCAGAACTCGCTAGAGTGAAGCAGGGCATGGTCGAGGAGGCGAAGCGCGTTCATCTGGAAAAGAAGGCGACGGACGAGGCCATTGGGAATTTTGGCGCAGAGTTTATGCCGCGCGAAGGGCAAGTGATGACGCAGTGCAACGCGGGCGCGCTGGCGACAGGCGGGATTGGCACGGCCCTCGGCGTGATCCGCGTGGCGTTCGAGCGAGGCCGCAAACTGCACGTTCTGGTGCCGGAAACAAGACCTTATCTTCAGGGTGCGCGGCTAACAGCCTGGGAGTTGCACAAAGGGGGAATTCCGCTGACGCTCATCACTGACAACATGGTTGGACACTTTTTGAAGACAGGAAAAGTAAGCGCCATCGTGACCGGCGCTGACCGCATCGCCTCCAACGGCGACACGGCCAACAAAATTGGCACCTATCAAATCGCTGTTCTCGCCAAAGAAAACAACGTGCCTTTCTACGTCGCCGCGCCTGTTTCTACTTTTGATCTTTCCATCCCGGACGGCGATCACATCCCGATCGAGGAACGCTCAGCAGCTGAAGTGACCCATTTGCAAGGCGTGCGCATCGCCCCCGATGTGAATGCGGCGCATCCTGCCTTCGACGTGACGCCAGCGCGCTACATCGCGGCGATTTTCACTGAACGAGGCGTGGCGCGCGCGCCATACAAGGAATCTCTCCGCGCGCTTGCACAAGCTCCGCGTCATGTTGCATCACGAGGGTAGTGATTGCAGAAGGAAGATCGCAGCTTAATGTTGCTGCGTCGCTTCAACGAGACTTGGTTTTTTGCAAGCGCAGCGTCAGCGCGAACCGGTCGGTGAAAAGCCCGCATTGTTGAATTGGCCAGCGGGATGCGCGAGCCGTTCGTACTCGCGGGCGGACTCTTCCGGCGCAAGCACCCAGAGTGTATAGATTCCCAGTGCAGTGCCGAAGGGGAACCGTAACAGTGCGAGAATCCCCAGTACGAGGCCGAGAATCCGTGCCCAAGACTGGCGCTCAAACAACCCCCAAGCTAGAACCAGATGGAGCACGCCGAAGATGCCGAGGAACACTGCCAGCGAAAAGAACCCTCCCGGCAGAAAGGTGTCCACACTCCAGCGCCCGAATGGCCAAACAACAGGACCACTCCATCCCCGTAAGCCAGGGAAAAACATCCTTCCAAAAAGCATGAACCACGCGACGGCCATGAGCCTCAGGACGCCATTGACCACCCACAGGGTTGCGAGCCGGTGGATGTGCCGCCTAACGCGTCCCTGGGGTGCGGAGCTAATAGCAGGAACCGCCACTGGAGTGGCTCCGGGAGCAAAGCCTTTCCCACACGAAGTGCAGAATTGCGCGCCTGCGCCGAGCTGAGTGCCGCAACGATCGCAGAACATAGGAATACCCTCCGTTGCATAAGGATACGCCGCCGGCGAGCAAATTGTTCCCGGATGAGGAGACACGGGCTAGGACTACCAATCTGCATACAGCGCAGACTGGGATTTAAAGCTTCGGGCGGACTGGTAAAGAGCCAAGTTTGGCCATGGTTGACTCATGTTCTACGTCTCGCAAAAGATCGTCGGCGGGACTATGCAATCAAAGCTGATCGTAACCGCATCGGCAGATAGCAAAACAGCTCTGTACACTTTCGACGCGCCCTATGGAATGCAGTCTGCGACGTTCACTCCCGACAACAGGGCCATCGCCTTCCTGCTGACGCGCAACCGCGCGACGAATGTTTGGAAGTTGCCACTTTCCGGAACCGAACCGGTGCCCGTGACGAAGTTCACGAGCGGGGAGATGTTTGCATTTGCGTGGTCAGGGGACGGCAAGCAGCTCGCTTTTTCGCGGGGCCAGCGCAAGACGGACGTCATTCTGTTGAGTAATTTCCGCTAGCGATGCTAAGCGCTGAGAGGCTTTCACGCGCTACGCAGGCCGAATTACAAAAACGGTGCGTTCTCGTTTACGAAAACTGGCGAAGAAATCCAGCAGCTGTTTCCAGGGAAGGTACTTTTTGTTTAGCAAAAGCATTCCGTGCTCTGCTTCTGTGCCAGTGACGATTTCCGCCCTTGCCGGAACCCATTCGCCTCGCACTTCGCCGCGCATGTTGCAAGGCGCGACTTTTACGCTCGCATTGTTGCGAATGCGCTTCACTTTTCCCGAGACGCCGATGGTGTAGACATACAGCTTCGCGTTGTTCGAATCGACTTTCACCGACGGCTCCTCCGCGAACCACACCGGCGTCTTTACGCCTTGGCCGTTCTTCTTAAAGCTTTCGAGGTTCAAGTATTTCTGACCGGCAAACGCCGCGAATCCCATGACATCACCCACGTCGCACAATCACAACGCGACACTCTTTCGATGCCCGCCATTTTACACACGTCACAAACACCAAGGGCAGGCGTGCGGCCTGCCCTTTGAATACAACGCGGGTTTGCTTTGGGAATCTACCTCGTTCGGACGTAGGTCACATCTTCCGTGAAGGCGTCCTTCTAGTCTTTCCGGAAAGTCCATGTGGTCTTGAAATGGTCGTTGTCAAGGAATGTGTATGCGGCGTGGTGCATATGACCCTCACCGGCGCTCTTCAGGTTGGAGATACTCACTAACTCGAACGTGAGCGTTTTCGTTTCCGGCGAATACGTTCCACGCATCGTCGGTTGATTGCCGGCCATGCAATAGTGGGTCAACTTCACGTCGCCGCCGTCCAAATAATAAAGGGTGATCATCTCCACGGGCTTGCCGTCTTCCACCATGTGGAACTTCTC
>Ga0126383_10001641_pt1 | contig 14041 bp, 14 predicted proteins | sample PanSoiMetPlot_35_FD_96882 | JGI IMG/M metagenome (GOLD analysis project Ga0126383, IMG submission 96882) | Tropical forest soil microbial communities from Panama - MetaG Plot_35 | ecosystem: Environmental > Terrestrial > Soil > Tropical forest > Bulk soil | place: Panama | collected 2016-02-17
CCTGCGGTAACGTTTCGCAGCTGAATCGAACCGGGAGCGCCGACGACGTCGGTGGTGGTCGGTCCTCCAAGCCTCATCTGCAGCGTGTCGCGCACGCGACGCATAAGGTCTGGCATGGTGGTGGGTGCCCTAGTCCTTTCCCCCCTCGGGCACAGGTGCCCAGATTAGCGCATCCGGGAAGGGGTTTCATCCCCCAGATGTCCCAGATGTCCTGAATGTTGCGAACGGATGTGCGGCCTCGCACGTCGAGTGCTGGTTCGAATACGCGGTCCTGCTTCATGACGCAGCAGCGCGAGAAAGCCTGATTGCGATGATCCCCAAAGACCCGTTAGCGGAGGCGGAAGCGCCCCCTTTACGGAAAGGGAGCCTTTGTCAGCAGGTTGAAGCGCACCATTTCCGGAAGGTGGGCCTTTCGACTTCTACCTCGGACTCTGATGCAGGCGTCATGGCCGGGGGAGCCTTGCATCCAGCACTGTGCACCTCCCTTGATCGACCTCCCCGAGGGCCCAGCTGAGCGCGTCGCGGAGGTCTCCGGCCGCCTCGACCGCGCGGCCATCGCCGCCGCACGCACGCGCGAGCAGTGCGTAATCGATCGCGGGTGAGAGCTCAGTCTCGGGGAAGTCGCCCGCCGCGTCTGCCGCACCCCCTGGATAAAGGCTGAGCACCGGACGCTTTGAGGCGTAGTACGAGCGATTGTTCAGGATCACTGTCACGAAGGGTGCGCCGGCTCGCTGGGCAGTCCAGAGGGCAGCGTTCGGCACCCCGAAGTTGAACGAGCCGTCACCGCAGACGACTACCACCGGCAGGGCTGGCTTCGCCAGCTTGATGCCGACCGCCGCGCCGATCGCCCAGCCCAGCGCAGGTGCGCCGGTCTGAAAGTAGCGTGCTGGGCCGCGGTGCACCTGCCGTGCAGCGGCAGGCCGATTGGTCACCGCTTCCTCCACCAGGAGCGCATCCTCGGGGAGCGCTCGGTCGAGCGCGGCCAGCATCGCGTCAGGGGCGTCGGTGGGTTCAGGCGAGGCAGACCGCCGCAGCCACCCCGCGTGGACCTCCGCAAGCTCCGCCTCGACCTGGCGGCGGCGTGCCGCCCAGACCTGTGCCCGCTCGGGGGTTGCCAACCGGCAGAGGGCCTCTTCAAGCTGGGGCAGGGCGAGCTGGGTGTCTGCGGTCATGCCCAGCTCGACGGGGAAGGACCAGAGGGGCATGGCCGGCTTGGCGCAGTCCATGTCGATCTGCAAGACCCGGGCCTCGGGCGGTGGCGCCGCCAGCGCGGGGACCCACGGCACTTCAACGTCCAGGAGGAGCACGGCGTCGGCACGCGGCAGGAAGCGCGCGTCCTCGGGCCCGGCGTAGAGCGGGTGGTGAGCGGGCAGATTGGCCCGGTCGCGCTGGTCGAGCACCGGCGCTCCGATGATCTCGGCGATCCGGGCCAGCACCGCAACGTTCTCCGGACGAGCTCCGGTGCGTGCGGTGACGATGACCGGTCGCTGCGCGCCGGCCAGGCTAGCGGCCATCTCGCCCAGCGAGGTGGGGTCCGGAGCGGGTGGGACTGGCGGCCTCAGCCGCCGCGGCAGGCTGCCCGCTCCGAGCTCCATCAGCGCTTCGCGAGGCAGCATCACATACGTTGGGCCGGTCGGCTCGGCCTTGGCCACCTGGAAGGCGCGGCGCACGATCGAGGCCAGCTCGCGGCCGCGCGGGACTTCCATGGCCCACTTGCCGAAAGCTCGCATCACGGCGGGCTGGTTGAGCTGTTCCTGCTGCCAGTGGATGGGCGAGTTCCGATGACCCCGCACTTCACTTGCGACGCTGTATGGCGCGCGGCCCGCGAAGACGACCACCGGAGTGCGGTTGCGCTGTGCGTTGTGGATCGCACCCCCCAGGTTGAGGGTGCCGGCATCCACGTGAACCATGACTGCCTGCGGCTGGGCGCTGGCCATGTGATGGCCGATGGCCGCGGAGAGCGCAACATGCTCGTGGAGGCAGAGCACCGTTTCGGGGTGAGCCGTTTTCGCGGAGCGGGCAGCCGCGAGCGCCTCCTGCACCGGAGCCGTGTCGGTCCCGGGGTTGATGAAAAGGTGTGAGACCCCCTCGTCCGAGAGCAAGGCGACGAGATCGGCTGCGGCTTCTGCTGAGGTGCGGCCGGAAAGCCCGTCCGGATCTTTGCCGCTCATGCGGCCCATCTCCGGCGCGTCATTCCCCGCAAGCGGGGACCCCCATGCAAGGTTCTGCGCTCCTCGCTGCGCGTATGTTGAATACGCTCACCCCGGTGTTCCCCACCCCACGAAACCCACGGGTTTCGCGGGGACCCCGAGTCGGCGGCTCCTTGGATCTGGACCACCTGAACACCAAATCTCTCGCCCGGGTTTCCGGCCGCACCTCTCGGGGGCACGCGCTCAGCGTAAGGCCCGGACGGCCGTGCGGTCAGGGGCGGGAGCGCGTCAACCGAGTGTCCAGCGGGTCGGGGATCCGGTGAAGTCGTCGTGACGCAGGCCGAACGCCCATCGTGGCCGGACGCGGTAGACGGCATTCACGTCCGGGTCCAGCAGGTCGATCGTGTGGTTCGTGTCGTACTTGGCGTTTTCAAGCGCGAGCATCGCCGCCAGCGCCTCGGGCTCGGTGACCAGCTCGGCGGAGCCCTCGATGACCACCGGATCCGCGGCGTCCTCGGTCGTGACGACGCAGCGCGGGTCGGCGGCGAGGTTGCGTGCCTTTCGTGAGCCCTTGCTGCTGCTGAACCAGAACGCCCCCTCGTGCCAGAGCCCCCAGACCGGCATGGCGTGCGGACGCCCATCGGGCCACAGGCTCACGACCCAGTAGTTGCGAGAAGAAGTCAGCTGCTCCTCCGCCCATTGCCAGGACAGCAGTCCCGTGCCTTCATCCGGGCCGAGAAGTCCATATCCCGGCATGTACGGTCGAGTCGCTCGTGGCTCTGTCATGTAGTCGACCTCTCGTGGACGGGTGACGTGGTCATTGCAGCCCAGCGACGGGCTGCTCCGCATCGAAGCGCTGCTGGACGTCCAGCCGCGAGAGCGTCTCCTCCAGGTCCTCCAGGATGCCCTGATCGATGCGTGGCCCGGGGTGGCGGACTGTCGCGTTGTCGATCAGCCCACGGCGGCAAAGGATCTCCTTTCTGATCGCCAGTCCGACGCCGGGCTGGCCTTCGAACACAAGGAGGGGCAGATAGCGGGCGTACACGTCAGCGGCACCCGTCCGGTCATCGACACACCACGCGCGCCAGATCTCGACGAGCACCTCGGGATATGCGAACCCGGTCATCGTGCCGCTGGCGCCACGGCGGAGCTCGTCCAGCAGATACATACCGCCAAGACCCCCCAGCACCGTGGCCCGATCGCCGGTCAGGGCCAGCGTCTGCGCCGTCCGCTGCGGGGTGGGCGTGCCCTCCAGCTTGATCGTCGTAATCGCCGGCACGGCACCGACCAGCTCCGCCATCGCCTGTGGCGACATCGTCACACCGTTTACGGGCGGATAGTCCTGGAGGATGATCGGTATCGAGATCGCCTCAGCGATCCGCGTCAAGTGCTCGGTAAGGCCCGGGCCCGGCGGCAGGAACGTAGGCGGTGCGATCATCACGCCCGCCGCGCCGGCGCGCTCTGCTGCGCGCGACGCGGCGATGGTCGTGCCAGTGCCCTCTTGTGAGGCGCCCACGAAAACCGGCACCCGGCCGCCCGCGACCTCCAGCACGCTGGTGACGACGTGGTCGCGCTCCGCCGCGCTGAGCTTCTGTGCCTCTCCGGCCACGCCCAGCACAGTGATGCCGTCGACCTCGGCCGCGACCACACCCTCGGTCAGCCGCTGCAGACTGTCGCCGTCCACAGCGCCGTCGGGCCGGAAGGGAGTGGTCAGAATGTTGTAGACGCCGGACAGTCGCTGCATGAATCCTCCTTGACAGGGAAGTCGAGATCGGGCAGCTTGCCGAGAGATGGGATCTGACCTGCGAGAAACCCTATCGCGCCTGGAGCTGGACGGTGAACGCCTGCTCGTCGACCTCGACCGCCTTGGCGCGATCGGCGCGGATCCACGTGGCGGCGTCAGCCGGGTCGCTTACTCAGTCGCTGACGTCGAAGGGCGGGCCTGGGTCATCGACAGGATGGCGGAGCTGGGCATGCAGGTCCGCCGCGACGAGGCCCTGAACGTGATGGGGCGCTATCCTGGCCGGGAGCCGGCTTTGAAGCCGATCGCGCTCGGCTCCCACACCGACACCGTGCCCAACGGCGGCCGCTATGACGGTGCTCTCGGGGTCGTGGCAGCGCTCGCGTGCGTGAGAGCACTGCATTCGGCCCGCACTGAGCTGCGACACCCGGTCGAGGTGATCGACTTCGCCGCCGAGGAGGCGACCCTGGGGGCCAGCACCCTGGGCAGCCTGGCCATGACCGGCCGTCTGCAGAGGGGCGGACTCGCAAGCCTGGCCTGGGATGGCCGGCCGGCAGTGGCGCACATCCGCGACGCCGGCCTCGACCCGCTCAGCCTGGGCCGGGCCGTGCGGCCCAGGCGCTGCCTCGCGGCCTATCTGGAGCTGCATATCGAGCAGGGCAGCGTGCTCGAGGCAGAGGGCGTCCCGATCGGCGTGGTGGAGGGAATCGTCGGCATCCGCCGCTATGTGGCGACCTTTGTTGGTCAGGCAAACCACGCGGGCACCACCTCAATGGCCGGCCGCCGCGATGCCCTCGTGATGGCGGCCCATTTCGTGCTCGCTGTGAGGGAAGTCGCGGTGACAGCCGCCATCGTCGGCACCGTCGGCGTGCTGCGCCTGGAACCGGGCGCCTCCAACGTCATACCCGGCAGAGTCGAGCTGGAGGCTGAGATCCGCGGGCTCGACGAAGAGACTCTGGATCACGTCGAGGGGGAGCTGAGCGGCCTGGCTCGCCGTCTGGGCGGCGAGCTGAAGCGCACATCAGCCAAGGCGCCGGCCCGGTCGGATGCCAGGCTCATGGAGGCCGTCGAGGCGGCGTGCAGGGGACTTGATCTGGTGCACCGGCGCACTGCCAGTGGTGCCGGCCACGATGCGATGGTCATCGGCGAGTTCATCCCTTCCGCCATGATCTTCGTCCCAAGTCGTGGCGGCATCAGCCATTCGTCCGATGAGTTCACAGAGCCGGGCCACTGCGTGGATGGCGGGCGGGTGCTGCTGCGAGCGCTGCTCGAGCTTGACGAGCTCCTTGACCCCGCTGCGTCTCTCCCCCGCCTGGTCGGGGGAGTACCCGGCGAAGCCGGGGGAGGGGGGTGAGGCGCCAGGGCTACGCCGACATAGAGGCGCAAATTGGCAATTGACAACCGTCGGGGGCTTCGATAAGGTTCTGGCCGGCCAGTGGGGCGGAAGACGGAATTCCGGGGGGCCGCCCCAAGGCCAATTCAGCGCAGCAGGCCATCGGCGGGCCGGCCGGGGGCTGCTTCGCCCAGCAGCCGCTCCACGATCACAACGTCTTTCCACACTCCGTCCAGCCGGGCGTGGCGCAGATGTGTACCCACCTCCCTGAAACCTATCGAGGCACAGAGAGCGCGGCTGGCGCGGTTGTCACAGAACACCCTCGACGTGAGCTTCCAGAAGCCGAGCCCCTCGCTTTCCGAGATGAGCTCGGTGAGGGCAAGCCGGCCGGCGCCCATGCCGCGGACGCTTCGATCCACGTAGACGGAGAACTCGCCAATCCCCGCATAGCAGGGCCGCGGTGAGTAAGGCGCCGTCCACGCGAAAGCCACCACCCGACCACCCGATTCGACGACCACCGCGGAGTGGGCCGGCAGGCGTTTGGCCAGCAGACGCGCGATGTCGTTCGGGGTCCTGAGCTCTGTTTCAAACGTCGCCAGGCGGTCCTCGATCCCCTGGTTATAGATGGCTGCAATCGCTGCGCCGTCTTCGAGAAGGGCCCTGCGGACAACCATGTCCATCCCGGGGCACCTTACAGCGCAGGCCGCCGTAACATCCCGCCGTGGACCGCCCCACACTGGACCTCCTCGCCATCACCGAGGACCTGAACCTGGACCGCGTCCTGCAGCGAATTCTGCGCACGGCGCGGTCGGCAGTAGGCGCCCGCTACGGCGCGCTCGGCGTCCCGGATGGGCGCGGCGGCTTTGCCCGCTTCCTGACGGTGGGCATATCTGAGAAGCGGGCCGCCGAGATCGGTGACCTGCCGCGGGTCCACGGCGTCCTGGGCGCCCTGCTGGACGAGGGTCCGATCCGGCTGCCCGACATCCGGCGCCACCCGCGGTTCGGCTACTACCCGGATCACCACCCGGTGCTGAAGGATTTCCTGGGGGTGCCCATCAGGCATCGCGGGGAAGTGCTGGGCAACATCTTCCTATCGGGCTGCAAGTCCGGTCGCTTCAGCGCCGCGGATCAGCGCACCGTAGATACGCTCGCGGCCTACGCAGGGGTGGCCATCGCGAACGCGCAGCTGTATCGGCGTGCGCAGGACCTGGCGACCCTCGAAGAACGCGCGCGGGTGGCGCGCGAGCTGCATGACTCGGTGTCACAGCGCCTGTTCAGCATGGTCTACGAGGCTCGCGCGGCTGCCATTCGCGCGCCCGACGTTGAGTCTGCAGCCACACTGCAGCGACTCGAGGAGGCGGCGGGCACCGCGTTGAAGGAGATGAAGGCTCTGGTCTACGCGCTGCGTCCCAAGAGCCTCGAGCGGGACGGCCTGGAGACCACGCTGCGGGACCACGTGGAGGCGCTGCGCCGAGCGCATGGGGCTGCAATCGAGGTCAGGGTGCACGGTGAGCTTTGCCTGCCACCCAGCGACGAACTTGCGCTTCTGCGCATCGCCCAGGAGGCGCTTCATAACGCGCTGCGTCACGCCCCTGGGGCGCGGGTACGGGTTGTCCTGGAGCAGGACACCGGCGAGGCTCGGCTCAGCGTACGTGACTGGGGGCCAGGCTTTCTGGTCTCTGCCCTGCCCCGGACCCGGGGCACGATGGGCCTGGTGACGATGAGGGAGCGCGCCGCGTCGATCAAGGCCACACTGGAGGTGGACTCGACGGCCGGAGAGGGCACTGAGGTCCGGGTCCGGGTTGGGGTGCGGCGCAGGGCTGGTGACTGACCCGCTCGAGACGATCCGCGTCATGCTGGTCGACGACCACGCCGTAGTTCGAGAGGGGCTGAGAGCCTTCCTCCAGCTGCAGCCGGACATCGAGGTGGTGGCCGAGGCCGGGGGAGGAGCCGGCGTGCTGCAGCAGGCGCTGACCGCAGGCCCCGACGTGGTCCTGATGGATCTGGTGATGCCCGACGGCGATGGGATCGAGGCGATCAGGGCGCTGGCAACCGCCGCGCCCAAGGCGCGGGTGCTGGTGCTCAGCAGCTTCGCTGACGACGAGCGGGTCTTCGCCGCCATGCAGGCTGGGGCCGCCGGGTACCTGCTCAAAGACGTCGAGCCCGACCAGCTGGCCGCCGCCATCCGAGACGCGCACCGAGGACGCCCGGTTCTGCACCCTGACGTGGCCGCTCGGCTAATGCGCCGCGCGGCCGACCCCGGGGGTGCTGCGACGGCGGTGCTGACGCGGCGGGAGCAGGAGGTGCTTCAGCTCGTGGTCGAAGGCTTCGCCAACAAACAGATTGCGCGCCGGCTGCGCATCACCGAAAAGACCGTGAAGACTCACGTCAGCAGCATCCTCCAGAAGCTCGGCGTAGCCGATCGCACGGCCGCGGCCGTCCTGGCCATCCGGCAGGGGCTGGCTCGTTAAGGTCCTCGGCCAGGCCGAGGATCGGTGTCACCGCACCAGCATGATCGGCCGAAAGACCGAGTCATGAACCGGTCTCAGGCCCGATGCGCTCCGCGCGCTGCAGCCCGAACCATGTGAGAATGAACCAACTACAAGGCAAAATCGCCCTCATCACCGGCGCTTCGAAGGGGCTGGGGCGGGCGATCGCGCTGGCCTTCGCCCGGGAGGGTGCCGCTCTGGCTCTGTGCGCCCGCGGTGAGCCCGCGCTCCAGGCCGTCGCCTCTGAATGCCGGCTGCTCGGCGTCGAGGTGCTGGCCGTGCCAGCCGACATCGCCAACCCCGCCGACCGCGAGCGCCTCGTATCGCTCACGCTCGCCCGCTTCGGAGCGGTGGACGTGCTGGTCAACAACGCTTCCACCCTGGGCCCGACGCCGCTGCCTCTGCTGGTTGACACCGATCCGCAGGCGTTCGAAGACGTCGTCCGCGTCAACCTCACCGCCCCGTTCCTCATCTCACGCTCATTGGTCGGCGCCATGCTGCTGCGGGGCTCGGGCGTCGTCATCAACGTGAGCTCCGACGCAGCGGTGAACGGCTATCCCGGCTGGGGAGGCTACTCTGCCGCCAAGGCGGGCCTGGATGGCCTGACCCGGGTGTGGGCCGCTGAGCTCGCGGGCTCCGGGGTGACGGTCGTGAGCGTCGACCCGGGCGACATGGACACCGAGATGCACCGGGCGGCGCTGCCCGACGACGACCCGACCGCGTTGGCGCTGCCCGAGTATGTAGCGCCCGCATTCGTACGGCTGGCGGCCGGTGGCGCGCTCCCAGCGCGGCTTGAGGCAAGGGAGCTGCTTGAGCAGGTCGCACGATGATCGCAGTCGAGACCGACTTCCCTCAGCTGCCGCCCGCCTTGCGCGCCTCCCAGCCCGCCGAGCGCCGGGGCATACGCCGCGACCAGGTCAAGCTGCTGGTCATCGACCGCAAAGCTGAGGCGGTGCACCATGCGCGGTTCGACCGGCTGGGTGACATGCTCAGCCCAGGAGACCTGCTGGTCGTCAACACCAGCAGGGTGCTGCCGGCCGGTGTCCGGGCCGTCCGAGCATCGGGCCAGGCAATCCAGCTGCGGCCCTGTGTGCGCAGAGCCGGCTCCTGGGACGCCCTGTGCGTCCAGCCAGGGCCGCCGTTCGAAAACATCGCGCTGGCCGAGGGGGAGACGCTGCGGATCGGAGAGGCCGTCGTCACCGTGGCCGGCCGCCGCACCGACATTCCGCTGCTCTGGCGCCTGCGCCTCGAGACGGCCGACGACCTCGAGCTGATCCTGAGGCACGGTGAGCCGATCCGGTACTCGTACGTGCCTGAGCCGCTGCCACTTGACTCCTACCAGACCGTCTACGCGTCGCACCCGGGTTCGGCTGAGGCCCCCTCAGCCGGCCGTCCCTTCAGCTGGGAGCTGCTCGCGGCGCTGCGGGGACGTGGCGTCGGGCTGGCTGACGTGGTGCTGCACACCGGCCTCAGCTCGTTCCAGGACGACGCCTTCGACGCCGAGCACCACCTCTTCGAGGAGTGGTTCGAGGTCAGCCCCGAGACTGCCAGGGCCGTCAACATGGCCGAGAGGGTGGTCGCGGTCGGCACTACCGTCGTGCGGGCTCTGGAGAGCGCTGCGACGTGGGAAGGCAGGGTCGTGCCTGGCCGAAACTGGACCAGGCTCTCGGTCGGGCCGGAACGGCCCCCGCGAGCGGTCGACGCGCTCATCACCGGCCTCCACGAGCCGCAAGCCAGCCACTTCGACCTCCTGCGGGCCTTCGTTCCGGAAGCTCTACTTCGCCGTGCGTACGCCGAGGCCGTTGAGCGCGGCTACCTGTGGCACGAGTTTGGTGACTCTGCGCTGATCATCTGAGACCGCGGCGGTCGGCATAGAGCTGCCGCGTGAGCCGGACCTGCGCGAGGTGCTCCGTCGCGTGACCCCAGGCGATGAGGAGGACTACAAGGCCGCTTGCCCGAAGGTTCCGCGCGGGCCGGTGGCGCATCGCGAGAAGGTCCGCGATCGAGAGGCGGTCCCGGAACAGCTCGAGGTCACGCTCGGCCGCCGATATCCGCGCCATCAGCTCGGCCGAATCGAGGGGCGGGGCCTCGAACTCGGCGGCCCGGTCGCGTTCCTGCGGCTCGCCGGAGAGCACCGTGAAGCCGACCTTCATGGCCCCGATCACGTGCAGGACCAGGTTCGAGATCGCCGTGGTTTCAGGCGCCGGCCTCCAGCCCAACGCCTCCCGATCGAGCCCTTCGACCTCCGCCGCCAGCTGGCGAAGGAGGCGCCGGAAGGCATCCACGATGTCGCCACCGACGTCCACGCGGTCGCCGGCGTTGCCGTCTGGCATGGATGGGAGCATGTCATTCACGATGGCCCACGTGCACAGCTACCACATGACACCGGACGAGTTCCGACGCTGGGGGCGGGAGGCGGTCGAATGGGTCGCGCGCTACATGGAGCGGGTCGAGGAGCTTCCGGTCCTCGCCCAGGTGACTCCGGGCCAGGTCCGCGCGGCCCTTCCCCCGCACCCGCCTGAGCGAGGCCAGCCATTCGGCGCTCTCCTCCGGGACCTCGACGAGGTCATCATGCCCGGGATCACCCACTGGCAGTCGCCCAGCTTCTTTGCCTACTTTCCAGCCAACGCCTCCGGCCCTTCCATCCTGGCCGAGCTGCTCTCGGCCGGCCTCGGTGTCCAGGGGATGCTCTGGTCCACGAGCCCGGCCTGCACCGAGCTCGAGACCCACGTCATGGACTGGCTGGTCGACCTCTGTGGACTTCCGGACAGGTTCCGCTCCACCGGCGCAGGGGGCGGCGTGATCGAGGACTCGGCGTCCAGCGCCGGCCTGTGCGCTCTCGTGGCAGCCCGCGAGCGAGCCACACAGGGTGCCGGCAACCAGGCTGGGGTCGGCGGCCGGCTGGCGGTCTATCTCACCTCACAGACGCATTCCTCGATCGAGAAGGCGGTACGCATAGCCGGCCTGGGCAGCGAAGCTGTCCGCCTTGTCGACGTGGACAGCTCCGGTGCGATGATGGCCGAGGATCTCGCTCAGCGAATTGAGCGCGACGTAGCTGGCGGAACGCTGCCGTGCATGGTCACCGCGACCGTGGGCACCACTTCCTCGAACGCGATGGACCCGGTTCGCGCGATCGGCGAAGTATGCCGTCGCCACGATGTCTGGCTGCACGTGGATGGTGCGATGAGCGGGACAGCGGCCGTCTGCTCAGAATTTCGCTTCGTCAACGAGGGCCTGGAGCTCGCAGACAGCTACTGCTTCAACCCACACAAGTGGATGTTCGTGAACTTCGACTGCTCGGCCTTCTTCGTGGCTGATCGCGCGGCCCTGATCGGAGCGCTGACCATCCTGCCCGAGTACCTGCGCAACGTCGCCACTGAATCGGGCGCGGTGATCGACTATCGGGATTGGCAGATCCCGCTTGGCCGGCGCTTCAGGGCGCTCAAGCTATGGGCGACCATCCGCCACTACGGCGCCGAGGGGCTGCGGCATCACGTGCGCCAGCACGTGCAGCTCGCCCAGGAGTTCGCCGGCTGGGTGCGCGCCGACGATCGCTTCGAGCTGGCCGCCGCGGCGCCCCTGAACCTGGTGTGCTTCCGTCATCGCGGAGGGGACGAGGTCAACCAGCGCATCCTGGACAGGATCAACGCCTCGGGCGCTCTGTTCCTGACCCACACCAGGCTCGAAGGCCGGCTGGTGCTGCGGATGTCGATCGGGGCCGCGCGCACCGAGCGGCGGCACGTCGAGCAGGCGTGGGCGGCGATCCGGCAGGCGTCAACCGCCGACGGCGACTGATTGCGGCCGCCGGCTTGCAGCGGCGCGGATGATCGCCACCATCAGCTCGATGTCGGCTGAGGCGTCCGCGGCCGGGGTGTCCGGCGTGCCGCCACCCACGATGCAATCGTGGAAGTGCTCGAGCTCCAGGCGGAACGCCTCTTCATAGGAGGCGACCGAGCTTTCCTGCGCCGTGCGACGTCCATCGGCGTACTCGCGCGTGACGATTGTGGGGGCGTGCCTTAAGAAGGGGGATGGGAACGTGAGCCGGACTGTGTGCGTGTCCGCATAGAGCTCTACGCGCTCTTCGAAGTGTCTGGTGGCGATCGTGCCCATCGTGTACGTAAGCGAGAAGTGTTCGTAGCGCAGGGTTGTGCTCAACCAGCGACCACCATGCCAGACCGACGTGGAACTGACCTCGTGCGGCGGTCCCACGAGCCCCCGAAGCATCGACAGGTCGTGAGACGCCAGGAAAAGAAGGCCGCGATACGCGCCTAGCAGCTCGTCCGGCACCTCGCCGATCGCTTCGAGGAGGCGTGAAGCGGCAGCCTCCCGGCCTGCGCGCTCGACGTCGGGGTCGACCACCTCCGGCGCCGCCAGGCGGAGCAGGTCCCTGACGAAGAGATCGTTCGGTCCCAGCACGCACCTGACCGTGCCTCCACGCACCTGTCCCATCTCCCGGACGAATCGCTGGGCCAGCCTGTACGCAGGGTCGTACCGCTTCATGAAGCCGACCATCAGAACGCGGCCGGCGGCAGGCGCCGCCGCCGTCAGACGTCGAGCCTGGGCCGGTGTCCAGGCCATCGGCTTCTCCACGAACACGTGGGCGCGCGCCGCAAGGGCGTCGGCCACGATGTCCTCGGGCGGTACGGTCACCGCGACCAGCACGGCGTCCAGCTCTGCTCGCAGAAGGTCGCGGTAGCTGGCGGTCGCCAGCGGAACGTGATATCGACCCGCCATCAGCCGCGTCAGCTCTGGCGAGACGTCGCAGACGCCGGCGATCTCGAAGCGGTCGTCCAGGTCGCGCAGATGGGGCAGGTGCATGAGCTGAGTGACGCGGCCCAGCCCGATGACGCCAACTCGCACCCGTGTCACGGCCCGTTGACCCCCCGCTCGATGCTCTGGAGCCCGACCGAGCTCTACCCGCCGATGGGGCTCTTGCCGGTTCGTGCGCCGCCGTTGCCGGCCTCGGAGTCGCCGATGAACGCGTACGGCCGAGTCCAGAACTGGATGCCCTCGGAAAGCCGTCCGGGCGTCGTTTGACTCTTTATCAGGTAGTCGAGTGCGCCGAGCTGCAGTCCCCGCGAGACCAGCTCACGTTCGCCGTAGTTGCTGACGATCACCACGGGGACGTTCCTGGTCCGTTCGGAGGCGCGAAGCTCCTCGAGGAACGTCAGGCCATCCATCCTGGGCAGCCGGATGTCGAGGAAGATCAAATCGGGCAGGTCGTGGACCAGCGCCGCGAGCGCCTGCTCTCCGTCTCCGGCCACCTGGACCGTGTAGCCGTCTCTCTCCAGCTTGACACGGTACATCTGCGCCAGCGCTGTGTCGTCCTCGACCAGCAGGACCCGGACTTCGTCGGCTTGCTCCATCTACAGGCCGCATTCTGGCAGGCGGTGAGGGGAGAATGCTTGGTGGGACAGGCGACGAGCGAATGAGAAGAGCTGTTGGCCCACTGACCCGGCTTGCCGACTGGCCACTCCTGCGCCAGGTCCGCGACGGGGACGCACGCGGCCTGGGCCTCAGCGCCCGCTCCATGCGAAGCGCCCAGCTGGTGGCCAGGACGGCAGAGGCCGACCAGGTCGTGCGCTCGATCTGCCCCTACTGCGCCGTCGGCTGCGGTCAGCTTGTCTACGTCAAAGGCGGGCGCGTCGTCCAGATCGAGGGAGATCCCGACAGCCCGATCTCACGGGGCCGTCTTTGCCCCAAGGGCGCCGCAAGCGAACAGCTCGTCAACAATCCGCTCCGCGAGCGGAGGGTCAAGTACCGGCGCAGGTATGGCACCGAGTGGGAAGACCTGACCCTGGACCTCGCCATGGACATGATCGCCGACCGCGTGATCCAGACGCGCCGTGAGACCTGGCAGGACCGGGACGCGGAGGGTCGCTCGCTGAATCGAACCCTCGGGATCGCCAGCCTGGGAGGAGCTACGCTCGACAACGAAGAGAACTACTTGATAAAGAAGCTGTTTACAGCGCTGGGAATCGTCCAGGTCGAGAATCAGGCGCGCATATGACACAGTGCCACCGTCCCCGGTCTGGGGACCAGCCTGGGTAGGGGCGGGAGCACGACCTTCCAGCAGGACCTGCAGCACTCGGACTGCATCCTGATCATGGGCTCGAACATGGCCGAGTGCCATCCGGTCGGATTCCAGTGGGTGCTGGAGGCGAAGCTCAAAGGCGCGACCGTCATTCACGTCGACCCACGCTTTACCCGCACGAGTGCCAACGCGTCGTTCCACGTCCCGATCCGACCAGGCACGGACATCGCGTTCCTGGGCGCCATCGTCAACCACGTCCTGCAGAACGGACTCGACTTTCGGGAATACGTCGTC
>Ga0126383_10001645_pt1 | contig 14034 bp, 11 predicted proteins | sample PanSoiMetPlot_35_FD_96882 | JGI IMG/M metagenome (GOLD analysis project Ga0126383, IMG submission 96882) | Tropical forest soil microbial communities from Panama - MetaG Plot_35 | ecosystem: Environmental > Terrestrial > Soil > Tropical forest > Bulk soil | place: Panama | collected 2016-02-17
CGATCACTTCTGCGGCGTCAATCACGGCAACATGAAGATGACGATCGTGGTGAGCGAGTAGATGCAGCGCGGACGGGTGGGGTTCCTTCAGGCGCTGAAGCGCGGGGAATCACTTCCCGCGCGGGCGGCACAACGGGGACTGCCGCTCTTCCCCGGACATTTCCGGGCCCGGCTTCGGCGAAGCGCGTCCGCATTTCTTGTTTGCCTTCAGCTCGCAGGATGCCAGGTAAGCCCGCCGGGGCGAGTGGAGACGACGCTGATCACGCGGATGAAGCTGAGCGTTACGGTGGGTGGGAAAAAGGATGTGAACCCGCTTCCGGCGAGCCGGGACAACATTCGCGCGGGACAGGTGAATTTCTCGAACTACTGCGTGGCGTGTCACGGGCTGGATGGGCAGAAGACGGGAGTGCCGTTTGCCGAGCGCATGTCGCCTCCCGTGCCGGATTTGAATGCGAAGGAGGTGCAGGCCTACAGCGACGGGCAACTGAAGTGGATTATTGACCACGGGATTTCTCCTTCGGGGATGCCGGCCTCAAAAGGAATTCTCAATGACGAGGAGATCTGGCAGATCGTGGTGTACTTGCGGCACCTTCCGCCCAAGGGAAGCCTGGGAGAGCCGGTGGTGTATGGGGGCGGGCCGGCACGCCAGTAAAGTCGAGACCGCTCTGAGCGGGCTGCCGCGTCGCGCCCGCCAACTCCCGGCCTTAAGCCCGTCCGACCGGTTTTACACGATGAGGGTTTGTGTTGTAGCGTGGGGACCTGCGGTGATCCATGCCAGTCATCCGATCGTGTAACGCGTGCGGACGCAAGAATCGAATCCCCCCTGACCACTTGTCCGACTCCGGGCAGTGTGGCGCGTGCAAGGCCGCGCTGCCGCCAGTGGCGTACCCCCTTGAGGTCGATGCCGAGACATTCGACGAGATCGTCGAGAAGTCGCCGGTCCCGGTGATGGCGGACTTCTGGGCGGAATGGTGCGCGCCGTGCCGCATGGCCGCACCGGAGGTGGCCCGCACGGCCTCGAACCTGGCAGGGAAAGCCGTAGTCGTCAAAGTGGACACTGAGCGCTATCCCCAGGTGGCCGCACGCTTCAACGTGCGCGGAATTCCCAACTTCGTGGTGTTCAAGGGCGGACGTCCAGTCCGGCAGCAGGCCGGCCTGGTGAACCACGAAGAGATGGAAGCCTGGTTGAAATCGGCTTGACCGGTTGCACACCCGGAAATTGGTTCCAGACTAAAGCCTCTCAGTCGATCGCAACTCACCGGCCTAGGCATGAGCCGGGTGTCGATAATTGGGAGCAGGCCGGGGTGACGGCCTGCTCTCATGGGTAGGTGCCTCGCCGACGGCCAAAGGAGCCGTGAATGAGGTCGTGAAACGTGGGGAGAACTTAACCCGGATGAAAAGGAAGAACAATACCCGAAAAATACTAGAAGCCAGGTTGTGGAGTCAGCCCCTTGGCCTCGACGCACTCGTAGGCGCGTCCGGCCGCGAGATCTTTGAATTCCTCGGTCCGCCCGCTCGGCCACTCGACTACCAGCCGCTCGAGCCGGTCCCGTCGTCCCATGCCAAAAGTAACTGGCAACTCCGATTGCGATAAATAGCTGGACCAACCCTTAACCATGCGGGACTGAGTTCGCCCGCCACTGAAGGCGTGCACCATGGCGCCAATTCCATCCCGATTTGATTTTGTACCCACCAGCCGGACACGAAGGCTGCGGTTGGCCGTCAATTGATCGTTGCGATAGAGGTACGCTGGCCCGTTGTTGGTTGTGATCAGCAGGTCCAGATCGCCATCGCGGTCGAAATCGCCATAGGCCAGGCCGCGTCCAACCTTGGGATCACTGAAGCCGCCACCCAGAGCACCGCCAATTTCCCGGAATGTTCCTTGGCCATTATTCAAGAAAAACTGCGGGGGCTGGGCGTAGCCCACGTTACGCACATTTCTCACCGTGTCATCGATGTGGCCGTTCACCACGGCGAGGTCAAGCCATCCATCGAGGTCGGCGTCGAGAAACACGCAGCCGAAACCCAGTTTGTCTCTGGAGGCGAGGCCCACTCCGCTGGGCGCCGCTACGTCAGAATAGTTGCCGTTGCCCGAGGCATGGTAGAGTCCGATCATCTCGTTGTCGAAGTTGGTGATCGCCACTCCCGCGCTGCCGGAGTTGTCAAAGTCGGCGGCGTCAATTCCCATCCCCGCCCGTGCCTTGCCCTCGGCGCTGAATGCGATACCGGCCTCGACGGCGACATCTTTAAACGTTCCGTTATGCAGGTTCCGGTAGAGTTTGTTGGGCTGGGTGTCGTTGGCAATGAGCAGATCCGGCCAACCGTCGCGATCGTAATCAACGAGAGCTACGCCCAGCGACTTGGAACTGCTGTCGAAGATGCCGCTGGTCGCAGTGATGTCTTCGAAGGTTCCATCCCCGCGGTTGCGGAACAGCCAGCAGGTTTCCCCGTGATACGCCTCGGGAGTGCAATAAGACTTGCGCTTGCCGTCGAGGCTGCAGAACACATCATGCGCCGCCGACCACTTCACATAATTGCAGACCAAGAGATCGAGCAGGCCGTCGCGATCGAAGTCGAACCACAGGGCGGAGGTGCTGAAGCTCTCCCGCCCGCCCAGGCCGCTCGAGTGCGTGACATCGACGAACCTGCCTCTGCCTGTATTGCGGAACAGGCGATTCTGGCCGACACCGGTAACCAGGATGTCGGGGAATCCATCGTTGTTGTAGTCCCCGACCGCCACACCCATGCCATAGATCTCCGCGTCCAGGCCCGCGCTTCGGGTGACGTCGGTAAAGGTGCCGTTGCGGTTGTTGCGATACAGGCGCAAGGTGGTGCGCGCGCGGTGATGTCCCGGCCAGTCCATGCCGTTGACCAGCAGAACGTCCTGCCAGCCGTCGGCATCGTAGTCCAGGAAAGCGCAACCCGAACCCAACGTCTCCGGGAGCAGCTTGCCTCCATAGGCTCCGCTGGTGTGGCGGAAGTCGATGCCCGCTTGCCGGGTGACATCCACCAGGCGGAAGGGCACCGGGGGAGCTCCGCTCTGGGCAAAGATCGGCAGGGGCGCAAGTCCCGTCGCCAGGGCCATACCCTTGAGGAAGGAGCGGCGGTTCACGGAAGATTAACCAGCCCGTTGCGAAGGGCATAGACCACGAGCTCCGCGGTCTTATGAATTCCGAGAGCATCCATGATGTTGGCGCGATGCACGGCGACGGTGTTGGCGCTCAAATGCAGGACCGCGGCAATCTGCTTGTTGGATTTGCCGTCGACAATCAGGCGCAGAATCTCGAGTTCGCGCGGGGTCAGGGCGGCGCCGCGCTCCCCCTTCAGGCTGGCGGGCCGCTTCAGCTGCGGGTCGAGGACGGTCTTGCCCGCCGCGACACGGCGGACTGACGCGCCCAGTTCGAGATCAATCGCGTTTTTCAGGATGTAGCCGCTCGCCCCCGCCTCCAGTGCCTGGCGCACCAGAGTCTCTTCGGGATGCATGCTCAGCATGAGCACGCGGCTTTGGGGACGCTGCTCCAGGATTCGACGCGTGGCTTCGAGGCCGCTCATGCCGGGCAGGGCGCAGTCCATCACAACCACATCCGGGCGCAGTGCGAGCGCCAGCTCCACCGCCTCCCGGCCGTCGCTAGCTTCGCCCAGCACGGCGATATCGGTCTCGTCTTCGAGCATGCGGCGGAAGCCGCGGCGGACCAGGCTATGGTCATCCACCAGCAAAACTGAGATCTTATCCGCCATGACCATCCGCACTTTCCCGGGGCACGATCAACCGCACCAGGGTTCCGCTCTCGTCCGGGCGCAGGAAATCAATCCTGCCGCCCACCAGCTGCGCGCGCTCGCGCATGGCGACCAGGCCAATGCCTTGCTGCCCGGAGCCGGCATCCATGCCTCTGCCATGATCTTCCACTTCAAGCTCCAATTGTTGCGGCAGAAAACGCAATCGAACCCACGCCTGCTTCGCCCCCGAGTGCCGTGTCACGTTATTCAGCGCTTCCTGAAGCACGCGATACACTTGGACGGCTGCATTGCCGTTCACGGGGAACGATTTCCCCAGTTTCTCATAGGCGATGCGCGTTCCCGTCTGCTTTTCGACCACCGGCAGATACCACTCGAGCGTGCTCTCCAGCCCCGCCTCGTCGAGCATGACCGGGTGCAGGGCCTGGGAAAGACTGCGCACCTTGTCGAGGCTCTGTTGTGCGACTTCGGAAATCTCCCGCAGATCTGCGCGCAGAGCCGACCCCTCCGGGGCATGACTGCTACTCCTGGCGAGCATCGAACCGATGGCCGTGAGAATCTGCCCGAACTCATCGTGCAGCTCGCGCGAGACGTGGCGAAGCGTGGACTCCTGGGTGGCGATCAGTTTCTGGGCCAGTTCGCTTCGTTGCTCGGATAGGGAAGCCAGTTGGGCGAACAGCTGTCGGTTCGAGCGGATCAAAAGCAGACTGGCCAGTACGATGGCCAGCAGCGTGGCGGTAAGAAAGAGGTAAACCTGGCGTTCGACGCGATCGTAGATGTCAGCGATGCGCGCCGCCGCCAGTTGCTCGCTCTCGTTATTCTCGACCAGCAGGCGCGACACTGCCGTGGTCAGAGCGGCCTGCCGGGCCTGTAACGAGAGTCGAATTTGCTCTCTGGCCTCGGCTTCCTGACGGTTGCGCGCCAGCCGGAAGCTGCGGTCCGCGGCATCCCAAAACTGCTCGACCGAATTTCCCAGATATTGTCGCTGGTCGGGAGTGCGGTCCGCAGGAGCGACACCGCTTTCCAGCCGCAGGGCGTCGTCGAGATCGGTCCGGATACGCTGAAATTGTGCCTCCCACGCGGTCAGTGGATAGGGCTCGGTCTTGTCCAGCATGTCACGCATAGCCAGGGCCAGCGAGTTGAGGTCATTTTGAATGCGCAGCAGCTCGAGTGAGTCCTTGCGGTTGCGGTCGACCATGCTGTGTTGCAGTTCCCTCAGCCCCCGGATCTGCCGGCTGATGTACCAGGAGTAGGCGACCACCGCCGCCAGGGTGATGACTAATCCGAGAATCAAACCTGGTGTCGGTGAGCGCCGGGATGTCGGCGAGCTCAGCACTCGACGAGAATACAACGTCCGGAACCCGCCGCCCAATCAGGCCGTGCCACCCGCGCTCCGGGCTCTACCACTGTGGCCGGATATCGCTGGAGGTGCCTCCGGCCGCGGCGATGTAGCACTTCAGCGTGTAATCCATCACCATGCGATCGGCGTTGAAGCGCCAGCCCAGGGTGCGGATGGTACGCTTCATGCGCCTGATCCAGCCACGCGGCAGGCCGTCACGGTCGCGCTGGTAGAACAGGGGAATCACTTCGTCGTGCAAGGTGCGGTGAAGATCCTCGCTGTCACGGGTGTCATGCACGCTCACGTCGGAGTGAGTGCGGCCGTTGCCGATGGCGAAGCCATTCATGCCGTCGTAGGCCTCGGCCCACCATCCGTCAGGCACGGAAAGATTGAGCCCGCCATTGAGCACCACCTTTTGCCCGCTGGTGCCGGAAGCCTCGAATGGCCGCCGGGGATTATTCAGCCAGACGTCCACGCCCTGTACCAGGTGGCGTCCCACGTTGATGTCGTAATCTTCGACGAACACAAACCGGTCCGCGAACCGTTCGTTGCGCATCATTTCGGCAATCTGTTTCAACAGTTGCTTGCCGGGATCATCGTGGGGATGGGCTTTCCCCGCGAAGACGAATTGCACCGGACGCTTGGGATCGTTCACCATGGAGGCGAGGTTCTCGAGATCGCTCAAAATCAGGTTGGCTCGTTTATAGGTCGCAAAGCGGCGCGCGAAGCCGATGGTGAGCGCATCCGGATTCAAGGCGCGGCCTAATTTCTGCAGGGCTTCGGGCGATTCGCCGCGCCGTTCGGCCTGCTCCGCCAGACGCCGGCGGACAAACTCGATGAGACGTGATTTCAGGCTGAGGTGCGTTTCCCACAGCTCTCCGTCGTCGACGTCTTCGATTCCCTCCCACATCTTGGCTTCGCTCGAATGATCGCGCCACGCGGTTCCCAGATGCCGTTCATAGAGACGGGACATTTGCGGAGCCAGCCAGGTGGGAACGTGCACTCCGTTGGTAATGTGGCCGATGGCCACCTCGTCTTCCGGCTTCCCCGGAGAGATACCGGTCCACATGGCACGCGACACTTCCCCGTGGAGTGACGACACCGCATTGGCGCGGCGCGACAGCCGCAGCGCCAGCACCGTCATGCAAAATGTCTCCTGGGAGTTATTCGGGTTTTGCCGCCCCAGGCCCAGCAAATTCTCCTGCGACAACCCCAGCGCGTCACGCAAAACTCCCAAATGCTCCTCGACCAGTTCCGGAGCAAAGCGATCATGCCCGGCGGGAAGGGGAGTGTGGGTCGTGAATACCACTTCGCGCGAGACGCGCGGGACCGCAACATCGAAGGTGAGGCCTTCTTCCTGCATGCGAACACGAATGGATTCCAGAATGGCGAAGGCGCTGTGGCCCTCATTCAGGTGAAGAACGCCGGGTGTGATGCCCAGAGCTTTCAGGGCGCGGCAGCCTCCGACGCCAAGCAGGAGTTCCTGGCGAATGCGGGTGCGTGCGTCCCCGCCATACAGGCGCGAGGTCAGGGCGCGGTCGTCAGGATCGTTGTCTTCGACATCTGAATCGAGCAGAAGCAGATCGCGACGCCCGACCTGCACCCGCCAGACCTTGGCCAGGATGCATGCGCCCCGCGTTTCGATCTGCACCACCACTGGCCTGCCGTCGGTGCCGATTGCCGGCTCCATCGGCAGCTGGTTCAGGTCGGTCTCGAGATACTCTTCCTGCTGCCACCCCTGCCGGTCGAGCCTCTGACGAAAATATCCCTGTCCATAGAACAGGCCGATCCCTACCAGGGGAATGTCGAGGTCCGAAGCGCTCTTGATGTGGTCGCCTGCCAGCACCCCCAAGCCGCCGGAGTAAATCGGCAGCGACTCGTGCACGCCAAATTCCGCCGAGAAGTAGGCCACGGGCCGCGGGCGCAAAACCCCGGCGTATCTCCCTCCCCAGGTGCGTCCCGCCTCCAGATACTCCTTCAGTCGCCGATACGCGTAATTGATGCGGCTGTGCAAGACGAGTTCCGTCGCGCGGCTTTCCAGCTTCGCCAGGGGCATGGCATTGAGGAGCGAAACCGGATTCTGGTTCATCTGACGCCAGGCTACCGGATCCAGATCGAGAAACAGCCCCGACGTATCCTGGTCCCAACTCCACCACAGGTTGCGCGCCAGCTCCCACATGCGTTCCTGCACGGGGGCAATGAAGCGATCGAGGGTGCGCGCTTCACTTACCACGGGCGCAACCTCGGCCGCGGCCCGCGCCAGCAGGCAAATCTCTTCTTCGCTGAATACCCGCGCTTCGATCGTCTGAATGACCAGCACTCCCTCGAGGACCCCACGATCGATCAGAGGTACACCTAGGAATGACTGGTATTCGTCTTCGCCGGCCTCAGGGAAGTATTTGAATCGGGGGTGATTCCTCGCCTCCTCCACAGCGACCGGCCGTACCTGCTCGGCCACTAGCCCCACCAGCCCTTCATGGATGGCCATCCGCAGGTTGCCGATACATTCGCCGCGCAGCCCCACCGTGGCGGCAAGCACGAGATTGGCGCGGTCCGGTTCCAGCAGATATGCGGAACAGACCTGGGTTGCGAAGCGCTTGGCGATCAGGCCTACCACGTTCATCAGCGTTTCAGCGGGTCTGCCGCCAGCGTGTGCCAGATTGCCGATTTCTTCCAGCGTCAGAACGTACTCCGCAGCGTTTTCTTGTCCAGTGTGAGTTTTGTCGTCGTTTCCTTGCAATGTCAGGCCTTGAGACCCCATGTCTTCGCCCTGCCCCCAGAACAGACTTCGCTAAGTAGAGTGGTGAACCATGACTATACCGAGTTGGCAGCCCACCCCGTCAACTTGACAATCGCCGACGATAGGAGGTGCACTTCCCCATCCCCCGGGAAGGCGCTACGACCAGGGACGAACCTCGCCCCACACTCCGTTCCCGGCACGCGCGATTGGAGCATTTCCCGGCCTCCGGGGACATCGTAAACACTGGAAGATGCAGAAGGATACATCAGGTGTTGGATGCGAATCGAAAATCCCGCTTGCGGGCCATCGAAATGATGATCTCTGCGTGCGACCCATCCGGGTGAAGCGCAGGCGGGGAGAATCAAGGCTAGAGCCAGCCCTTGGTGCGCGCAATACGAGCTGCTTCGATACGATTGCCTGCCCCCAGCTTGCTGATGGCCTCGGAGAGATAGTTGCGCACGGTGCCCTCGGAAAGACTGAGCTGATCGGCAATTTCAGCGCTGGTTACACCATCTGCGGCAAGACGCAGCACCTGGCGTTCGCGATCGGTCAGCGGGTCCGGCTCCACCCACGATTCGGTCGCCAGTTCGGGATCAATCACGCGCAAGCCTTGCCGCACGCGGCGAACGGCGTCGGCCAATTCCTCGGCACGCATGTCTTTCAGCAGGTAGCCGGAGGCGCCGGCTTCGAGCGCACGCCGCAGGTAGCCACTGCGGGCGAAGGTGGTGAGAATGATGACGCGAGTCCCGGTTTTGCGGCGGCGCAGCTCCATCGCCACTTCGAGTCCGGTCATCTCCGGCATTTCGATATCGGTAATGAAAACATCAGGCTTCTTGGCCAACACTTCAGCCAGTGCTTCCTTGCCATTGCGTGCCTGGAAGATCACCGCGATGTCGCCTTCGATCTCCAGCAACGCGGCCAGCGCGCCCAGGACCATCCCCTGGTCTTCGGCAATGCCTACCCGAATTCCTTTCGCGGCCGGCTTTGATGCCGGATTCACAGGCACGGGTTCTCCTTCGGTTCGGTAAGCGGAAAGCGGATGGTGAGCCTCGTCCCCAGCCTGGTGTCCCGCTCCAGGGTGCCTCCGAGGGCCTCGATTCTTTCTCGCATTCCACGCAGGCCGTTGCCCTCGGGCTGGGAACCACCATTCCCATCATCCTCGATCTCGAGAGTGCAGGTGCCATCCTGGGGCGCCAGACGCAGTCGACAGTTACGAGCCCCGGCGTGCCGCACCACGTTGGTGACCGCCTCACGGACGACCAGCGAAACAACACTCTCCTGCGCCGGACTGAGCCCGGCTGTGCTCGATTCCGCCTGCACCCGCACGCCGGCAGTCTCCAGAGCCGCCTTTGCCCGTTGAAGTTCATCTTCGAGACAGTGTTGGCGGTAGCCGCGAATCGTGCTTCGCACCTCCGCCAGGGCTTCGCGTGAGGTCATTTCTACATCGCGGATTTCCGCCCTGGCCCGCTCCGGATCGCGGTCGATCAGCTTTGAAGCGAGCTCCGATTTCAGGATGATGACCGAAAGGGTGTGGCCCAGCACATCGTGCAGGTCCCGGGCAATGCGCTCGCGCTCGGCGACTTTCGCCAGGTGTTCAATCTCATTGTGCGCGTTCCGTAAATCCCTGTACAATCGGGTGCGCTGCGCGAAAAAAATGTTTCCCGCGAAAACCACCGCCGATATGCCCACCGCATAAAAAAGGAACCAGCCCGACAAATGAAGCAGCCACCAGGTTGCAGCCGCTGCGGCCACGATCGCCGGGAACAGTTTTACCGCCTGTGCTTCGTTCTCCACGACGAAGGGAAGCATCGCCGCGGCATAGATAAAGAAACACGTGGCCCCGCCATTCCAGCGGGCGAAGGAGGCGCCCAGCAACAACATCACTCCCAGATCCACCAGGTCCCACGGCCGCGGCAGCCAGTAAACCAGGAAGTAGAGAACCAGGAACGCCACCGTCCCCGCGCCGGTAGCCAGCCACAGCTTCCATCCCGCATGATTCAGGATGGGGTCGAGAAAGAAAAACCCGAAGTAGGCCAGCCAGATGTAACGCGCCCAGTTGTTTTCGCGACTCTGAGGCAGAAGTCTCATGACACCATCAATGGGCCGGCTTCGAACTGCTGGACGGGCCCAGTGCGTACCCCAATAATATCGATACAGGAAGCAAAACCACCCACAAGTTCAGTCCTCGGCACCGAGAACCCCGGTCGGTGCGATCAGCAACCCGCCCGGCCAACACGGTTTAACCGTAGGTTTTTCCCTCGTCGCGCTGATAGCCGATGCGGGCTATCCCCAGACAAATGAGGGTGAATCCAATCAGCACTTCCCAGTGCTTCAGGCCCGGCTCTGCGTTTCCCGCTCCCACAACTCCCAGGGCTAATTGCGACAGATGATAAGGCGGGAGAATTTCCCCGAGTTGGCGCATGATCCTGGGCAGGAACATCAACGGCACCCACAGTCCGGAGCAGAACGACATGGGGAGATAAATCAGGTTTATCGCCGCTGGCGCCGAGTTCGGACCCACAAAATATCCCAGGGCCAGGCCCATGGCACAAAAGGGAAGCGATCCCGCCAGCAGGATGGCCAGGAGCTTCACGGCGCAGACCAGGGACAGCTTGACTCCGCCAAGGGTTACACCCAGCAGCATCAGGAGCAGGACGACCTGGGCGCTGAAAATCACGCTCATGATGATCTTGGCCGCGAAGTACGCCGCAGGAGGCATGGGGCTCGAGCGCTTCACCTCGAACCATCCCAGGCCGCGTTCGGCCGCCAGCCCGGCAGCCGTGCCGAACAGGGAAGCGCCCATGATCCCGAACGTTGCGTAGGTCGCCATCAGGTAAGTTGCGGCCCGGATCGGCCCATCCCCGTGACGGCCAAGTATCAGCCCGAACAGGATGTAAAACATCACCGGGAAGACCACTACGGAAACCGAATAGGTTCTCAGGCGCAGGTTCTTCAGATACTCATATTTTGCTTCTTTCAACCAGAGCTTGAAGTTATACGCAAGCCGCGTCTCGAGGGCTGCGGGTAGGGTGGAAGTTGCCGTCGCCATGGTTCATTCCTCCTTGCCGTTTTCCTGTTGGGTGAGCGCCAGAAAGGCTTCCTCGAGCCCTGCGCCGGTGACTTCGACTCCCCACAGACCCGTATCCGCGCGGAGGAGTTCGCGAAGCACCGGCTCCGCCTGGCTGACCGAGATTTCGTACGCCTCGCGATCCCGGCGGACCGCGATCACCCCGGGAATTCCCAGCACCGTCTCGAGTTCGAGGCGGGTGATGCAGCGAATGCGCCGGCCTGCGGTTCTCGCTTTTATCTCCGCGGGAGTGCCCTCGCGGGCCACCGATCCCTTGTTGATGACCGCGACACGATCGGCCAGCGCATCCGCTTCTTCCATGTAATGGGTCGTCAGCAGCACCGTCTTTCCGCGGGCAATGAGTTTGCGAATCTCCCCCCAGAGAGCGCGTCGCGCTTCTACATCCAGGCCCACGGTGGGCTCATCGAGGAACAGCAGATCAGGATCGCCACACAGGGCCAGGGCGAATAACACACGCTGGCGCTCTCCGCCGGAGAGCTCTCCGAACAGGCGATCCTTCACCGCCGTCAGCCCGGCAAGGGCCAGAATTTCCTCTGCAGCAAGAGGTTTCGGGTAATAGCTCGAGAACAAGTCAAGGTGTTCGCGTACCCGCAGGGTCTCAGGAACGCGAGCGACTTGCAGCATGGCGCCAACGCGGACCCGGCTCGCCGGGCGTTGCGGATCGGAATCGAAAACACGAACCCGCCCTGAAGCGGGTCTCGCCAGTCCCAGCAGAAGCTTCACGACAGTGGTCTTGCCCGCGCCGTTGGGACCGAGCAATGCCAGCAACTCTCCCGCCCGTATTTCGAGACTTAAGCGATCGAGCGCCTTAATCGCACCGTAGCTCTTGCTGACCTCCTCGAGACGTGCTACCACGGCGGCAGGCTCACCGCGGCTTCGACGTACCTCGCGGGATTCTTCCAGGCTCGCGATCATGATCTGTGCCCTCCCTCGGCTTCACTTTCCCTGTGTCTGGCCGTAGCATCGCCGTTTCGCGGGTCGGGCGCTAGTAGAGATGATCACCTCGAGCGAATGACAAATGTCACTCTGTTCCGAAAAACGAACAGACTGCCGGGGAAAGTTACAGCCCCGCTGCCCGTTCGGTATAATCAGGAAAAATTGCGCGGCTCGAGAGCAGTTCCCCCAACCGGTTTTTTCTGAGCTTCACAACGCGTCAAGCGGTTGTGTAACACGTGCTTACGGCAGAGATGTGAGTCAACTCCAGAACGACGACGGAAACAAGCCTAGATGCGGATTCGTGCGGGAATACAACTGGCGGCTCTTACCGATCTGGGGTGCCAGCGCGAGAACAACGAAGATCGCTTCTCCTATTGGGAGCCTCCCAGCGACGAGCAATTCGCGGCCAAAGGCAGACTGGTCAGCGTGGCCGATGGTATGGGAGGTTACGAAGGCGGCCAGGAGGCCAGCCGCATCGCCATCCAAGCCGTCGAAGAAACCTATGCTCAGGGTACCGATCAGGATCCCCAGTCTTTATTAATAGAGGGGTTCCGGTCGGCTCATCAGAAGATCCAGCAATATGCCGACTACCATCCCGCCCTGCAAGGCATGGGCACAACCTGCACCAGCGTGGCATTGCTGGACACCCGCCTTTATTTCGCCCACATCGGGGACAGCCGGCTGTACCTGGTCCGGAACGGATCCATCTCCCGGCTAACCCATGACCACTCCTACGTCAGCCGACTCGTGGCGCACGGCGTCATCAGTTCGGAAGAAGCCGAAACTCACCCGCAACGGCACATCCTGACGGCCGCTCTGGGCGCCGGTGCAGATCTCGAACCGGACTATCCCCAAACCCCCATCGCGCTTCGCGCGGATGACTCGCTCGTGCTCTGCACCGACGGCCTGTGGAGTCTGGTCCACGATGAGGACATCCAGAAGACCGTAGGCGGTCACGCACCCGAGGAAGCTTGCCGCAAACTCGTCGCCAAAGCCCGCTCGCTCGGCGGCCCCGACAACATCACCCTCCAGGTGGTCAGGATTTCCTGAGCCGGGCGCCGCCCGGCTTCTCCCGCGGTGGTCAGAAACTTCTGCTTGACGGCAAACCGCTGCACACGCCAACTTCCGCGCCCCTTGAGGCATTTTCTGTAAGTCATTGGATTGAAGCCGAATACACGCGCCGCCCGGAAGGGCGGAGAAAGGACCCTGACTTGCTATCTCCTGTATGTCAATAATGTCTATTAAATCTATTGTATTTATGGGATCATAAGCGGCAGATGAAACTGGCGAAAGGCATTCTGTGGACCATCCTTGTGGCGCTGTCCTCGCCCGCGTTCTCCCAGGGCGGGCCCATAGCCATCCGCGTGGGCGCCTTTCCCAACATCACCCACGCCCAGGCCATGGTGGGGAAGGCGAATGGCTGGTTTCAGAAGGCCATGGGCCCCGGCGTGGGCATTGAATGGAAAACCTTCAACGCCGGCCCCTCGGCGATCGAGGCGCTCTTTGCCGGCGCCATCGACATGGCCTACATCGGACCGAACCCCACCATCAATGGATTCGTGCGCTCCAACGGCGAGGCCCTGCGCGTGATTGCCGGTTCCGCGAGCGGTGGTGCCGCGCTCGTCGTCAGGCAGGACGCAGGCATCAACAAGCCGGAAGATTTCCACGGCAAGCGGGTCGCCTCGCCCCAACTGGGAAACACCCAGGATGTGGCCCTGCGAGCCTGGTTGTTGGCGCATGGCATGAAGCCCCTCGACAAGGGCGGTGACGTCCAGGTGCTGCCCATGGCGAACCCCGACCAGTTGACCCTTTTCGTCAAAAAGCAGCTTGATGCGGCCTGGGCACCCGAGCCCTGGGCCACGCGCCTCATTCACGAGGGCAACGGACGACTGCTTCTCGATGAGCGCGACTTGTGGCCCAACCGTCAGTTTGTGACTACCAATCTGATCGTGAGTACCCAGTTTCTGCGGCAACACCCCGACCTGGTCAGGAACTGGATTCGGGCCCACGTCGAGCTTACCGGCTGGATCAACCAAAACCAGCCGGAAGCCAGGAAACTTCTGAACCGGCAAATTCAATCGGAGACGGGCAAGGCGCTTACCGACGAGGTGATGAACGAAGCCTTCACCCGCATCGAGATCACCTACGATCCCATCCGAAGCTCCTTGCTGGCTTCCGCGAAGTCGGCGTTCGACG
>Ga0126383_10001646_pt1 | contig 14026 bp, 11 predicted proteins | sample PanSoiMetPlot_35_FD_96882 | JGI IMG/M metagenome (GOLD analysis project Ga0126383, IMG submission 96882) | Tropical forest soil microbial communities from Panama - MetaG Plot_35 | ecosystem: Environmental > Terrestrial > Soil > Tropical forest > Bulk soil | place: Panama | collected 2016-02-17
CTCGATCTTCGTGTTGTATGTGCAGCTGATTCTCGGTGGCATGTTCCGCCACCACGGCATGAGCTGGTGGCCGCATGTGCTTAACGCCGTCTCCGTCGCCATCGTGCTCACCTGGACCGGCGTCCGCGCCCTGACCGTCTACTCCCGCATTGACGCCGTCCGCCGGCCTGCGATCCTGATGATCTCCCTGCTGATGGCGCAGCTCTGCCTCGGCTTTCTCGCATTCCTTACCCGTGTAGCCTGGGGACGAGACGCCGTGCAGCCCGAGCTTCCCATGGTCGCCTCCACCGTCGCCCACGTGGCAGTCGGAGCCATGCTGCTCGCCACCGCCGTTGTCCTCGCCATCCAGGTCTGGCGGCATGTTCCCGTCAGCTTCGAAGAACGCGTCACCACCACCCAAGGAAAACCCGTCACCGCATGAGCATCGCCACGCATCCTCTCGCCCTGCCGCGCAGCGGAACCCGTCTGCTCGCCCGCGATTTCGCCGAACTCATCAAGCTGCGCGTCACCACCCTCATCGTCATGACCGCCGGGGCCGGCTTCTACTTTGGCGCCCTCCGCTCCGGCGTCTCTTCCCTGTCGTGGGCGCTCTTCCACGCGCTTCTCGGGATCGGCTTGATCTCCGGCGGCACCGCCGCCCTCAATGAAGTCATCGAACGTGACATCGACGCCCGCATGCGCCGCACCGCCCTGCGCCCCCTGCCCAGCGGCCGCATGAGTCTCGCGCACGCCGCGCTAGTCGGGGGGCTGCTCACTCTGGGCGGCGCTCTGTACCTCGGCCTCGCCCTCAATCCCCTTACCGGGCTTCTGGCCCTCGCCACTTCGGTCGTCTACCTCGGCGCCTACACCCCGCTCAAGACCGTTCACCCGATTTGCACCTTCGTCGGCGCTTTCCCCGGCGCCATGCCCGGCGTGCTCGGCTGGACCGCCGCCCGCGGCCGCCTCGAGTGGCCCGCCCTGGTGCTGTTCGCCATCGTCTTCTTCTGGCAGTTCCCGCACTTCTTCTCCATCGCGTGGCTCTACCGCGAGGATTACGCGAAGGGCGGTATCCGCATGCTGCCGGTGGTCGAACCCGACGGCCGCTCCACCGCCCGCCGGATCCTGTTCTATTCGCTCGGACTCATTCCTATCAGCCTCCTGCCCTCCTTCCTGGGCATGGCAGGCCGCACTTACGGAATCGGCGCATTTCTGCTGGGCGGAGCCCTGCTCGGTTTCAGTCTCCGCCTGGCCGCCACTACCCGTGGAGGGGCAGGTGCCCCCACCCGCCTGGCGGAGCGCAGCCCCGTCCGCTCCAAGCCCCTGGCTCGCAACTTACTCCAGGCCACCGTGTTCTACTTGCCGTTGCTGTTCGCTCTGATGATGTGGAATGCGCTGGGAGCGTAAAATACCCTGTGGTCACCAAGTCCCCCACTCTCGCCCCTGATGCCCCGGAAACCGATCTCGCCCCCGCTGCCGTCATCTCGGTCGAACACATCGTCCACAAATACGAGAACCGCACTGCCCTCGACGACGTCTCCTTCGACGTCGGCGCCGCCGAACTGTTCGGCCTGCTCGGCCCCAACGGCAGCGGCAAAACTACGCTCTTCCGCATTCTCTCGACGCTGATGCTTGCGAGCGGAGGCCGCGCCGTTATTCTCGGCGCCGACGCCGCCAAAGATCCCAACCGCCTCCGCCGCCAGATTGGCGTCGTGTTCCAGGCACAGAGCATCGACATCAAGCTCACCGCGGAAGAAAATCTCTGGCATCAGGGACACCTCTACGGGCTCCACGGCAAAACCCTCAAATCCCGTATCGAAGAAATGCTGGCGCGCGTCCGCCTCCTCGATCGCGCCCACGAGAGAGCCGAGACGTTCTCGGGAGGCATGCAGCGCCGCCTCGAACTCGCCAAGGGTCTGCTGCATCACCCCTCGGTTCTGCTGCTCGATGAACCTACCACCGGACTCGACCCGGGCGCCCGCCGCGATCTCTGGCAATACCTCCAACTGCTCCGCGACGAGGAAAAAGTAACTGTTATCGTCACCACCCACCTGATGGAAGAAGCCGAACGCTGCGACCGTCTGGCCATCCTCAATCAGGGCAAGCTTGTCGCCCTGGGAACGCCAGGGGATCTCAAGCGCGAAATCGGGGGCGATATCATCCTGCTCGACACCGCCAACCCGGATTCGCTCGCCCAGCGTATCAGGCAGCGCTTCCAGGTCGATGCCCAGGTCCTCGCCGGACAAGTTCGCCTGGAACGGGAAAACGGCCACCGTTTCATCACCGACGTGGTCGAATCCTTCCCCGGCGAAATTCAGGCCATCTCCGTCAGTAAGCCCATGCTCGAAGACGTCTTCATCCACCGCACCGGCCACCGCTTCTGGACCGATGAGGAAAAAACCGAAGAACCCAATGACAATGACAGGCACCCGTCCTGACCCCCTGACATTCCCGGCGCAGCGAGGAATCCGCATTTCTTTTGCCTGGAGACGGGCGCTCTCGCACTCCCGGCCCAAAGCTGGCGAGAGCGTTCTCCGCGCAACCTCCGCGATTCAAGACTTCCCGGAAAGGTACTGAGACAATGGCAAGCCAATCCGCAACCCTCCCCACCCCGGTCTCGAGCGGCGTGTTCCTTCCCGCCTTCACCCTGTGGTACCGCGAGGTCGTCCGCTTCTACCGTCAGAAGAGCCGCGTGATCGGCGTCATCGCCTCCCCACTCCTGTTTTGGGTCGTGATCGGCTCCGGTTTCGGCAGTTCGTTCCGTTCCGGCAACGCTGCCGGTCAACAGCACTACCTCGACTACTTCTACCCCGGCGCGCTCATCATGATTGTCCTGTTCACCTCCATCTTCACCATGATGTCGGTGATCGAAGACCGCAAAGAAGGCTTTCTCCTGTCGGTACTTACGGCGCCCGTGCCACGTTCGGCGATCGTCCTCGGAAAAGTCCTCGGAGGCACCACCCTCTCTGCCATCCAGGGCCTGATCTTTCTCGCCTTCGCCCCCCTGGTTGGCGTCAACCTGACCAGCGCCGGCCTGTTCTGGGTGGTGGTTGTCGTCTTTCTGGTGTCGTTCTCGTTGACCGCGCTAGGCTTCACCATCGCCTGGCCCATGGACTCGAACCAGGCCTTCCACGCCATCATCAACCTGTTCCTGATCCCCCTCTGGCTGCTTTCAGGATCGCTCTTCCCTCTCTCCGGCGCTGCCGGATGGATGCGGATACTTATGGAAATCAACCCTCTCACCTACGGCGTCGAAGCCCTGCGCATACTGCTCTATCCCGGCAGCCCGTCCCAGTTTTCGCTCACCGATTCGATGGCCACTCTGTTATTGTTCACGCTGTTCATGTTCGGCCTGGCCTTCGTCATGGTCAACCGCAGGACGACGAAGCCAGCCGCGTAAGGAGATTTCCGATTGACGATTGGCGATTGAGTCCCCTCGAAGATGAAGGAGAAGAAGCCTGCGACTGAAACCGGCCTGGGTATTTCCAATCGTCAATCAGAAATCGACAAACAAAAAATTCATGCAGCTCGTCCCCCCTCAATACGCCATCTACCCGGTGATCGATGCCTCGCTCAACGGCGCCAGCGCCGTACTGCTCATCATCGGACGCGCTTACATCAAACGCGGCCGCATGGCCGCGCATCGCCTGGTGATGCTTGCCGCGCTCACTTCTTCCACCCTGTTCCTGATCTCGTATCTCTATTACCACTCTCACGTTGGATCGATTGGCTTTCAGGGACGCGGCATCTGGCGGCCGATCTATTTCACCCTGCTCACCAGCCACACGATTCTTGCCGCCGTGATTGTGCCCATGGTGATCATCACCGTGAGCCGCGCACTGCGCGAACGCTTCGACCGGCACCGCAAGATCGCCCGCTGGACGTTTCCCTTGTGGCTGTACGTCTCGGTCACCGGGGTCGTAATTTATTTCATGCTGTACCGGATATTCAGCAGTTAGCATTGAGCGCTCGGCGTTCAGACATGACGGGCGCCTGCCGGTTTCGATCACGAAGCCAAAACGGCTGAATCCGACAACTGAGTGCTGAAGGTTTTGACGCCAATGTCCACCGTTCGTCTGAAAATCGACGTCAGCGGCACGGTTGGTGATGAAGCCTGGCGACAGCTCAAACAATACGAAGAAATTCAGAGCGCCGACTTCGGGCCGCAGTTCGGGTCGGGAGGACGCTGCAACCACGCGCTCAATGCTCCCCACAACCAGGGCGAGTGGATCGGCGCGGAAATCAAAGTGCAAACTCCGCTGCTCGCCCAGTACGCGGTTTCCCACTACCTGGAACAGGATCGCGTGATTGACGCGGATGTGGTGGACTGAGCACTCAGCCCAACCTCGTTCTTCCTTGGGGAAATGGATCAGGTCCAATCGGAGCACGGGTTTGCCGGCCGGTAATGCCCGCGATCTGGCTGAATGCATGCCGAATGCCGGGTGCTTTGTTATGCTTCTCCCAATGACCGCCACCACCCCGTCGCCCGCCATCCGGCACCGCATGTCCACCAGGCAGCGCCTGTTGTTCTTTCTCACGGCCTGGCTCATCGTGCTGATGCCGTTTCTTTTCTGGTGGAACACCTGGTTCGGGCGTGCGCTTTCCGACAAAAAGATTGCCGAGTACCTGAGAGATGAACAACATCCGAGGCACATTCAGCACGCGCTGGTGCAGATCGGCGAGCGCATGCAGAAGCACGATCCGGCTGTTGCGTTGTATTATCCCGAACTGATTCGCCTGTCGACTCATCACGTCGACGAAGTGCGCAACACCGATGCCTGGGTCATGGGACAGGACGCGTCGTATCCGGACTTTCACTCCGCGCTGCTGCCCATGCTCAACGATCCATCGCCCCTGGTGCGCGGCAACGCAGCCTTGTCGCTGGTGCGTTTTGGCGATGCCACCGGCCGTCCGCAGATTGTTGCCTTGCTGATGCCCGTGACGGTAATTGCGCCGCAGGCAGGAAAGCTTGTGGACTCGGCCGCCTCCGGCACCAGCATTCGCCAGGGCGGCGCGGTTGCCAAACTGCAAGCAGGAAGCGAGACGGTCGAGGTGCGCTCGCCCATCACCGGACGCCTGGCGGTGCTGAATGCGCAGGACGGACAGAGCGTCGCCGCGGGCGCCGCGATTGCCACAATCTCGCCCGGAGAAGAACAGGTGTGGGAAGCGCTGCGAGCCCTCTACCTGGTGGGACAACCCGCGGACCTGCCGCTCGTCGCCGCCTACGAACGCGAGGTGCCCGACGTCCCCGATCGCGTGCGCCAGCAGGCGATCGAGACCGAGAAGGCGATTCGGGCCCGGGCGGGGCCGGGGCTTTAGGCGTGGCGCAGGTACCGGGTCTACGGCTCGGCCGGACGGGCGCGGCGCGCCCCCGCGGCGTTCTTGTGCGTTATTATCTATAAGATATAGTTTCAGGCTTGCGGCAAATATCGAGGTGGCAGCGTCGGCGCCGGGCACAAACCTGGTTCTTGGCTGAGCGCTCACAGCTGAAAGCCGAGAGCTAGATTCCCATCACTCCCACTTCTTTTTCGACCTCCACCGTGTCGACCATTACGATGGCGTCCCAGGGGCAGCCGTCGAGGAAACAGCCATCGGGGCCCTTCGAGGTGCACTTCTTGCAGCCGATGCAGAGGATGGGGTCGACCTGGATGCGGCCAAAGGGGGGATGGTCCTCGTCGGGCACCCAGAACATGCAGTCTTCGACGGGACAGTACTCGACGCAGGCGGGCGATCCGGCGCATCCCGTGCAGCACTCGGTGATCACCGCCAGTTCCTTGGGTTTTTTCTTGCGCGGAGTTGTAAGTCCTTTGGATCGAGGTTCGTGCTTGAGTTCGTCAGGGACCAGGCCCGGGTTTCCGGTGGACATGGTTGTCGATTATAGCACTCGGTCGTCGGCACTCGGCATTCGGTCATGGTGCGGGCGTGGCTGCTTTCCGATTTCCGCGAGATGGCAAGAAGCGCGATGGGCTGAGTGCGGACGACATGGTTCACCTGTCGCCCATGGGCCGTCTCCACTTCTGGTATAGTTTCCTTCCAGCCTCCGTAAGGAAAATCATTTCGCTTCCCGCGTGGAAGGAGTCCCGTCATGGCAGGAAAAAGCGTCAACAAGGTTATCTTGTTAGGCAATCTGGGAAAAGATCCGGAGTTGAAATACACCCCTCAGGGCACGGCGGTGGCCAAGTTCACCCTGGCGACGAACGAGCGCTTCAAAGACAAAGAGGGGCAGTGGCAGGACCGCACCGAGTGGCACAACCTCACCGCGTGGGCGCGCACCGCCGAGATTGTCGGCGAATATTTGAAGAAGGGCAGCAAAGTGTATATCGAAGGCAGCCTGCGGACGCACTCCTGGGAAGACAAGCAGACCAACCAAAAAAAATACATGACGGAAATCATCGTGAATGATCTGGTGCTGCTCGGTGGACGCGGCGAAAGTGGAGGTGATTTCTCCGGCGGATCGCGCCAGCGGGACAATAGTTTCGATCAGCGCACGCCCGAACCCGAGCCGGCCGCGGCCAGTCCGATCAGCGACGAGGATATTCCCTTCTGAAGTTTCACAGAGAGGCGGGCCGCAGGACGCCCGTCCTCCAATCTTCTTTCTTCTTTTCTTACCACAGACACACTGGGGCACAGGGAATGCGTTTGCCCGCTTCGCGGGGCAAACGGACGGGGCGTCTGTCCCCGCGCGGGTGGTGCGCGGGGACGCCTCCTCCGCGATCATGTTCGGCCTCGGAAAATCCTCCTAGAACGAGAACTTGGCGGAGAACTGCAGTTGGCGCGGGTTGAATACGGTTCTCGGCGCGCCGAACAAGGGGTTGGGAACGGGCGGTCCGGCCAGCGGGCATCCGGCGACCTGTAGGTTCTGAATCGCCTTGGAGACGTGATCGTTGTAGCTTCTGGGCACCAGGCCATTGCAGAAGTTGTAAGTGCCGTAAACCGAGGTGACTTCGTCGACGTTGGCGCGGTTGAACAGGTTGAAGGCATCGACGGCCAGGTCGAGCCGCAGTCTTTCCGTCAAGTGGAAATAGCGCGAGAGGCGCATATCGACCGAGCGCAGGCTGTCGCCTTCGTAGGTGTTGCGTGGCGCGAAGCCGACGCGGTCGGTGACCGGGTTGGTATCGCCGTTGGCGTCGAAGCCGACGAACAGGGTGAAAGGACGCGGCGACTGCACGGTAACGATACCGCTCAGTTCGAAATTGCGGGCGAATGTGTTGGACGGGCCGTCGGCGGTGAAGTTGGCGATGAAGCGGTGGCGCACATCCTGGTTGGAGAGGGCGCGCTCGGCGGCGCGGTCGTAGAGATCCTGCGGCGTGCTCACGAAGGTGGTGAAGGTGCCGTCGTCCAAAGTCTTCGAAAAAGTGTAGTTGGCCTGGAAGCGGACATACTTGCCGTAGCGTTCGGAGGCCTGCAGGGTCATGCCGTGATAGACGGAGTTGCCGCTGTTGTCGGTGAAGTAGAGCAGGCCGGCGTTGGTATAGAGCGGGCCGCTGAAATTGGCTTTGCCCGTGGGCCATCCCGGCAAGATGGGAGGAGCGGGGGAGCAAACGGCGATGCCGGGATTATTCACGCCCTGAACGGGACAGACGTTGAGGTTCTCGGCGCGCACCTGGTGATGAGCGGCGGCGAACAGATACCCGGCGCTGACGGTCAGGCCGTGAGAAAGCTCCTGATCGATTTCGAGGCTGGCCTGCTCGGAGTATGGAATGGGGCTGCGATGATCGACCAGTCCGGCACCGGCGGTGACGAGGGATCCCTGCGGGCCGGTGATGAACTGAGTGGGAACCTGGCCGGTGCGCAGCAGGGTGTAAGCGTCGTTGGATGGAGCTTGCTGCAGGAACAAAGGCAGGGGCGCGGGTAAGGCAGGCTCCTGGTTCAGCACCCAGGTGGCCGTCTCGGCGCCTTTGCGCACGCCGGGGATAGTGACTCCGGGAATGACGACGGGGCGCTGCGGCTTGGTGATGAACAGGAACGAGAGGTTGTAGCGGTCAGCGAAGATGCCATAGCCGGCACGGATGACGGTCTTGGGCGTGGGTGCATAGGCAATGCCGACGCGGGGTTGCACGCCGTCGTAATGGGGATCGATTTGCTTCGAGAGCCCGGTCTCAAAGTCGTAGCGCAGGCCGTAATTGAGCGTGATCTTGGGGGTAACGCGCCACTGATCCTGGAAGAACCATCCAAAGTAGCTGTGGTTGAGGGTTTCCGAGAAGTTGGCGGTCTGCGACGGCAGATACGCGTAAGGCCAGTTCGGAGTATTGGGCACGATGGTGGGAATGGTGAGGCCGGTCGAGGGGATGGGGCCCGAACCGACCGGGGCGCCCCAGAAAATAATCGGGACACCGTTCTGGTTCACGGTCGCAGGATTCAGATCGAGCGGACACGGGCCTTCGGTGGGGAAGGCGATGGGGTTGGGATTCGGCGTGCCCGAGTGATCCTGCGCGTAAACGAAGTTGCTGAAGTCGGCGAGGCAGTTGAGGCCGGGCAGAATGATTCGCATGGGAGTGAACCCCGGCCAGGTGACGTAGTTCTGAATGTAGTTCAAGTCAAAGCCGAACTTGGCGGAGTGGTTGCCGCGGATCCAGGCGACGGAGTCGGAGAACTGCACGCGGTTTTCGAAGATATTGTCGAGCACGCCGAAGTTGTGTCCGAACAGCAGGGTATTGGGAATGTCGAGGTTGGGTTGTCCGGTGACACCGGGGAATCCGTAGTGACGGCGGGCGTACTGCACCAGCGCGGTGTTGACCAGGTTGGGGCGCAGAACGGAGTTCACGGTGCCGACCAGCGACTGATCGCGCACGAAGACATTGTGGCCGCTGGAGGGAGCGCCGATGCCGCCGCCATCGAGCGTGGCGCCGACGAGCTCGTTCAGGTCGCGTCCGTCTTCGATGTTGTAACGCACCGATAACTGGTTTCTGGGATTGAAGGCGTGGTCGACCCGGATGATGCCGTAGTCTCTGTCCTTGGTCTTGAGCAGGTTCAGGTTCTCGGGCTGAATGCCGAGGATGGCTTTCGCGGCGTTGATCTCGGCCAGATTGCCGCTGAGGACGGCGGGGAAGGTGGGCGACTCGCCGCGGCGCTGGCCCTCGTAGTTCACGAAGAAGAACGTCTTGTCTTTGACGATGGGGCCGCCGAGAGTGCCGCCGAACTGGTTCTGGCGCAGCACGTAGGGCGCGGGCGCAGCCTGCAGGATGGAGCGGGCGTCGGTGGCGTTGTTCTGGAAGTATTCGTAAAGCGATCCGTGCAGGTTGTTGGTGCCGGTCTTGGTGACGACGTTGACGATGCCGCCCATGGCGCGTCCGTACTCGGCGCCGAAGCTGTTGTTGACGACCCGGAACTCGTTGACCGCTTCCTGCGGCGGGGTGGAGCGCTGGGATCCGGTGGCGGTGTTGATGTTGTCGGCGCCATCGACGGTAACTTCGTTCGACAGATCGCGCATGCCGGCGAAGGAGACGCGGGTGACTTCAAACTCGGTGATGGTGGACTGCAAGCTGGTGCGTCCGGTGGCCACCCCGGGGGTAAGCAGGGCGAAGTCGGTGAACTGGCGTCCGCTGATGGGGAGCGAATCGATCTGCCGGCTGTCGATGACCTGGCTGATTTCCGTGCGCGTGGTCTCGACGGGCGGCACTTCGGTGTTGACCGTGATGGTCTCGGTGCCGGAGGCGACCCTGAGGCTGATGTTGACGGTTGCGGTCTGGCCAACGGTGAGCTGGATGCCGGTCTGGGTGTACTTGGCGAATCCGGTGTAGACGGTGGTGAGTTCGTAGGATCCCGGCGGCAGGCTGGGGATGAAGTAATAGCCGTCGGCGTTGGATTGCGCGGAGTAGGTGCGGTTGGTGTTGGTCTCGCGCGCGGTGACCGTGGCGCCGACGACGACGCGTCCGCTGGCGTCGAGCACGGTGCCGTTCAGCTGGGCGAAGCTGATAGTGGCCTGGGCGAAGGCCGAGGACCCGAGCAACGGGAGAACGAGAAGGGCGGCAACCAGAACGCGCAGACGGGATGTCATAGGAGTTCTCTTTCAGATCGAACGTACGTTCGAAATTTGGGGCAGAGACTGCGCTGGACTTCAGGTTCAAGTGCGAACAGTTGACCGAGGATTTGCCGGTAGTCGATGGCGGGCGTTCGCTGGGAGCTCGGTGATCTCTCCCAGAAGAGTCCGGGAAGATCGAAACTCGTGCTGCGGGTCTGCCGTTGTACCGGGCGAGGGCACACAGTCATGGCCAGGGGCGCCTCCCACACAGGCCGCTGTTAAATCGAACGTCCGTTCTTGTTTGTACCTGAGGGCGAGTATTTTGCATAAGACCGACAGAGTGTCAAGAGAAATCAAACCGCTTCGCGCGCAGGTGTGCGATTACCGGACTCCCTTCCCCACACTTCGCGTGCAGTGTCAGCCACCAAGCGGAGTTTCGCCTCCTGATCTTGAGCGCTGAGGCGGTTCCCTTCGAGGGTCGATGCGAAGCCACACTGCGGGCTCAAAGCCAGGCGTTCGGGCGAAATGAATTGTGAAGCGGCGTCGATGCGCTGCTTCAGTTCATCTTTGTGTTCAAGGGCGGCTTTCTTGGAGCTGACCAGTCCTAGGACAACGGTGCGATCTTCTGGGACCTGGGCGAGCGGTTCGAAACCGCCGGAGCGCTGGTCGTCGTATTCGAGCAGGAAGCGGTCGAAGCGCGTGTTGCGGAAGACCCTGGTGATGGGGCCGTAGTCTCCGGCGGCGTAGAACTTGCTTTGATTGTTGCCGCGGCAGAGATGGAGTCCGAAGATGACGCCGGGGTGATGGCCGACGACAGCGTTGTCCATCTCGATGGAGATATCGAGCAGGCGGTCAGGATCGCTGCCGCGCTGGCGGTATCCGTCGCGCAGAGTGGGATCGAGCAGCGCGGTGTACTGGGGAGAATCGATCTGGATGTAGGTGCAGCCGAGGCGGATGAGTTCGGCGACTTCTTCGCGCAGGATGTCGACGAGGTCGGCGAGATAAGCCTCGACGCTGGGATAAGCGGCGCCTGACTTTTTTGCGTCGTAGTAGGCGGCAGCCTGTTGCGCGCTGACCAGCGTGGTTTTGGCGACGCGGCCGGTGCGGGCGCGCAGGTAGGTGAATTCCTCGGCGCACATGTGACGCTTGCGGCGGAGGCGGGAGACGACGACTGGGCGCTGCAGGACGAGTTCCTCGCCCTTCTCGTCGCGGAAAGGGATGGCCCATCCGCCGAATTTGTCGTAGCCCTCGACGGCGTCGATGAGGTGTCCGTAAAAGGCGTAGCGGCGCATTTCGCCGTCGCTGACCACGTCGAGTCCGGCGCGTTCCTGGAGGGCGACGGCTTCATCGACGGCACGGTCTTCGATCTGCTTGAATTCCTTTTCTGAGGTTTTTCCGGCGTCGTGTTGCTCGCGGGCTTGTTTCAGGTACTCGGGGCGCAACAGACTTCCGACGACATCGCTTCGGTACACGGGGGCCTCCCGGGCGTGGACACGGTTGTACTATACGACCGCTGTCAAGTTGGGGGCGAGCGCGGGTAGGCCAAAGCTCGAAGGGTTTTATTACGGTTCCTGGTTGGCACGGAAGATGACGTAGCTGCGGATGGCGGCGGCGTCCTGGTGCGAGAGTTCGGGAGCAAAAGAGATCATGCCGTTCTGCTGCAGCAGGCCTCCGAGGATGATATAGAACCACTGATCATCGGCCAGGGTGCTCGAGTAGCGGAGATCGGGAAGCACGCCGCCGCTGACGGCAACGTCTCCATGACAAGCGGCGCAGTAACGCTGGAAGAGTTGTTCGCCGTGATGGATTTCGGCGGTGGAGGCGGTGGACCGCGGGGGATCGAGAGCCGGCAGCCCGTCTTCGGGCGCGGGCGGCAACGTCCCCTGGCCATTCAGTTTGAAGGCCAGCAGGCGGCTGAGGTTGCGCATGCGGCCTGACTTCCATGAGACTTGGCCGGTAGCGAGAGGAAAGACACCGCCCCATCCGGCGAGGACAGCGACATATTGTTCGCCATTCACGGTGTAAGTGACGGGCCCGGCCATGACGCCGGCCTGCGCATCAAAACTCCAAAGCCGCCGGCCGTTGTCAGCGCGGTAGGCTTCGAAGTGACCGTCGGCCGTGCCTTCGAAGACAAGATTGCCGGCGGTCGCAAGCGTGCCTCCGTTCCACGGTCCGATCCGGTCGATGGTCCAGGCACGGGTTTGGCGGATGGGATCCCAGGCGACGAGACTTCCCTTCACCATGCTGAGGATGGCCTGCTTGATTTTGGGATCCCGCGGCAGGCCGGCGGCGACGACATCCACGCCATAGTTGGCGGCAAGATTCTTTCTCTCGAAGTGATCGTCGGATTTGTATTTGAAGCCGACATCGTTCACCGCGATGTACACCAGTCCAGTAAGCGGGCTGTAGGACATGGGCTGCCAGCTGTGCGCGCCGAGCGGCCCGGGGACGACGGGTGCGGGATCGTTGCCGGGATAGCGGGCTATGGCAGTTTCGATGGGGCGTCCGGTGCGCGGGTCGACGCCGGTGGCCCAGTTGATGAAGGTGTAAGGCCGGGCGGAGATCAGAGCTCCCGTGGCACGATCGACGACATAGAAGAATCCATTCTTGGGAGCGTGCAGGAGAACCTTGCGCGGGGCGCCGTCGGTGGTGAGGTCGGCGAGGATGATCTGCTGGCTCGCGGTGTAGTCCCACATCTCGCCGGGCGTTTCCTGGTAATGCCACACGTATTCGCCGGTATCGGGCCTGAGGGCAACGATGGAGGAGAGAAAGAGGTTGTCGCCGCCGCCGGGGCTGCGGATGCGCTGGTTCCAGGGCGAACCGTTGCCGACGCCGATGTAGACGAGATCGAGTTCAGGATCGTAGACGATCGAATCCCAGACCGTGCCGCCGCCACCGAACTTCCACCATTCGCCCGTCCAGGTTTTGGCGGCTTCTTTCAGGATGGGAGCTTCGAACGGCTTCGAGGGATCTCCGGGGACGGTGTAAAAGCGCCAGACAAGGCTTCCGGTTTCGGCGTCGTAGGCGGAGACGTAGCCGCGCACACCCATTTCGGCGCCTGCGTTGCCGATGATGACTTTGCCCTTCACCACGCGCGGGGCGCCGGTAATGGTGTAGCGGTAAGCCGGATCGATGGTCAGTTTTTCCCAGACCGGCCTGCCGGTGGCGGCGTCGAGGGCGATGAGGCGTCCATCGAGCGTTCCAAGAAAGAGTTTGCCGTGCCAGGCGGCAAGACCGCGGTTGACCACGTCGCAGCAGGCGTTGATGGCCCATTCGCGGTTGACCTGGGGATCGTAGATCCAGAGCGGTGCCCCGGAAGCGGCATTGAGGGCGAGGACCTCGCTCCAGGCGGTGGTGAAGTAGATGACGCCGTCGATGACGAGCGGGGTGGCTTCCTGTCCACGATGGGTGTCGAGGTTGTGGAACCATGCCAGGCCGAGTCGGTTTACATTCTTGTCGTCGATCTGGTGAAGCGGGCTGAAGCGCTGTTCGCTGTAGGTGCGGCCATGGGTGAGCCAGTTTCCGGGATCGCGGTCGGCACGGAGGATGCGAGCGGCGTCAATGCTGGCGGGGGTGGTGCGGTGGGAGCATCCGGAGAGGAGAAGGGCGAAGATGGGGAACAGCTTGCGCATGTTTGGGCGGGAGTCTACCACCGGAACTGCGAGATGGGGAGGAGGGTACTCGGGGGTGACATGGTGGCGGGCAGGGACACCTTATATATAAGGAGAGGCCGCCGTCCCCCGTGAGCTGTCGTCGCTGGTGTTGTTAGCGGCGCTGGGCCAGGCTGAGGTGCGCCTCCGGCGCCAGGCCCGGTGCGCCGGCCGGACGGGCGGGGACGCCCGTTCCCGATGGGCCGCTCCTTTTCTAAACGAAGAGTTTCCTGTTGATGGGGATGCCGTTTTTCCTGCAGTAGCTGGTGTAGTGATCGATGAACCAGAAGACGTCCAGTGTCTCGATCAGCTGATGGTTGTCGTCGACGAAGTCCAGCGATCCGTTGAGGACGAAGATGGTTTTCATGCCATTCGGATCGTCAGAGACCAGGGTGTGAACGGCGCCGGGGCTTTCCTGCACGTAGCTGCCGGGGCGGGC
>Ga0126383_10001650_pt1 | contig 14010 bp, 9 predicted proteins | sample PanSoiMetPlot_35_FD_96882 | JGI IMG/M metagenome (GOLD analysis project Ga0126383, IMG submission 96882) | Tropical forest soil microbial communities from Panama - MetaG Plot_35 | ecosystem: Environmental > Terrestrial > Soil > Tropical forest > Bulk soil | place: Panama | collected 2016-02-17
CTTGCGGATCGCCGCCAGCACTTCGAGCCCGCTCATCTTCGGCAGCTTCATGTCCAGCAGCACGACCTTGGGGAGCTGGCTCCCCACCCGGTTGGCGAACGCGCCGCGGGCGAACAGAAAATCCAGCGCCTCTACCCCGTCGCGGGCGATCTGCAGGCGATTGGTGAGGTTGTTCTTCTTCAGCGCGCGCACGGTGAGCTCGGCGTCCGACGAGTTGTCCTCCACCAGCAGCACCTCCACCTCCTCGACCGTCACCATGGACTCACCCTCGCGGCAGCGTGAAGTAGAACGTCGCCCCCTGATCGGGTCGGGCATCGGCCCAGATCCGCCCCCCATGGCGCTCGAGAATCCGCTGCACCAGCGCCAGCCCCACCCCCGTTCCCTCGAACTCGTCGGCCGAGTGCAGCCGCTGGAACACGCCGAACAGCTTGCCGGCGAACGCCGGGTCGAACCCCACCCCGTTGTCGCGCACCAGGTAGACGAGGTCGCCGTTCTGCTCCGAGGCCGCGATCTCGATCCGGGGCTCCGGCCGCGTGCGCGAATACTTGAGCGCGTTGCCGATCAGGTTCGCCCACACCTGCCGCAGCAACCCCGCGTCCCCCCGCGCCGGCGGCAAGGACCCGATGTCGATCGCCGCGCTGGCGGCCCCCTGCGCCGGCTCGCGCCGCAAATCGTCCGCCGCCGCGCGCGCGAGCGCACCCATGTCGACCTGCGTCTTCACCAGCTCCTTGCGGCTCAACCGGGAAAACTCGAGCAGGTCGTCGATCAAGAGACCCATCCGCTTGGCATTGGCCCGGATCACGTTGAGCGAGCGCACGCCTTCCGCGTCGAGCCGGGGCGCCTGGTCCTCGAGCAGCACGCGCGAAAACCCGTCGATCGCCCGCAGCGGAGCGCGCAGGTCGTGCGAGACCGAATAGCTGAACGTCTCGAGCTCCTGGTTCACCGTGTTGAGCTCCGTGTTCTTCGCCTCGAGCTGCGCCGGGCTGGGCAGCGCGATCGCCTTGGGGATCAGCGGCACGAGCAGCACCGCCGTCCCGATCGACGCCCCCGCCGTCACCACCTTCACCGCTCCCGAGAGCCAGTAGCTCGGGTGCCACAGCGTCCAGATTTCCATCAGATGCGTCGTTCCGCAGGCCACGATGAACACCGCGAACAGCACGAACATCCAATGGAACGGCAGGTCCTGCCGCTTGCGGACGAAGTAGACCAGTCCCAGCGGGATCGAGTAATAGGCGAGGGTGATGATCGAATCGGAGACGACGTGCAGGGTGAGCAGCCCGGGCTGCCAGAGATAGCAATACCCGTGCGGCAGGTAGGACTCCATAGAACCGCCACCTCCCATGGCCTGGGTTCGCCGGACTCTATGATGGGGAAAACCGAAGGCAACCGAAAGGCCACATGACGATGCACACCGGAGAACCTCTCGGCGCCCTCGAAGGGCGACCCGGCACATTCTGCTTCCGGAGCTCGGACTGCTGAGCCAATACTGCGCGCTCGAGCCGTAGACGGATCCGCCCTACGGCAGCTGCGGATGACTGGGCTACAGAGCGCCGAGGTCAGTCGACACCAATGTCGCGCTGCCATTCGTCGTGTGACATCGCTCACACCAGCTCGGCACCGGCGGTGCGTGCTTAGAAACAGACATCTTGACGCTCCGATGTGAAATCCCTAGGGTGTGGTCGAACCCAATCGCGCTGCCGTACGACGCGATGGTTCGGGTATACCCGCTGTCTCAGAGCACAGCCGCCGAAAGACGGTGTCGCAGAGTTACGGGGCTACGGCGAGCCTCCCTCGCCTTGCCGGCCGATCCGCCAGCGAGTGACGGTGCTGGTGGCGTTTCGTTTCCGTCGCCCCCGCCAGCCTCATCCACCACGACGAATCAGCGTGCGGGCGCTTCCGGCGCCCGCCGGGCGGCGATTATATGCCTCGGAAAAAGATTGCTTCTCTGCTGGCCATCGCCACGCTCTCGCCCACGGGGCACAACCTCCGGTGTTGCCGGGTATGTGCAGAGTTGCCCACGTGCGCTGACCACAACTGCCTGCTCAGCGCGTCACTGCGCTTCTAGCGATCGAGCCACCGCATGGGCGCCTCTCACTGCCGCGTCGCGTTCTTTTCCCACGATACCATGGGACTCGGTCACATGCGCCGCAATTTGCTGCTGGCGCAGGCGCTGCGACATTCCTGGCTGCACGCCTCCGTGCTGATGATCGCCGGCGCGCGTGAGGCGACCCTGGTCACACGCGAGGGCGGTGTGGACTGCGTGGCCCTGCCGTCGCTGCTCAAGGACGCGGAGGGACGCTATCACCCTCGCCATCTCAGCATCCCGCTCGCCGAGCTCCTCGCACTGCGCGCAAAGACGGCCCACGCCGCGCTGGACGCATTCGACCCCGATGCGCTCATCGTCGATAATGTGCCGCGCGGAGCGGTGCGCGAGCTCGATCCCGTCCTGGAATGGTTGCATGCCAAGCGGCGGACGCGTCTCGTTCTGGGACTGCGCGACGTGCTCGATGATCCCGCCACGCTGCAGGGCGAATGGGCCATGGCGGAGAACCAGGACGCGGTCCGCCACTACTATGATGCGGTCTGGGTGTATGGCGATCCCACCGTGTACGACACGGTGCGCGAGTATGCGTTCGCCCCTGATGTAGCCGCCAAAGCGCGCTACACGGGATATCTCGATCGGCCGTCACGACTCAAGACGGGCACCGACCACGCAGATGTGGGCGCGGCGCTGGGTTTGAAGCCGGGACGGATCGTCCTCTGCCTCGTCGGCGGCGGCCAGGACGGCGCCGAGCTGGCCGATGCCTTCCTCAACGCGGAACTGCCGCGCGGCACGAACGGTGTGGTGCTCACCGGCCCCTACATGCCGGTCGAGGTGCGGCGAGGCTTGACCCGCCGCGCCGCGCGCTACCCCGGGCGTCGCCGGGTCGTGACGTTCCTGCGCGAGCCGACGCGCATCCTGCAGCGCGCCGATCGTGTCGTCTCCATGGGCGGGTACAACACGGTGTGCGAGATCCTGTCATTCGGGAAGCCGTCCCTGATCGTCCCGCGCGTCAAACCGCGGCGCGAGCAGCTCATTCGCGCGGAGCGACTGCAGGCGCTGGGATTGGTCGACCTGGTCCGCCCCGGGGAGTTGAGCCCACGGACACTGAGCGAATGGCTCGCCCGGGAGTCCGCTCCCACGCGGCCCGCGAGGGACCGCGTCGATCTCGAGGGACTGCACCGGGTTCCTCGACTGCTCGAGGATCTGTTGAATGCTCCCTTCGCAACGGGTCCGAGCGCCCGTCCAAGGCTCCTTCCCGTGATGCCGTGATGCGGATCGCCTATGTGTGCGCCGACGCCGGCGTTCCAATTTTCGGCCACAAAGGGTGCTCGGTACACGTGCAAGAAATGGTTCGCGCGCTGCGACGTCGCGGCGCCGCGGTGGACATGTTTGCCGCCCGGGTCGAGGGCCAACCCCCGCCCGGCCTCGAGGATGTCCCCGTAACTCCGCTCCCCGTGGTCGGCGACGGGGAGCCTGCCGGTCATGCGGCCGCGATCGCGGACCTGAATCGCGAGCTCGTTGCCGTGCTCACCCGCTCCGGGCCGTACGACATCATTTACGAGCGCTACTCGCTCTGGAGCTTCGCGGGGATGGAGCTGGCCCGCGCTACCGGAACGCCCGGGCTGCTGGAGGTGAACGCGCCGCTCATCGAGGAGCAGGCGGTGCACCGCGGATTGCGGGATGCCGAGGGAGCGACGCGCGCGGCTGCGCGCGTCCTGCCGGCCGCGGCGGCGTTGCTCGCGGTCTCTAAGGAAGTCGCGGCCTGGGTCAGGCGCGGCTGGCGGCTACAGGGCGCGGTTCACGTGCTGCCGAACGGCGTGGATCCACAGCGCTTCCGACCCGACGTGCCGCCCGCAAACCCCGCGCTGCCCGGACGCTTCACGGTAGGCTTCGTCGGCTCGATGAAGCCCTGGCATGGGCTCGGCGTCCTGATTCACGCCTTCGCGCAGCTTCGGGCCCGCGTCGCTGCCGCGGGGCTGTTGCTGGTTGGTGGCGGGCCCGAGGAAGCGGCTGTCCGCGCCGCGCTCGCGGACCGTGGACTGGCACCGTTCAGCTGTTTGGTCGGGGCTGTGCCTCCCGGCCAGGTGCCTGCGTATGTGACGTCGATGGATGTCGCTGTCGCCCCGTATGCAGCGGAGCAGGGGTTCTACTTCTCACCGCTCAAGGTGTACGAGTATATGGCGGCGGGCCGCGCAGTGGCGGCCAGCCGTGTCGGGCAGTTGAAAACCGTGATTCGACAGGGCGTCAACGGACTGCTGCTCCCTCCCGGCGACGCGGGCGCGCTCGCTGCCGCACTGGAGCGTCTGCACGGCGACATCGAGCTCCGGACCCGGCTGGGACGAGAGGCACGGGCGAGTATCCTGCGCCGTCACACGTGGGAGAGGGTGGCGGCACGAGTCCTCCAGGTGGCGAGCATGACGCAGCGGGGTGGGCGGGCGCGGGTCCGCATGCAGGCATAGGATGGGTCGGCCTCGGAGCCTCCGTGAGTCGCTTCCCGGGCTGAGCAGGTTCACGCGCCGCCTCTGGCCCTACATCCGGCGCGAGCGGCGTCTTATCCTCCTGTCCCTGCTCGCCCTGTACGTCGACGTCGGGTTGCGGCTGCTCGAACCGTGGCCGCTGAAATTCGTTCTCGATGGCGTGGTCGCCGCGGGCCGCGGACACTCCTTCTCGAAGCTCCCCCTGCTCAAGCACCAGGACCCCGCGACACTGCTGGCCGTCTCGGCGGTTGCCGTGATCGTGTTCGCCGGGCTGCGGGCGCTCGCCGCCTACTACAACACCGTGGGCCTTGCGCTGGTTGGGAATCGCGTCCTGACGAACGTGCGGAACGACCTGTTCGCGCAACTGCAGCGCCTCTCGCTTTCGTTTCACAACCGCGCGCGCACCGGTGACCTGATCGTCCGCGTCATGAGCGACGTGGGGTTCCTCCAGGACATCGCGGTGACGGCGCTGCTGCCGCTCCTGGCCAACCTGCTCACCTTGGTGGGGATGGCAGCCGTGATGCTGTGGCTCAACACGCCGCTTGCGCTGCTGGCCTTCGCCACGGCGCCGCTGTTCTGGTTGAGCACCGCGCGGCTCACTCGAAGAATCCAGGAAGCGGCGCGGCGGCAGCGGCAGCAGGAGGGAGCGATGGCCGCAACCGCGGCGGAGTCGATCGGGGCGGTCAAGGTCGTCCATGCGCTGTCGCTCGAGGGGACGTTCGCCCGGGTCTTCACCGGGCACAGCCGCAAGACCCTGGCCACGGGCGTGATCGGCACGCGGCTCTCGGCCAGCCTGGAGCGCACCGTCGACGTTCTGATCGCGCTGGCCACCGCGCTGGTGTTGTGGTTCGGTGCGCGCCAAGCCCTGCAAGGGGCGATGACGGCAGGGGATTTGATCGTGTTCCTCGCCTATTTGCGGAACGCGTTCCGGCCGCTGAAAGACTTCGCCAAGTACACCGGCCGCCTGGCCAAAGCGTCGGCCGCCGGTGATCGGGTGCTCGACATCCTCGACCGCACGCCGGATGTGCGGGACCTCCCGGGGGCCGTGGTCGCTTCCCCACTGCGCGGTGCGGTGCAATTCGAGGGGATCACCTTCGCCTACGAAGGGGGTCGCCCGGTACTGGAGGACATCGAATTCACGGTCGAGCCCGGACAGCACGTCGCGGTGGTGGGTCAGTCGGGGAGCGGAAAGTCCACGCTCGTCAACCTGATTCCCCGGCTCTACGACCCCGTGACGGGATGCGTCCGCATCGACGGGCGCGACATCCGCGCCTACACCATCGCATCGCTGCGCGGACAGTTGAGTGTCGTGCTGCAGGACACGCTGCTCTTCGCCGCGTCGATCCGGGAGAACATCGCCTACGGTGCGCCGCAGGCGTCGTCCGAGGAGATCGAGGCGGCCGCCCGGCTCGCGAACGCGCACGGCTTCATTGAGATGTTGCCTCAGGGCTACGACACCGCCGCGGGAGAGCGGGGCGTGACGTTGTCCACCGGCCAGCGCCAGCGCATCGCGATCGCGCGGGCCGCCATCCGGCACGCTCCGGTGCTCATTCTCGACGAGCCCACCGTCGGCCTGGACGGCGAGAACGAGCGCGCTGTGATCGAGGCATTGGAGCGCCTGGCCGCCGGACGGACCACCTTCCTGATCACACACGATCTGCAGCTCGCGTCCCGGGCGGACCTGATTCTGTACCTCGACGGAGGCCATGTCTGTGAGCGCGGCACGCACGCCACGCTGATGCGCGCGGGGGGGCGCTACGCCATGCTGTATCGTCTCCAATCCGCCGGCGCCGATGGCGGGGCAGGCCCGAGACCAGCCGATGCGGTCACCGTCTGAAGACGGTCGAGCACGCGCCGCGAGCGCCGTGCTGGTGCTCGCCGTATGGGCGGCCGTGGCCGCGGCACAGGAGGCCCCGGTGGCGACCGCGCGGCGAATGGAGTGCTCGCTGTATACCGGGTGGTCTTACGTCTACGACTCCAACATCGACCATTCCGAGCCGGGGTTGGACACGTTCGGCGGCCTTGGTGGCGTGGGGGGCGAATGCCACGTTGGCTCGTCATCGAGCGGGACGCTGGACCTGGAGTACGACGGCGTGCTCCGCCGCTACGCCCGAACCACCGTCTGGAACGTGCCGGGGCACGATCTCAGGGTGAGCCTGGGTGGGCTCTTCGCCCGTCACGTGATCGTGGGCAGCACGCTGGAAGCGGTCCTCAACGGCTCGGTCGAGGACCGGGTGTTGCGCGACGAATACAGCGCCACCTGGCAGCTCGGATACCGCTTCACGCGCTCGACCCGGTTTCAATTGTTCGCGCAATACCTCCTCAAGCGCTATCCGTCGCCACAGTCGCATAGCGAATCCGATCCCCGCGCAGGTATCCAGTGGCTGCAGCGCGTCGGCGATCTCTGGAGCTGGACCGCGAGCGGCCGGTACGAGAACAATCAGGCCGACAGCAGCCGCTATCACTACAGGGGCCCGTCGTACGAGTTCGACCTCTCCAATCCGCTGTGGACCGGTAGCCGCATCGAGTCGACCGTCCGGTATCGCCGGCGATCGTTCGTGACGCGTCTGGTTCACGTCGGTACCGGTGATGTCCTGAGACGAGACAGCGACCTGGTCGCGGCCACCGCATGGCACCAGCCATTCGGACACTGGGAAATCGTTTTCAGCTATCGCTACGAGATGTTCAAGTCGAACGATGCCCGCAAGGAATTTCGCGAGTCCATCGGCACCATGACACTCAACCGCTGGTGGTGAGGGCTCCCCACCAGGACGGGCGCGGCACCTACATGACGGTAAGCGAGTCGCTCAGGGTTCTGGTGTTCTCGGAGCAGTACCCGCCGGACCGCGGCGGAGTCGCGATCTCCGCGCGCCGCATCACCTCCGGGCTCCGCGCGGCCGGGGTGGACGTGGCCGTGGTGTGCTATGACTCGGAAGCTGCCCCTACGGACCTTCCTCATGTCCGCTCGTTGGCCCAATCCGATGGACTGTGCGTGCATCGCGTCGGCCCGTACTTCAAGGAGCACGCGGGGCAGACCGGCGAGGATGAGAAAGCGTCGATGCGCCGCAACGCGTTCCATCTGATCACCCGGCTCGCCGAGCGATTCCGGCCGAGCCTCATCCACTCGATTTATCTGCTGGACGCCGGATTCCTGGCCTCTTTGGTCGCGCGTCATCTCGGCGTGCCGCATCTGACCTCGGTACGCGGAACAGATCTGTCGCGCGGCCTGTTCCACGCCGGCCGCTTCGCGCTCCTGCGACACACCGTCGAGTCCGCCGACGGCATCACATTCGTCAACGAGTACCTGTCGCAGCTGGCCCGCGCCGCATTCCGCATGCCGCGGTTCGCGCGCGTCGTGCCGAACGGCGTCTCGGTGGACGCCATCCGGAACGACCGCGACACCGCCCGCTCGGCGATACGGACCACGTACGCCGTTCCGCACGGACAGCCGCTCATCGGATTCGTCGGCTGGGCGAGAGCGAAAAAGGGAGTCGAGGATCTGCTCGATGCGGTCGCGGCCGCCAAGCACACCGCTCCGTACCTCCTCATCCTCGGCGATTTTCCCGAGGAAGGCGATCGCACGGCCTTCTCCAGCCGTGCACGGCGCCTCGGTCTGAGCGACCGGTTCGGTGTGACGGGCCCGCTGGATCATGACCGGGTGCACGAGCTCCTTCCCGGGCTCGATGCAGTCGTGATCCCTTCGTGGGACGACGGCATGCCGAACGCCCTGCTCGAGGCGATGGAGCGAGGGGTGCCGGTCTTCGGCAGCGACATCCTGGCGGACGTGCTGGACAACGGCCGCGATGGATTCGTGTTCGAGCGCCACAACGTCGCGCAGCTCGCAGAACTGCTGGACATTTTCCTGGCCCAGCCGGAGGTGCTGAGCGCGGTGGGCAGGGCCGCGAGGCAAACCGCCGTGGAGCGATTCGACCATCGATACGAGCGCGACGCCTACCTGAGCCTCTACCAGTCGCTGTTGCAAACAGGGAGCGCGTCGTGATCGCTGACGGCATGAGGCGAGCCGGTATGCGTGTGCTGTTAGTGCCGGAGACGTTCCCGCCGTCGCAGTCCGGGATCGCCGTCTCCGCTCTGCGGATCGTGACGCACTTGCGGGCGGCAGGCGTCGAAGTGTGGGCGGTGGACTTCGACAGCCGCGGGGAGTTCGAGCCGGGACTCACCGTCAGGATCGACGACTCGCGCGAACAGACGATCATCGTCACGCCGTTTTTCGATAACCAGCGGCCGGTCCGAATTCCGGAGCGCGCGAAGGCCGCCGCCCGACGAGAGGCGGCGCTTCAGCTGGCGGTTTTGGCACGCTCCCTCGGGATCCAGCTCGTGCATTCCATGTCGGTGTTCAATGCCGGATTCATCGCCACGTTCGTGGCGAGCGCGATCGAGCGTCCGCACGTCGCCGGCTTGCGCGGCTTCGGGCGTCACCCGTTCGACGGGCTGCGTGCTGAATGCGTGCGCTGGATCCTGGAGCGAGCCACTGCCGTCGTGCTCGCCAATCGATCGCTGTTTGAGCTGCTGGCGGTGGCTCATCCGGTCGAGGCGGGGAGCGCAGTCGTCATTCCAGATTCGGTCCCTGCCCTGCGCTACCCAAGCCTCGACACCAGCGGCCGCAACGCGATCCGTGCGGAGGCGCGAGCCGGCAGCGACGACGTGCTGGTCACGATCGCCGGCAACCTGCGCGAACGAAAGCTGCTTGGCGTGAGCCTTCAAGCGCTCGCCTCGCTTCCTGACCACCCAACCACGCGACTCTTGATTCTCGGGCGAGTCCAGCCTGCTGTGCAGGAGCAGCTCGATGCCGACATTCGGCGATACCGTTTCGAAGACCGGGTGGTGACGCGCGACGCTCCTCCCCCAGAGGAGCTTTCCCGATGGCTCGAGGCGTCGGACATCGTCCTCATGCCGAGTGTGGACTATGGAACGACCAACATCGTCCTCGAGGCCATGGAGCGGGCGCGGTGCGTCGTGGCCACGGATGTCTTCGCGGAAGTAATCCGGGATGGCGATGACGGGATCCTGGTGGATCGCCTCGATCAGGCAGCCCTCGCCACTGCCCTCGCGGGGCTCAGCGGCGACTCGGAGAAGCGAACCCGGCTCGGCCAGAGGGCGCGAGCCCGCGTGCTCGCTGAGCGCCGGCCGGACGACGAGACACGCGCGTACGTCGAGCTGTACGAGCAGTTGGGTGCGGCGTGAAGACCCTGGATCGGCCTGTCGCCTATCTCGTGAAATCCTGGCCGCGGCTGTCCGAGACCTTCATCCTCAACGAGATCCTTGGCCTGGAACGCCAGGGCGTGCCGCTTCGCATCTTCTCGGTCAGAGACGCAGACCCGGGACCGGTCCATCGCAACGTGACCAGGGTGCGGGCGAAGGTGACCTACCTTTCCCTCACCACACATTGGTCTGCCGCGTTGGCCGCGAACGTCCGGTCTCTCTGCCGGCAGCCCCGCCGCTACCTCGGGACGCTCTTCGCGGCCCTCGGCAAGGTGTTCCGCCATCATCGCTTCGCCGCCGGTAGACGCCTCGCCCCGCTTCGCCACTTCCTGAAGGCGGGATACCTGGCGGACGCGCTGCGGCGGGAGCCTTGCCGGCACTTGCACGCGCATTTTGCGTCCTCCCCCGGGTTAGTGGCGCTTTTCGCGTCCCGTCTCACCGGGGTTCCGTTCACCATCACCGCCCATGCGAAGGACATCTACACGGGCAACCCGATCGACCTTCGCCCAAAGCTCGCCGCGGCGCGATTGGTCATCACCTGCACCGAATACAATCGCCGTCATGTGCTGGACCAGTTCGGACAGCAATGCGAGGGGAAAGTGCATTGCATCTATCACGGTGTGGATCTCTCCCAGTTCCCGTTCACCTGGCCGCACTCATCCGGCACCAACGACCCCCTGATCCTCGCGGTCGCCAGATTGGTCGAGAAGAAGGGTCTCGAAGACCTGCTGGCGTGCGCCGCAACGTTGCGTCAGCGCGGCTGCCGGTTCCGGATGGAGATCATCGGGGACGGACCGCTGCAGGGCACTCTCGCATCACGGGTGCAGCAGCTCGGTCTGGCCGATGTTGTTTCACTGCTCGGCGCGCAACCCCAGGAGTCCGTTCGCCTCGCGTACCGGCGCGCTTCCGTCTTCGCGCTGCCCTGCAAGGTGGCGGAGAACGGGGACCGCGACGGCATTCCCAACGTGTTGCTGGAGGCGGCTGCCAGCGGGGTCCCGGTCGTCTCGACGCCGGTGTCCGGAATCCCTGAACTGATCAAGTCGGAGCACGAGGGTCTGCTGGTCGAACCGAATCAGCCGGGCATATTGGCCGACGCCATAGAGCGGATCCTGGCTGGCCCGGAGCTGAGCCGGCGACTGGCCATGGCCGCCCGCACCAAGCTGGAGGCGCTCTTCTCGCTGGACCGCAGCACGGCCCGACTGCGGTCGCTTTTTCAGGAGGTGGCTGCGGAGGCGGTCTCGCCAGAGACGGTCTGAATGCGAGGCTCGCCGCAGCGATGGGCCGGCTCACGGAGTCGAAATGCTGCATGAAGTAGCGAGTCGAACTTGGCGGCGGTGTCGACATGGCCGAAGCAGACGCGCGAAACTTCACCTGCGACAACGCTTTCCCAAACCGCGCGCGACACTACCCCGAGAGGCGTGGAATTTGCGTCACTTCAGATGGTTGGTGCTGTGCTGACAGAGTACCAGTGATCCTCCCAGCGGAGGCCTGTGAATGATGAAGACGGCGTTGCTCGCTCTTGCCGTGACCGGCGCCGGATCCATGCCGCCGCAGAGCGCTGCTTCGGTGGAGCGCGTCATGATCGTCGTGCTCGAGAACACCGACTACGCACAGGCGACGAGTCAGCCATTCCTCGGCCGGCTGGCCCGCGAGGGCGCCCTGCTCTCCAATTTCCACGCGATGGCCCATCCGTCCCAACCGAATTACGTGGCGCTCACCGCCGGAACCGTGAGAGGCGTTGACTCGAACGACCCCGTCACTCTATCCGTCCGCCATATTGGCGATCTGCTGGAGGCAAAGGGTCTGAGCTGGAAGACCTACGCCGAAGACTACCCTGGTGATTGTTTCCTGAAGAAAGACTCGGGAGACTACGCGAGAAAGCACGTTCCGTTCCTGAGCTTCCAGAACATCCAGAACAATCCGCAGCGCTGCCGGGCCCGGGTCGTGAACGCCACGGAGCTCGCCCACGACGTCGCAACCGGGCAACTCCCCAACTACTCCCTCTACGTCCCGAATCAGAAAAACGACGGCCACGACACCGACGTCGCCTACGCGGACCACTGGCTCGCGCGGACGTTTGGACCGCTGCTGCGCGATCCACGGTTCACCAACAAACTCCTCTTCGTGGTGACCTTTGACGAAGCGGAGAAGGAAGACGGTACCAACCACATCTACACGAGCCTGTGGGGCCCGAGCGTTCGTCCCGGCTCCACCTCCGATGCGCACTACGATCACTATAGCCTGCTTCGGACAGTCGAGGACTTGCTGGGCCTCGGCCGGCTCGGGAAGAGCGACGCGACCGCGTCGCCCATCGTCGGAGTGTGGAAGGGAGGAACCCCTCGCGCGGGTGGGAATTAGCTCCTAGCCCTCCTCCTTCAGGATCATCACGGGATTCACCTGAGCGGCCCGGATAGGCCGTGCCCTTCCCGGGTTGCAACGCCGCTAAGCGCCCGTCTCCAGAACGGTCTTGATGGCCGTCGACAGCTCGTCGATGGTGAACGGCTTGCGGAGAAACGGCATTCCCGGTTCCGCGCCGGCGGGGGAAGCGACCTCCTCCGCCGCATATCCCGACATCCGCAGCACCCGCACCTTCGGCTGCGCCGCGTGCAGGCGCTCGACCAGCTCGCCGGTCTTCATCCCGGGCATGACCATGTCGGTAATCAGCACATCGGGCTTGAGACGATGCGCCGCCACGGCGGCGAGCGCCTCATCCCCGCTTTCCGCTACCGTCACCCGATACTTGAGGCGCGTGAGCATCCGCTCGATCGCGCGCCGCAGCGCCGGCTCGTCTTCGACCAGAAGGATGTGCGTGTCCCCGAGCGCGCGCCCACCAGAGATCCGCCCGCCGCGCTCGTGGGTCGCACTCAGCTCCTCGAGGGAGCGCGGGAAGTAGATCGTAAACGTCGTGCCCTGCCCGGGGGCGCTCGTCACCCAGATGTTCCCGCCCGACTGCTTGACGATGCCGTAAACGGTCGCGAGCCCCAGCCCGGTGCCCTTCCCCACTTCCTTGGTGGTGAAGAACGGCTCGAACACGCGTTTCTGCGTCTCCTCGTCCATCCCGTGCCCGGTATCCGAAATCGCGAGCCGCACGTACGGTCCCGGAACGGTGCTCACGTGCGCCTGCGCGAACGCGGCATCGAGATCGACATTCGACGTCGCGATGCCCAGCCGGCCGCCGCCCGGCATCGCATCGCGCGCGTTGACGACCAGGTTGGTGACGACCTGCTCGATCTGGCCGGGGTCGGCTTTCATCCGCCACAACCCCGGGTCGAGCGACAGCGCCAGCGCGATGTCCTCCCGGATGAGCCGCCGCAGCATCTTCTCGAGATTCCTGATCCCGGCGTTGAGATCGAGGATCTCGGGCTGCAGCACCTGCTTGCGGCTGAAGGCCAGGAACTGACGGGTCAGCGCGGCCCCGCGCTCACCGGCGTGGAGGATCTCGTCGATCTGGCCGCGCTGATCCGGCTCCGTGACGTCCTGCAACAGCATGTTACCGACGCCGACGATGACGCCGAGGATGTTGTTGAAGTCGTGGGCGATGCCCCCCGACAGCTGGCCGATCGCATCGAGCTTCTGGAGCTGCCGCACCTGCTCCTCCATGCGCCGCCGCTCGGTGATGTCCCGCACCGAGCCGATCAGGTATTTCGGCAGCCCCTGGGGATCGAACACCGGCGTGATGGCCACGTCGCCGTGGCGGGTGCCCGCGGGGTAGGGAGTCGTTTCCTCCCAGCGCACGGTCTTGCGGGTGCGGATCGCTTCCTCGTATTTGCCGAGCACCAGCGTCCGCGAAGGCTCGGGGATCACGTCCTGCACCATCTTCCCGATCACCTGGTGCTGCTCCAGGCCGGTGACCGCCGTGAAGGCGGGATTCACGGACACGAAACGGTAACCCTGCGGCTCGACCTGGAGGTGGAACAGGACGTCATCGACGTGGTCGTAAACCAGCGACAGATGTTCCTGGCTTTCGCGCAACGCCTCCTCGGCCTGCTTCGACGCCGAGATATCCTCGATGAACGCACTGAACAGCAGTCGGTCCCTGCTCCTGATCGGCGTGACGGACAGCTCGACCGGGAACTCGCGCCCATCGCGGTGCAGCGCGGTGATCTGGATGCGGCGGTTGAGGATCGGACCCACTCCGCTCTCCAGATAGTGGCGCAAGCCTGCTTCGTGCTGAGCGCGGTACGGGACCGGTATGATGAGGCTGGCCAGCTTGCGGCCCACCGCCTCCTCCAGCGTCCATCCGAAGATCGCCGTCGCGCGCGCGTTCCA
>Ga0126383_10001653_pt1 | contig 14005 bp, 19 predicted proteins | sample PanSoiMetPlot_35_FD_96882 | JGI IMG/M metagenome (GOLD analysis project Ga0126383, IMG submission 96882) | Tropical forest soil microbial communities from Panama - MetaG Plot_35 | ecosystem: Environmental > Terrestrial > Soil > Tropical forest > Bulk soil | place: Panama | collected 2016-02-17
AAATGACGATGCACTCCGTTTTGCCCGAAGTTGCTACGATCACCTGGCTGGCCAGGTAGGAGTCGCTGTTACCGATGCACTCGTGGCTATGGGGCATATCGTACTCACCGATGAAGGCGGTGAAGTCACGGCTTCGGGCGGACGTTTCCTTTCCGCGTTCGGCGCTGATCTGACGCCGCGGACTCGGCGGATTTTCTGCCAGCCTTGTCTCGACTGGAGCGAGCGCCGTTATCACCTCAAGGGGCTCGTCGGAGCTCGGATTCTGGATCGTCTGTTGGAGCTCGGATGGTTCAAACGCGTGTCGGACAGCCGTGCACTCCAACTGACGTCGTCTGGAAGGGCGGGCTTGTCCGAGATCTTCCAGATCGAGATCAACAACGAGGGCGCCCCAACCGGTAGATTATCCGACCCACGACGGCTGAAAGCTTCAGGCTGAGCGTAGCGTCATCTCGTGCAAATACTGTAGGTCACCGTTTCCACGTTTCGACGACTCTGGTTCGGCCGTCGCGTCTTCGATTGGCCCGGAATCCCCGTTGTGTTGCCGTGCAGCAAGTCCGGCAGGAATTGGGCGTATTGCAGACGCGGGCAGGTAATCCTGGCGGCCCCCTCCCTTCGGTCGGATCACGCTCCGGTCGCCGGCGTAGCCGGCGACCGGAGCCGCGTCGCGCGTCTCCGCCCATCGGGTCGCACAGCGACGCCGGCAACCGTCTCGCCTGTGGAGAGGGCGGTCGTCCAAGCTAACGATTGATTGTTGAGGCTTACGAGGCGCGCTAACGGCGAGGCGCTGATTAGTCCTTTTTGCCGTCCCCCGAATTTAGATTTTTCACTATATTGCAAAATTCATTTTCCGCGATGGTTATGAGATTGTAGGCCGTGCGGTGCTCGCGGCGCGACATCCTCGGACGTTGCCAATGGTACCGATGTCCCAGCCGAAGGGATCGACTGGGGCGCCACATTCCTCAATCCTCCCAAGGGTTTCGCCGTTCCACGGGTTGGAATTTGTGGAACTGATCCGCCACTAGAGCCGATCAACGCCGCTCACCGATTATCTGGCGTCGGTGTCCTAACGGGAATAGCAGGCCAGAATGTCCGTTGTGCCTTGTGGGCGCATCCGTACCGCACCGAGCGAACCTATGGGGATGAGCGCAATGGCGAACAAAGTAACGGAAGCCGTTGCGATGATAGGAATGAGTTGGTGGTGGATCGGCGGCGCCTTGTTGGTTGTCGTCGTGATCGCGGTGTTGCTTAGGCCGCACTGGTTCAACTGACCACACGCTCAGCGACTTGGAGGGCTGGGCGTTCTCTGCAAGCTCGGCACCAGACCAGAACGGTCCACAAGCTCAAGCGGAAGATGCTGGCGGAGCTGGCGGTCTGAATAAGACCGACCCAAGCGAGAATGGTTCCGGCGGAAGAATTCCTCCCGATGTCAGTCGCAACGCGAACCAGTGCGGTAAGGCATTACCCACATTTTTGAAGCGATACCGTGACCCGGTGGCGGCAACAGCCGTCCTACCGCGACCCCCGTCTACGCTCCAGATGACGGTATGAGAGCGCCTCATTTGGTCTCTTTCCGCGGGCGCATTTCACGGCCCGTCGGATCGGTTGAGAGCACGGACTCGTGGAGCATATTGATCCCGGGCGGAATTGGATTGCCGTCCATATCGATCTCGAACAGCCCCCACTGTAAATCGGAGAGCTCTTTCTCAGTGAATGACGGGTCGCCCAATAAGTAGCAGAAATAGTGCAGGAGCTCTGCCTGTTTCCCGCGTACTATATCCGTCAGGTCTTGAACCGACGCGCCTTTCTCAACGCACCTCCGCAGCGCATGGCCAACACCGGCGTATGGTTCATCAGGGCGCCGTTGAGCCCTTGCCATTTCGCCCTGAATCCAATCCGTATCGTCTTCGCGAAGGATCAGGCTCCACGCTTGCCTGAGAAATAAAAACCTCTGAAGCTGATTAATGCCTTCGCCTAGCTGCGATCTCGCCCATAATTCCGGTCTTCTCGCGCCCAACTTTTCGAACAGCGCGGTGAGTTCGTCAAGATCGCTCGGGATTTTCATCTTTCTCCCCACTTTGCGGTCGGCACGCGTGCCTCCTCGCATCATAAAGCAGGCACTTATTCTCCGCGCGGGCAAGTCATCAAGTGCTCCGCCTTTCACTATTGGCGGTTGTCTAACCCTTGCCTCCCGGCCCCTTGCCCTCCGGCCAACGTACCGCCTCGTAGGCCTCGATCGCATCGGCAAGGGCCGCGAGTTCAGCCTCCTCGGGCGAGCCCTCAGTGCAATCCTCAAGCGCGTCTGCTCGCGTGACAAGCAGCGCGTGCATGCAGTCAGTGATTGCCGTCGTCGGCGTCTGCATGGCGGGGCCTCTTTGGGCGAACGCGTCCAGATCCTGGGCCGCGGTGTCGATCTTCGCTTCCATGCTCGTCTCCGCTTCGAATCGCTGCCTTCCGGGGCTGGGATATTGTGCCAGCGGGTCGGGATCGCGACGCAATGGCTCGCTATCCACTGTGGCGTGGGTCGCGTCCGCGCTTGCGACCCCAGAGTTGATGGAGGTGTAATGCGTTACAAGACGTGGCGATCCCGCAACGACACACACTTGCACGTGCTCTGCGGTGAGGGGTCGGAGGCCTTCGAATCCCTACCTGTGGCAATCCGCAATCTCGGTCCATGGACGGGCGGACCCGATGGCGACGTTGACTGGCTGCGTCTGCCCTACCGCATCCTTCTCAACGAGCAGAGGTTCGTGGTGATCCACGCCCACGTGTCCGAGCTGGTTGGAGAACGCCAGCGGCCACTCACCACTGCACCCAGCGAACACCGAATGCCCCCAGTGCAAGTCGACGGGCCGCGTGCCTATGCATCATGGCTTGCGGGACAAGGAATGCCCTCGATGCGGCGGGCGAGGGTGGATCAAGCCGACGGCGCGGTAGAAAGTTCGCTGGCCTCACGTCAGCGCGGGCGCCGCCCCCACATCCCTTGTAGCGTGACGGCGCCCACCCCCCTTCGTAAACCGCAGTGAGCGGGCCCGGATCTGACGGGTTCGCTCGCCAGGAGGCACGACAAGGGGCCAAAGGCTCCCTGAGTTGGGAAGACAGGTAGGGCTGCCCGTCAGCCGACTTGTCGCACGTCACGTTAACCACTTCGCTCGGGGCCCGCATCGGCATAAACCCCTAAGGGTCTGCGAAAAAGAAAAGGGCCGCACCCGAGGGAGGGGTGGCGGCCCAGCACTGGATCACAACGGGGGGCTCGAGACGACGGGGGGAGGTCTAGCGTGTGACCCGAAGCGCAAACATCCCCAAAACGACCCTAATCCATCAGATGGAACCTCGGGTCTATCCCGGGCAATCGCCTAGCTGGCCGCAACACGCTGCGGGTGCGGCGGGCGTGCCTGGGTCAAGGCGACGCCGGGGCAGTAGCATCATTCATGGACTGAGCGGCCCCTCCAACCGTGATTAGCCTTTTTTCCCGTAGGGCCAGCGCGCGGCTTCGTAGCCCTCGACGGCCCGGGCGGCAAGTTCTAGGCTTTCGGAGCAACCCTCAAGCGCATTGGCTCGCGTGAGAAGCAATGCTTGCATAGGTGCAGGCGCCGCGCTGCCTTTTCCAGTGGCACGTGACGGGGGTCAACGCGGAAGCGGATGCGGTTCGAGTGCAGCATGGTCAGGACTGGGTTCGACCTGACTTCTTTGGTCTCCGTGTTCGCCCCTGAGGGCGAGTGTTCGAATTGCGTCAAAGCTACCATCTTTGGCCATTCTTGGATCTCGTGATGGCAAAGACCGATTGGACATCAACTGAACGCTTACGCTTGATTGCCTCTCCCCCCGTGCTAGAGCGCCGCCCGGTTTTCTCCGAATGGTTGGGATGGAATGCAGAGAATGGCCAAGAGCGCAAAAGCAGCCAAAACCAAAGCGGTGGTCTATGATCCGCCCGCGAGGGGTTTTCCTCACTTAGCCGTGCTGTTCTGGTCGGACGGAAGCGTCCTGCGCGCGGAGCCATGCGCCTCAGTGAAGCATGGCGAGAAGATGATCACGGCAATAGCTAAAGGGTTCGAGCAGATTGCCTCGGCAACGCGCCGTAAACGCTAGCCTTTTTCCGTGCGCTTGCGGCTATCCAACGCTGAATGATCTCAGGCCCGTGGTGACGTGCGATCAAGCCGTCCAGGTGAACCGTCGATTTGGCGCATCACGGTGATGTTTGTTGCTCGCAGATGTGGTTCAGCGCGGCGCCAAAATGTCTCGCGAATCACGCCTCCTGGTGGTCTTTTTGCGAACTTAGATGAGACACGAAGGGCCTATGTGCGCCGTGCCGTGTCAGTAACGCTCAGCTACCAAGACGACGGGCGGACCTTAAAGGTGTTCGTCACTAGACTGGTGGTCGAGGAAGGCAATGGCGGCCGCATTACCGGAACGCTTAACTGGGAGCTGCGCTCGAGCGGCTGGTGTGCCGCCTGCAGAAGCTCCTCCTTTTGCGGGTCACGGTTCGGCAATCACGTCGCCCGACACGCCTGATACAACGCTGATGGGACGTATCAGATTGCTGTCAGATTCATGCGAAGTGTGGCGCTCAGGTTACAGCTTTTGTCGTGGCTTGATGCTACAATTCGAATGTTGGTTCGGAAGTAATTAGCGGTGTGGGATATGTTGGATAGAGCTTAGTAAGAGCATTTGTGAGTGCGGGGCGGCAGGTATTGTTTGCGTACTGCCGTCGTGCTCCGGCAGATCAAACTGTTGATCTGCCGGGAGTAGGTGGAGGAGCCGTATATATTCCGGCTTCTCCATCTTATGCGTTGGATAATCTGGTTATCTTGCCCCGGGACCCCAAGATAACTGCTCGATCGACGCCACGGCCCCGCGGTCGCCAGACGCGAAGGTTCACTGACGCAGGGGCGACGCTTGCTCAGCGATCAAGAATTGTTTGACTACGTGATCCTGCCCGGCGCCGTGGCCATCATTCAAGCCGCTGCGATGTTCACGGCGTTCTATCTCGGCAAGCGCAGTGGTCGCGAGGCCGCGGAGCTCAAGCAACGTCCGGGACGACAAGCTCCTCTCTCCCCCCGGCGATGGAGGCGGTTCGCGAGCAAGCCGCCGCTCCAACACACTACCGACCAGCCAGACACCTAACCGTTGTCTTTGTCGGCCATGGCGAGTGTCTCCTCAAGCCGGCATCAGTTCGAATGCGATGAACAACTAATAAGAGATCCTCGTGCGGGTGGCCCCCTTGGCCAGGGCCGCGTACCGCTGCGCTAGGGTAGGGGTCACTATCGGTCCATGAGGCTCCAGTTCATGCCGCACTCTTGGCCTCACATCACGTATCGGCCAGCCGATTGTTGCGCCGCAATGGGGCGCGTCGCCCACATCGGTTCCGGGTCAACATCTGCCTAATTGCTTGCGGCGACCTTCTGCAAGCGTTGGATTGAGTGCAAGAGATAACTGGGGCCTAGCCTATGCCCCCGTATTTGCCCCTCCGGCGCCCGACAGAAGGCGATCGACGGACAGGAAGTCATTCACCTCCCGAACCATCTTGCGCACCTCCTTGAGCATGTCCTTGAAGCCCTGAGGGTCGTCCCCAATGTCGACGACGACTGTGGTGGCGTCAGTCTCGAGGAGGGCGTCTAGCACCAGGCTCAGCCGGTTGATCGACCATCTCGTCCGATCCTCCGGCTTGGGCCCTACCACCGATTTAACGAGGCGATCGCACCCAACAATTTCGACCGCCCTTACCAACTCCTCCATCCTGTCTGGCTTCTCGCCCTCCTCACGCGACGGCAACCCACCCGCTCCACACATGCATGCTCCTCCTTTGCTCGCTCCAAACCTTCGTTGCTAACTCCTCCTTGCTGCCCCGCGATGCCCAGATGGGGGATCCATTCGAGCGCCTCGCTGACCGCGGTGCACGGGGTGGAATTTGTCGAACGCCTCCTTGATTAGAACCGATCCACAACGTTCACTGACGATCTGCGACTGGCGGTCTCGGGTAGCTTGCTTCAGCGCCTTAGCATAACCGTCCGGCCTACGGGGAAAGCCGAGACGGGAGCGGCGACGTGCAACCCCGCCGCTCCCTTCTGGTCGAGCGTCGCAACGCTCGCCGTCCCGCACGCAATGTCCTGTGAAACAAAGGGCCGTGATGCCGGAATAATCGGCATAGATCAGGGCGGCGTCCTCGCGGACATCGAAGACGCCGCCGCCATTTGGCGGAGATCGTAAGAGAGCGGGAAGGGCGCGAATTCGCGCCTAGCTACGCTATGGATACACTCTCGGGGGAGATAAGCGAGGGCGTCGAGGGCGAAGAAGAATGGACTAGACTGGTGGTCGAGGAATTCGATGGAGCGAATTCGCGCTCCACAATGGTTTCGGCGACAACCGGGTCAGGCACGCTTATGCCGCGGTGCCGCCGAGCGACCCCCCCGCCACTGTAGGGTCCATTGTCCGCGACACTCCCCTGACTCGCGGAAGGGAGCAGTAGCGGTAGATCCGCACCGGCCATCCCAACGGCAGGATCGTGCTTCCTGGCTTCGCATGAGATCGAGCAGAAAGGCTTCGACCACCAAGTGTCGTCGCACATGTGCAAAGTGTCGATCAGAGCGGCCCAGAAACCCTCCGGCGGTCTGTCGTGGAAGAGGCGAACAAGGCGTCGGCCGAAAATTGTTTCCCTGGTGGAAAAATTGTTTCCTGGTGGCCGGCGCCGCGACATGGGCTTGCAATGGTGTGGGCGGAGGAAATAGCATCTCGAGTTTTTTAAGGCCATTTCAGCGTGCGGGAGGAATATTCGGCGTGTTCATACCACTGAAAATTATTTGCCTGCTGACCTTAGTATTTGCTCTAAACCCGCCCCCGGCTTTTGCCGGGGACGATTGGAAGCGCGAGCTGGAGGCACGATACCAGGACGGACAATTGAAACAGCTCCAGGAGCCAGATTGGCTCTGGCAGGTGGTCCTTCAGCAGTGGGATCGAGCCCGTCAAGAGCGGGAAGAGGAGGAAAAGCAGCGAGTCGAGGATTGTGCCCGATGTCGCACGCCACTTTGGCATGCTGGGGACCGTGATCATATTCGGTATTGGATTGGCACTGTTGAAGCCGCTGCAGCGGTGGGCGCAGGGAGAGAACACGAAGGAATGTTCACATTGAGCGGCCTGTCGTTCGTGGGCCTTGTACTTGCGTTTGCCGGCCCTCCGCTCATCGTCCTGGTCATCGGTGTCATCGGTGTCATCGGCGTCATTAGAGTACAGATCTGGCCCTACTATATGGTCTGACGCTGGCCGGCATTGCGCTCAGCCTGGGGGCGTCATCCGTTTTCGCAAGCTCGGCAAATCCGATCAGGTGTTCGCGATAATCGCCGAGTGGCAGAGGTACCCCGGCGCACTGAAGGATACGGGTATCGACCTGTCTGACCCACTTGCGACGGAGGCGCACTTTGATATCACGCCTGACGACGTTTGGGAGAAATTGGATGAGCTAAAAGCATTCTTTAGGCCCGGCGCCTCAGGCAAAGGACCTCCCTCCGCGGAGCCGAGTCTGAGGAGCGCTACGACATTGTCCCAGCCGAGCGATAACGAGGCAGAGGACGGCCAGGCCCTGCAACCCAAAATCCCGCTCACCGGCACTCGAAATGCCGCCTGCGGTCGCGACTACGCTCCCGCCAGCTCGGGCATTTGCCCGGGCGCCCTCTCTTCAAGATAGGGTAAGTTCACTCTAAGGGCTCCCACCGAGAGCCGTAGGCCGACATCACGAATAAGAGGGGCTTCCCAACGTCTCAGCAGAGCTCGATCACCGGATCAATCCTTCTTCGTGCCGGAAATGTTTTGAAGGCGATTGACCGAGCGTTCGCAGGCCGCCTTCCATTCGGCTTTGGTCATGTGCGTACCGCTGTCCCAGAACTCCATGCATGCCGCCAAACCCTCGCGGCCGCCGCCCGGAGTTTCCGGCAATGGAACCCCTGAGCTTCCACCGGTGGCCAGAGCTGTGGGTACGGCGGTGTTCGTGGTCGAGATTGAAAGCGGTGCGATTGGTAACAATTGGGTTTGCGGGACCCCAATCTGAGAGGCGGGTGGGGGTGCGGCGGGAGGAGGCGGAGTGGGAATTACGCCGACATTGCGGAGACTGACGGATGGCTGTGCTGGAGGATCGGCGGCGTGAGGCGCTTGTTGTGGTGCAGAAGTCGTCACCGCCGGAGTTGAGGTAGGATTACTCAAGGCCGCTGCGCCAATGCGGCGGCCGTGCGATCGACCCCCTCGCGCTTCGGCAGCCGTGGCCGTCAAGACGAGTGCAAAGGTTGCTGCTATTGCCAGTGCAGGCAACCAAGCAATCGGTTGCCGTTGGGTGCGACCGCGCCGAATAGGCAATGGTGTCATAACCTCCTCCACCGAATCGATGGAAGGAAGGGAATCACGATCCGCGCGCCGGCGAAATCGCTTCACGGCAACAACAGTCCGGAGTTTACCCCTTTGCCCCGCGATACGCGCGCACGCGAGATCGACGCGCGTCAAGTTCACGTCCACCCGGACTCCTTAGCTTCGACACGGTCACCATAGTGGCCAAGCAATAGCGGCAGGCATGGACTGAGTGGCTAAAATAGCCATAAATGGCCACCCAGGGCGGGCGGAGGCGCAAAACCAGGCGAGTTGCGCGGCGGGCGCACGCTCAAGTCGATCTCCAAGCGGCCAGGCTGTGGGCTCTCGACGCAGAGCGTTCTAATTGCTTCGTAATACACGCGTCGCCGCCAGGATCGACGCTGGGACGGAAATTGAGCCAGCCAGACTCGGTACGAAGATTGCGAGATGTGCTGGGCCACGCAATGAAACGGCCGTCCTCAGTCGAATTTGGTGTCTAGTTGTCGGATACAAGATGACAGCTGTTAAAAATCATGACTGGGTCCAAATGAGTGCTGCCCGAACAGGAATCTCTCCGCATTCGGTGCAGTCGTTTCTAACCCAAGCTGCCCTGGACTCGCTTTCGGAGCTCGGCGCGCGTGGGGAGCTCATCGATTGGTACGTCCGAAACCCAATGGCCCGTGCCGAACTTGTCGAGGCACGCGAGGTAGGCCTGCTTTGCCTGCACGATCTCGCGAGCCGCGCGGTGGAGCGCTGAGGAGTTGGGCAGGACCTCCAAGCCTTCGGTGGTTCTCGTGCAGTCGATCCGCCTCTTCGGCGCCGATGTAGAGGGCTGGCCGCTTTCGAACAGCTTGGATCCCGTCAAGGACCGTAATGCTGTCCAACTATCTTCCATGCCAGGAAGCCCCAAAACACGTGGTGCCAGAGCTTAGGTCATTAGTGGGTAAGCGAAACGTTGAGGACAACGCGTCCGTTTCCCCTGATTCCCAACATGCATGCGGATATGGACTGCCATCGCTAACAGCCATACGATCTTCTCTTGGCTATGTTGGCTGGGCCCATTGTCAGCTCAATAGCAAACAACTCGTGTCATCAGGGGCTCATATGGTAATGGGGTTTTGGAAGGCGCTGTTGCGCCTCCTAATGGGACTTGCGCTTTTGGCTCCCCTACCGCTGCATGCCGAGGTCGTCGCGATTCGCGTCGCGCATCAACCGGGCCTAAGCTACCTGCCATTGATGCTGATGGAAAGGTACGGGCTGTTGCCGAAGCACGGGCGCGCTCTTGGTCTCTCGGACCTTGCATACAAGTCTGTTCTGGTTGGCAGCGCCGCCGCGCTCAACGACGTGCTGCTCTCGAACTCGGCCGACATCATCGCTGGCGCGATCACCGTGATGGCGGCGCTGTCCGACCGGGCGCGCCACCTCGATATCCGCGGAATCGCGGCACTCAACTGCGACGCCTTCTATCTCAACACCAACAAGCTAGACATCAAAACGCTGCGAGACTTTGGCAGCAGCGACCGGATCGCGGTCAGCGCGGTCAAACTCTCGATCCACGCGATCGTATTGCAGATGGCCGCCGAGAAGGAGTTCGGGCCGGTCCGGCACACCGAGCTCGACGCCCTCACAGTTTCGATGCCGCATCCAGAGGCGATGGCCTCCTTGCTCGCAACAGGCACGGAAGTCACCGCGCATATCACGACGACGCCGTTCAAAAAAATGGAGCTGGCGAACCCGCGCATTCACCGGGTTATCTCCTCCGACAGTCTGGTTGGTGGTCGCGCGACCGGCGCGATGGTGTGGACCTCGGGTAAGTTTCGCGCCGAAAATCCGAAGGCCTACGCGGCTTTCTTTGATGCATTGAAGGAGGCGATAGATATCATCCGCAATGATCCGGACCACGCCGCGCGGGTTTATAGCGAGATGGAGAACTCGAAGCTTGATCCGGTTCTGATACGTGCGCTCGTCGCCGATCCGGAAGATATCTTCACCATGGTACCCGAGCATACGTTCGATTTCGTCGACTTCATGCAACGGACCGGCCGACTCAGAGGCCGGTTCAACGGATGGAAGGACCTATTCTTTCCCGAGATCCACAGCCAACCAGGAAGCTAATGTGCAATCGCCGCGTCCCCAGCGTCCGCGCCCCAATAAAAATTTCCGCGATGTGAGACCACCACACGCATGAAACTCGGACCCGAAAACAGCGTCGACTGCGTCCGATCCGCCCCGGTTTCCCAGCATTCACAATAAACCACAAGCGTACCATTGAATTGTTGTACGCAGCGCTTCCAATTCAGACTGGGGACGGAATTGCCGGCAAGACGTCCCTGAAAATGCCGGACTGCGCTTGAAGAGCTCGGGGGCTCTCGGTAAGTATCCGGCAGTCACCAAGACAACGCGATCGAGCTCCGGGATGATGCGAATCGCCTGGCGGGCTCGACTCCACCCACTTCAAACCCATCGATATGGTGAGCGCGTGCAAGAGCTGGGTGCGTTTCTTCACAGGCGGACGCAAGTCTGACAACTCGGGAAAGAAGCTGAAGATCGGATCGTTGATGCTGCCTATCGGCCCACGATCGATCGCGTCCGGCGCGCGCCAAAATCGACGGAATGGTCCAACCGGGGTCTGCGACCAGTCAGACGCGCGAATGCGCGCGCACATTTCGCCGCCACCGGCGAGCCAGTTGCCATGTAGGCGGCCGCGGTCAAACTCGCGAGATATTTCCTGGACCACGCCCCGTTCCCAGGCCATCAACCGTTCGATTCATTAACTCCAGCTTTCAACGATCGTCGGCATCAAACTTGGTACGGAATTAGACATCTAGCGGCAGAGCTCATCTGAGCGGGCGCAGCAAGGTCGATCTCGCAATATCGCGCTGGCGCCTTGGTTGGTCGTTTTGCGTGCGATGAATAGTTCTACGAGCTCACGAAGCGCATAAGTCTGAACCGACATCGATCGTTCCTCTTCTTACATTGCTTACGCCCCGCCCCGCGCCTTCTTGAACGTGGCCCGCGCTTAGAGCCCGCATCACTGCCGGCAGCTAGTGGGCAAACCTGGTGGAACGAACCTGTGACCGAAACGGCTGCCACATCGCCCCTGAGAACCATTGTAGTTAACCCTGATGGACGCATCGGGGTAATACCTGAATTTACCTTCCAGCCGTCCGGGACGTAACTTAATACTCGCAGGGTTCCAGGCCGCACGGACGGGGCCTCAATGACAAAATCGCCAGACGCCATTCACCTTATGGCGGTACGTTCCGCACGTTGGTCGCTTGCGGGTATACCTGGGTATGGACCCGAGGAATTACTTCGGCTTGCTCTTCAAGCAGCTAGAGTAGGCATATTTGAAACCGATTTGAAGCTCCGGCGAACTCGCTTCTCGCCAGAACTTTGCGAACTGCTGGGGCTCCCGATAGGGACAGAAATGGCGTCGGACGAGGCTTGGCAGGTCGTCCATGAAACCGACAGGCCCAAGATGCGGGCCGCGGCTAAGGCCGCTGTCAATTCAGCCGATCAGGGAGCCTGGAGCGGAGTCTATCGCCTCCTGCAGGCGGACGGGACAATCCGATGGGCGTTAATTCACGGCAAGCGGATCTACCGGCAGGCGGGGGGCGATTTTGAGCCCGTGTGGGGTGTCGGAGCGGTCGTCGACGTGACCGATCTGAAAGAACAAAAGGAGGCGCTTCGAGAGAGTAGGCGTCGACTCCGAGAGAGTGAGCGGCAATGCCGCGAGAGTGAGCAACGGCTACGGTTCGCATTGGATGCCGCACAGATTGGTACGTTCGAGGCGAACCTAAGCGGAACCGAAGCCATGGTCGACGCTCAGGAGGCTCGTTTGCTCGGGCTTCCGAACGCCACACGTGCGGTGTCTGCCGATGAGCTCCGAAAGCGCATCCCGCTCGAAGACCAGATTATTGGCGATCTTAAACTGGAGCGGTTGACGGAGCGTGGTGACGCGTTCCATCACGAGTTTCGGTTGCGAATGCCGGATCAATCCGTGCGCTGGCTCAGCGGCTATGCAGACATTAGGGCCAATCGGATTTTTGGCGTCAATTTCGACATCACTGAACGCAAGCTTGCTGAAAAGCGGTTACTTGAAAGCGAGGAGCGTCTACGCACTGCCACGAGCAGTGCTGAGCTTGGCGTATTTGAGTGGGATGTTGAAGCCGATCGGGCCGTCTGGGAAAGCGACGGCATGTACGCGATTTTCGGACGTGAGCGCGCCCATGGGCCTTTAACTGGGCAACAGCTTATTAGGACATACATTCATCCTCATGACGAACCGGAATTCCATGCGGCGATTAGGCTGGCGCGAGAGTCCGGCGGCCGGCTGCGCACAACAGTTCGTATCCGGCGAGCCGACGGGACGCAACGCTGGGTCCAGATTGATGCAAAATTCCAGGGGGAGACCGCCTCGCGACTGCTCGGGGTGGTCGTAGACATAACCGAACGCAAGCAGTTGGAGGAACGAGCACTGACGCTCTCAAAGAAACTGGTCACCATACAAGAGCATGAACGCCAGCAAATCGCAAAGGAACTCCATGACTCGACGGCGCAGCATTTGGTGGCCGTCAATCTGAATCTGATGCATCTTAGACCCAACGAGGGGCTCAGCAGCAGCGCTGCGCAGGTCTGGGACGAGACCATGGCAACTCTCGAAGAAGCGCTCGCTGAGCTGCGCGCTTTCAGTTATTTGATGCACCCGCCGGCTCTGGAAGGTGCGGGACTCTGCTCAGCTCTCAGACACTACGTTGATGGGTACTCCCGCCGCTCTGGTCTCCTTGTTAAGCTTCGCATCAATCCAACCCTAGACCAGTTGCCCTACCATTTGCAGCGAACGCTGCTTCGGATCGTTCAAGAGGCCTTGCTCAATGTTTACCGCCATGCCGAGGGAGCATCCCGTGCATTGGTCGTCCTCCGCCGCGTTCGGGATAAATTGTACCTCGTTGTATCGGACAATGGGCGCGGAACTACAGACGGTGCAGAGTCCGCGTTTAATCCTGGCCGCGGACTAGCCGGTATGACTGCGCGCGTGCAGCAATACAATGGCCAACTTCGCATCCGATCTGTTGCACGCGGCACCAGGCTCCATGCAGAAATGTCCCTGCGTGAGCACCAGAGCCGGACGGCGCTTCGATCCGAGACTGAGAAACCGGTCGACCATGCTAAACCCGCAGGGGAGGAGTTAAAGTCTGTTTGAATGCCATCAGAAAAGATTTGCAGAGGTAAAATCAATTGCAGAAACGGCTCTAATCGAAGTGCACACATAAGAACGCCGATGCGTCACCATCTCTCTCAGGGCTCATCTGCACGGCTGATTGCACCAGGATCAGCTTTGTGGTCGCTCGCGGGGCTCATACAGGAAACTACCGGCAGTACGCCGCGAGTTTGAGATGACGGTTCGCTGATCAGGTCCGATGCAGCTAACGCTTGCACGAACCCAGCCTAGAATCGACATCCGTGCGCGTCAGTAGACTCCCAGAAAATGGGGACTGGAATGACGCGCCACCGACTTCGTTCTGTGCCAATTCGTGACCTGCGCATGTGCGGCAATTTCCCGGACGCAGCGCCGATTATTTGCTCACCTCGTCGATGCGCGAGGAGCTGGCTGGGAAGTCTTGAGGTTAACGGCTTGGAAGAATGGGTAGCCTGCTCGATCAGTACCACCGCCAGT
>Ga0126383_10001654_pt1 | contig 13997 bp, 7 predicted proteins | sample PanSoiMetPlot_35_FD_96882 | JGI IMG/M metagenome (GOLD analysis project Ga0126383, IMG submission 96882) | Tropical forest soil microbial communities from Panama - MetaG Plot_35 | ecosystem: Environmental > Terrestrial > Soil > Tropical forest > Bulk soil | place: Panama | collected 2016-02-17
GATGAGCAAGTCGGAGTATCAGAAGCTGAACGCGATCCGCACCTGGAAGACCTGGGGCTCGCCGTACTTCAAATCGCGCTGGTACAGCAAGGACCTGCGGCCGATCATTCCTTACCTGTTTACCGACTGGAAGTGCAATTACGATTGTCACTACTGCTGGTCATACAACAATAAGGTCAAGGGTATGACGGAAGACACGGCGAAGCGTTCGATTGACTGGTTGCATTCGATCGGTTCGCGCGTGCTGGCGCTGATGGGCGGCGAACCGCTGCTGCGGCCCAAGTTCATTCACAAGATCGTCCACTACAGCGCCAAGAAAGACATCTTCGTCTATCTGCCGACGAACGGCCGTCTGATGAAGCCGGACGTGATCGACCGTCTGGGCGATGCGGGCGTGGCGACGGTGAACCTGGCCGTGGACTCAGTCAAAGACCGCAAGTCGCTTCCCAAGGCGCTCGATCCCATTCGTCCCTACTTTGAATATCTGGTCAAGCGGCAGCATCACTACGGCTATACCGTGATGTTCAATATCAACATCTGCCGCAACAATATGGACGACGTGAAAGAGTTGACCGAGATTGCGCATGACCACGGCATCGCGACTGACTATCACATTAACGAGTCGCCGATGACCGAGCAGACGCACTTTAAGCATCTCGACGAGAACGTCACTTACCTGACTCCGGATGACTGGTCGAAGGTTGATGACCTGCTCGACTATCTCGACGCCAAGCGACACAACGAAGGCTACAAGATGGTCAACCAGAGCAAGCACATGCAGGACATGAAGCAGCTCATGCGCGGCGAAGTGCCACCCTGGAAATGCCGCGCCGGTCAGAACTCGCTGATCATTCGCACCGACGGCACCCTGGCGCCGTGCTTCCCGATGTATTCAGTGACCCATGACTGGGGCACCATCGAGAATCCGAAGTTCGAACATGCCCAGTTGGACGAAATGAAGAAGGAATGCTCCAAGCACTGCCTGTCGACGTGCAACTACATTCTCGCTTACTGCTATGACACCAAACGCGTGTTGAAGTGGACCCTGAAGCAGGCCATGCATGGCTTCAAGGGATCGACCGACACGATTCAGTAACGCAATCCGACGCAAACTAACAGTTTGCGTTACAAGTAAAAAGCCCGCGGACCTCGCGGGCTTTTTCATTTGTCTTCCGCGGTTGGTCCCCAAATCCATTTGCCGGTCCGGTCGATATAACCCCACTGGGTGTCCCTATTCATTCCGACATTGACTCGTGAGATGCCGCCCAGGAACGAAGAGGCAAAGGTGAAGTTACCTAAGACTATCTTCTTGCCGGCCGGGTCGATGAAGAACGCTTCGTTACAATTATTGACGGCGGCCAGACCCTCTGAGAAGTTATCTACTGATTCGTATTGGGGCGGAATCACTATCTTGCCGGTCTTATCAATAAAGCCCCACTTGTTTGTGAATCCCTTGCGCGAACCTGACGGTTCAGGCGGACACCAGGTGGTTTCCTCGCTATGTACACGGACGGCCGCCAGGCCTTGGCTGAAATCTTCTGCCTGGACAAATTGAGGCTCGATGACGATCTTGCCGGTACGGTCCATGAACCCGGTCTTGCCTTTGATCTCGACTGGCACCAGTCCTTCGGAGAAAGAATGGTTGTTTGGACCGTAACCGAGGGGCGGGGAAATCTTCTTGCCCGTGCGATCAAAGTAGGCCAATGAACCGCGATACAAAACGCCAACAATGCCTTCGTGAAAATGGAGCGTCACGTCGAGCGGCACCTCGAATACAACCTTGGCGTTGTGATCGATGAAGCCGCCCTGGCCGCCAATCTCGATGGCTGCGAGTCCTTCACTGAATTCCTCGGCATGCGTGAACTTCATTGGGATAACCATCTTGCCGGTCTTGTCGATGTAGCCCCACTTGCCGGGCTCCATGACCAGGCCGATATTTGGATTTCGCTTCTCGCCGATGTTGACGGCGCACACGCCTTCGGAAAAGTTCCCGATGACGTCGTACGGAGCTTCGAAAAGAGTCCGTCCGGTGGTGTCGATGAAATACGTCCGGTTCTTCTTGATGACCTGAGCCAGTCCTTCATAGAACCCGTAAGCCCGGTCGAATTGAAAGGGAATCACCACCTTGCCGGTGTGATCGATGAACCCGTACTTTCCGTTTTTCTGAACGCTCCAAAGTTCGCCCGCAGGCTGAGGTTGCGCGGCACACATCGTTGCCGCCCCCAGGAGCAACGTCACAGCCAGACATCGTTGGTAAGCTTTCATAGCCCAGTCGGCGCAGGCTCAGTCTGCAAAGTCTAATCGTAGGTGCGGATTTCGATCAGATGGTTGCTCGGATCGTTAAGGTACACGGTGGGCGCCGGACCACGCGCCCCCGTTTCATTACCCGGACCCGTGTTGTTACCGACGTTGTGAAACGAGTCGCCAAACGGAATTTCCCTCTCCTTTATGCGCGCGAACGTCGCTTCAAAATCATCGCGTGACATGGCAAAGGCGTAATGCTCATTTCCTTTTGTCCCCCACGGCGCTACCTGCAATGTGAAATCGTTGCTGACGCGGATTACCGTGAACGGCCCATCCTGGCCTTCCAGTTTGAACCCGAGCACGTTGACATAAAAATCGACGCTGGCGGCAATGTCGTTAACGTTAAGGATCAGATGATCGATGTTGGCCATAATGCGCGGTGTCCTATGTTGTGCGTGACTATTCCGGGGCAGTAGCCCGACCGTTAGGGAGGGCTTACCAACTCACCCAATGAGCCCTCCCTGACGGTCGGGCTACTGTCAAGGCGGTCCCCGTATTATACTCCGCCTCTCACGACTCAACATGAAATCGATCATCGTTGGCACGGCCGGACACATCGATCATGGCAAGACTGCGCTGGTGCGCGCGTTGACCGGCGTCGATGCCGACCGGCTGCCGGAAGAGAAACGGCGCGGAATCACCATCGATATTGGCTTTGCCGATCTCGATTTGGAAGACGTCCATATCGGCTTCGTCGATGTGCCGGGCCATGAGCGGTTCGTCAAGAACATGCTGGCCGGCGCGCACGGCATCGACGTGGTGGCGCTGGTAATTGCCGCCGACGAGAGCGTAATGCCGCAGACCCGCGAACACTTCGATATTTGCCGGCTGCTCGGCGTGAGCAAAGGTGTGGTCGTGCTGACCAAGAAAGATCTGGTTGACGATGAACTGTTGGCGCTGGCGCGCGCCGAAGCCGAAGAACTGGTCCAGGGATCATTTCTGGCGGGCGCGCCGCTGGTGGCCGTCAGTTCGCGAACGGGCGAGGGAATCCCCGAGTTGAAACAGACGCTGCGGCAGTTGGCGTTGGAAGTGAATCCTCGTTCACACGATTTCGTGACGCGTCTGCCAATCGACCGGGCCTTTACCATGAAGGGCTTCGGAGCGGTCGTTACCGGGACGCTGATCTCCGGCCAGATCAGTGAAGGTGATGACTTGGAGTTGCTGCCGGCAGGCTCGCGCGTACGGGTGCGCGGCATTCAGGTTCATGGCTCGGCGGTAAAGCAAGCGCTTGCCGGCCAGCGTACTGCGATCAATCTCGGCGGCGTCGATGCGACGGCGCTGGCCCGGGGGATGGTGCTGGCGCCGCCCGGGCGCGTGCGCGCGACCCAGGTTGTCGACGTGGGAGTGCAGGTGCTGGACAATTCGCCGCGGGCGCTGCGTTCGCGTCAGCGGGTGCGGGTTCATGTCGGGGCTGCCGAAGTGCTCGCCCGGGTGCGCGTGCTCGAGTCCGAAGGTCAGGTGCCCGGCGGCGGGCGCGGCCTGGCGCAGCTTCGCTTCGAAGCGCCCATCGTCGCGGCGTTGGGCGACCGTTTTATTCTCCGCGCCTATTCTCCGCAGACGACGATCGGCGGCGGCGTGATTTTGGATCCGTTTGCTGCGCGTCACCGCGCCCGGGATTTTCCCCTGGTCCGCACGGCGCTGGCAGATCTGGCGGGTGAAGACAAGACCGCGCAGTTAATCCGCTTCGTGACCGCCGCCGGCGCCGCAGGATTTCGCCGCGAAGCTATTGCCGCGCGCACGGCGTGGCGTGATGATGTAATCGCTGAGGCGGCGGCGCAAGCCACCAGGCGGGGCGCGGTAATGAACATTGAGGAGAATCTCGTTGCCGGCGACGCCTTTGCCGCAGTGGAATCCGTGGTTGTGGCCGAAGTCACCGGGCACCATAAACGTGAGCCGCTGGCGCGAGGCTTATCAAAAGAGATTCTCCGCGAGCGATTCTTTGCCGGTGTCGGACCGGAGGTCTTTCGCGCGATGCTGGCTGAGTTGGAGAAGCGCGGCGCCGTGGTGACGGACAAAGAGATCGTACGGCTGCGCGAACACACCCGCGAATTGTCGCCGGAAGATGCGCGGGCGCGCGATTCGCTGGAACAGATCTTTCGGGCGGCCGGCGTCGCGCCGCCTTCGCTGGGCGACGCGTTTGCGAAAGCCGGACTCAACGCATCACCAGCGCACGCCAGGAGAATTTTGCAGTTGCTGATCGATTCAGGCGCGCTCGTCAAAGTGCACGGTGAAATGTTTTTCCATCGCACGGCGCTGGACGAATTGAGTAAACGACTGCGCGCACAGGCAGCCAAAACAACTGATCGAGCAATCGACGTTGGCGGGTTTAAAGACCTCGCGGGTATTTCCCGGAAGTACGCCATTCCCTTGCTCGAATATTTCGACCGCCAACGGGTCACCCGGCGCGAGGGAGAACGCCGCATTGTGTTGTGACCAGGCTGCGGAACGGACGTTTCGCAGGGACCAGTCGCCGCTCTGCAGGTCCATCGCAATCTCGTAAACATTAGGATCATCTCGCCGCATCAAACTCAGCCGCCTTTCGAAATCGGATGCGAACCTTTGCGACCGCTACTGCATTTTTATTGTCAGCAACTGCTGCGTCGATCCTCGCTTGTGCATTTACGGCCCGCGCGCAGCAACCATCGCCGGAGCCGTCGCCCAAATCAGAACAGACGGCCGACCATAATTCTGCCGCGCAGAAAACGGACGACCCCGCCGCGCCTGCAACTGAAGTCGACCTGCTTCATCGAGAGACCATGACTGGAGATTGGGGCGGCACACGTACGCACTGGAAAGAGCGTGGCGTCGAAATGGACTTCAGCCTGACCGGTTTTGCCCAGGGTACCGCCGCCGGCGGTTTGACTCGGGAAACGGTTCTGAACGGCAAGTTCGAATCTAAATTCAAGTTTGATTTCGAGAAGCTGGCAGGTTGGAAGAACTGGTCAGCAGAAGCCAGATTCGAATACCGGTATGGCGCACCCGTGCTGGCACGCACCGGCGCGATCAATACCGTCAACACCGACGTTACCATCCCGGCTTCGCAAGGCAGCATCGCCGCCGTCACCGGGTTGAAGTTCACTCGCGTATTTCCGTTGGATACCAGGAAGGGCAACGAAATCGCGATTTCATTCGGGCGCTACAACACTCTGGAAATCCAGGAGACCTTTTTCGGTGGTATGGGCCTCGATAAATTTTTCAATGCCGCACAGATAGGACCAATGACGGGATTACGCCAGGTGCCGAACGTGACTAATGGGGCGAGCATCGACTACGTGCGGCATGGCGAGTCATTCATCTCGTTCGGTATCCTCGATCCGAATGACAGTTCCACCACTGTAGGGCTTCATCACGTCTTCCGGGACGGAGTAACGCTGGCGCCGGTGCTGAACATTCCCAGTAAGTGGCGGGGCAGAGATGGCAAGCATTCGTTCAGCTACACCGTAACGACAAAGAAGTTCACGCCCTTTGATGCAATCAAGAATGTAGTAATTCCGGGGCCGCCGCTCAGTCCCGTACAGCCGAAAGGCGGATCATTTTCGTTGAGTTATGTCGGCCGCCAGTTCCTGGTTGAAAGAGGTAAAGACGACGGCTGGGGGATCTTCACGCAGCTTTCGATTGCTGATCAGGATACCAGTCCGGTGACCCGGTTCTTTGATATAGGCCTGGGTGGTAATGGATTGTGGAAACGCAGGTCGCTGGACGACTTTGGCATCGCCTACGCCTACACGGGACTGAGCCGGGTGCTGAAAGACAATCTTAATGTCGTCTCGTTGGGAAATGTGCGGCCCCACTCGGAACATCAATTCGAAGGGTTCTACAATTTTCACTTTACGCCCTGGCTGCGGCTGACTGGCGATCTGCAAATTATTCGGCCGGTCGTGCGGCGGGCAACCACGGCCATCATCCCGGGAGCGCGAGTGGAAATGATCTTCTAGCTTCTTAGGTTGAGGCTGGTCTTTACTCGATCTGCTCCTCTGTTACTTCGCGCCGACCGGGGACTAATCACCCTGATTGAATCCCAAATCAATCTGACCGCTCGAGTCCTGGTTCCGAGAGGACGGCGAGGTTTAGCGCCCATTTTCGCCGATCTGGCCGCTGGCACGGCAGTCGCTAATGGGAAGCTGCCTGTCACCCACGGGCACGCTCTTTAAAAAGTTCGTCACCGATAACAGCCGTCGTCGTGCGAAAGCCGGCGCCGGCATGCACTTACCAGCCTAAGTTCCTCCCAAGGGAATATGGCAGTGGGAGTTCCCGAAGGACGTTGCTGAATCGCTGGATCACGGCCGTTCTTTCTTTCTTAGACAAGGACGGCCGTTGCTTTTTAGCGGCCCCGATGAACTAACCGCAATTGAGGCAAGCCACCCGACGGCTTGGAATAACGCAATGAGTAATTATTCCGACAGTCGCTTTTCTGGCCCCGACGATTCACCCTCATTGGCGCGCGGCATTCTCATCCGAGAGTCGATCAAACGCCCGATCGTTCGCGTCATCTCATTTTCGCTGCTGATCACAACGTGCCTGTTGCCCGGCACGTTCATGGGGCGGCGCGCGAATGCCCAACTGCTCAAGCTCAAACCGGCCAAAGTTTCATCGGATCTATCAAGCAAAGCCCACAGCCTGTCCAGCTCAGACACGGTCAAGGTAATTGTTCAGTTGCGCGCGCCAATCAGCAGCGGCTTGAACTCGCTGCTCAACAGCAACGGCGTGCACGTCAGGAAAGTACTTCTGAACCTGGGCGCGAGCAGCGTCGACTTGCCCGCTAACCTGGTCGACACCGTTGCCTCATACAGTGAAGTTTCATTTGTTTCCTCCGATCGTCCGACCCAATCCATGGGCCATCTCTCAGCCACCACCGGCGCCGATGCGGTGCGCGTCACCAGCGGTATCAATGTCAGTGGCGTCGACGGCGCCGGCATCGGTATCGCCGTGCTCGACTCAGGTATCTATTCGAGCCACACAAACTTCCTCGACAAGGGCAACACCGTGCGCGTGGTTTACAGCCAGGACTTCACCGGTGAAAACCGGGTGGACGATCCTTACGGTCACGGGACGCATGTGGCCGCCATCGCGGCGGGCAATGGTCGCGTGTCCAACGCTGCTTACCTGGGCATTGCTCCGGGCGCCAACCTCATCAACCTGCGCGTCCTGAACTCGCAGGGAATTGGATCTGTTTCATCAACGCTGGCGGCCCTCGATTGGCTGTTCGCGAACCGGGCCGCCTACAACATCCGGGTGGTCAATATGAGTCTTGGCGCCCCCGCCGTGGACTCGTACAAGATCGACCCGCTGTGCCGCGCCGTACGGCGACTGGTTAACGCCGGCGTGGTGGTCGTGGTCGCCGCTGGCAATAACGGTAAGAACGCGGCCGGGCAGAAGCTTTACGGAATGATTCACTGTCCGGGGAACGAGCCGTCGGCGATTACCGTCGGCGCGTCGAACACCTTCGGCACCGATGCCCGCAACGATGATGGCGTGACCACCTATAGCTCGCGCGGCCCCACCAGAAGTTCGTGGACCGACGGATTAGGCCTGAGACACTATGACGGCTTGATGAAGCCTGATTTGGTGGCGCCGGGTAACAAGATCGTCGAAGCGAAGTCCGTCAATAATCTGTTGGTCGCGCAGAATCCCCAACTGGCAGCCAACATCAGCCCGGTCGCGGTTCGGGATCAAATGTATCTCAACGGGACGTCGATGGCTTCGCCGGTGGTGGCCGGCGCGGCAGCGCTCATCCTACAGGCCAATCCTGCGCTGACACCGAACATGGTGAAGGCGATTCTTGAATACACCGCCCAGCCGCTGGCCAACTTCAACACCCTCGAACAGGGCGCCGGCGAAGTGAACATCGAAGGCGCAGTTCGCCTGGCCCGGCTCGTCCGCACTGATTTTGGATCGAGCAAGCCGGTGGGCGCGCCGTTCCTGAATACCACCCTGCTGCCCGTGCCCCAGACCACGATTGGGGGAGCGCTCTTTACCTGGTCGCAGGGCCTCCTGCTGGGCCAGCATTGGGCGCGCGGCACGAGCCTGATTACGAAATATCAACCGGACTATGCGCTGGGAACCATCATCAGCGACGGCACGACAGTCACTGACAGCACCATCATCAGCGACGGCACGATCATCACTGACGGGGTAGTCATCACCGATGGAACGATTGTCTGCGATGGCGTAATCGTCAATGACGGCACGATTGTCACCGACGGCGTGATATCCAGCGACGGCACCGTCGTCAGCGACAAGATCATTCTCTCCTCGGGTGTGACGATCAGCGAAGGGTCGCTGCTGTTCCGGCTAGGCACCATCGTCACCGACGGGGTGCTCGCCGGCGACGGCACGATTGTTACGGACGGCGTGCTGGCGAGCGACGGCACCATTGCCAGTGACGGCACCATCGCCGGTGACGCGGTTATGCAGGCGCAGTCCGCAACCGTTAGCGGTGATGCCACCGTATCCGCTCAGGTAGTCGTCGACACCGGCATCGACTGTCTCAGTTACTAAGAACGGTCCACTCAAGAAATCTCAATTTGCAGGAAGGTGCGGCACCATGCTTTCAGTCCCCAAAACGAGTCCCCGCTGGCCGACGACTTCGATAAGCGAAGTTTGCCGGCTTGATAACAACCACCAAGATGAAGTGTTGCAGTTCCTGGGAACGCGGCCGCTGCACACCTTCATTATGTCGAGCTGGATTCGCGACAACGGTCTCGAGAGCCCGTTCAATCGCGGATCGTTCTTTGGCTCGCGCACTCAGAAAGGGACGCTGGAAGGCGTCGCCCTCATTGGGCACATCACCCTGTTCGAAACTGAGAGCAATCAGGCGCTGGGAAACTTTGCGCGTTTGACCAGAGAGTGCCCCGATGCGCACACGGTCCTGGGCCGCGCCGAACGCGTCGATCGCTTTCTCGATTACTACGCGCGCGGACCGGTTCAGCCGCGGCTGGTGTGTTACGAATTACTGTTTCAGAAGAAGGCGGTCGCGAATGTCGAGGGTCGAGCGCCGTTGAGACAAGCTGTCGCTGATGACCTGGAGATGATTGTGCCGACGCACGCGCTCACCGCTTTTGAAGAGAGCGGCGTGAATCCGCTGGCTAAGGATCCAGAGCGTTTTCACGAAAGGTGCGCGCGCCGGGTCGAACAGGGAAGAGTTTGGGTGGTCACCGACAACCATAAGTTGAAATTCAAGGCCGACGTCGTGAGCGAGACACCCGATGTAGTGTATTTGGAAGGCGTCTACGTCAGTCCCGACCATCGAGGTAACGGTTACGGTGCGCAGTGCCTGGCGCAACTTACGAATCAACTGCTCGATCGCACCAAGTCGGTCTGCCTGCTGGTTAATCAGGCAAACGCCGCGGCCCAGGCCTGCTACAAGAAGGCCGGCTTTGAGTTTCGCGAGTACTACGACACGCTTTATCTGCAGCAAACGGAAGCCAACGATGAAGAGGAGGAGGAACAATGAAGCCGTCACGCAGCTTTCAAGTGTTCGTCCGGCTCGTCGTTGTCGTTGGCTTGGCGGCTTTCCTTATCTGCGCGGTGCAACTGACCTCAAAGCACCTCATCCATTGGCAGTTCCTGTTGCTCCTCGGCTTGATGGCGGCCCTCGCTGCCCGTTTTAATATTTCAATCCCATATGTCAAAGGCGAAGTAACGGTTGGCGACACGCTGATATTTCTCACGATGTTGCTCTACGGCGTCGAAGCGGCGGTGGTGATTGCCACGGTCGACGGTCTCAGTTCGTCGTTCTACGTCAGCAAGAAGCCGCGAGTCTGGCTGTTCAATTCTGCGCAGATGGCTTTTTCGACATTCGTTACGGCGGCCACTGTGCAATTCTTTTTTGGCCCGCCGCAGCAGCTGGGACGAATGGGCTATTCGCTGACGTTTATCGGCGGCATCAGCGCGATGTTTTTTGTTCAGTACCTGACGAATTCAGGAATGGTGGCGACGTACACTGCGCTCAAGACAGGCGAGCGGATTTTTGCCACCTGGCGCACTTCTTATCTATGGACTTCGATCAGCTATCTGGCGGGCGCTTCGGTGGCCGGACTCGCGGCGCATTTTCTGCCCCAGGGTCTATCCATCTACACCGTCCTGATGGTGATGCCGGTGGTGGCGATCACGTACATAACCTACAAGACCTATCTCAGTAACGTTCAGTCTTCGGTGGTTCAGGCAGAACAAGCCAAACGACACGCCGAGCTGTTGGAAGAAAGCGAACAGAGATTTCGCAGCGCATTTCACTTTGCCTCGATTGGCATGGCCCTGGTCTCCGAAAGCGGTAACTGGTTACAGGTAAACCGTTCCCTCTGCCAGCTGCTGGGTTATGAAGAGAGTGAGTTACTCCAGACCGACATTCAATCGTTAACGCATCCGGATGATCTGGGCGAGTTGCTGGTGCAACAGTCGCGTCTGACCAAAGGACAGGTCGACGGGTATCAGGCCGAAAAAAGATATATCCATAAGTCAGGCGCGGAGGTCTGGACGCTGGTGAGTGTTTCCCGGGTGCGAGACCCTGAGACGAAATTGCTGCGCTTCATCTTTCAAATTCAGGACATCAGCGATCGGAAGCGCGCTGAGGCGCAACTGGTACACGACGCCTTTCACGATGGTCTTACGGGATTGCCGAATCGAGCGTTGTTTGTGGACCATCTCAAGCTGGTGATTGCGCGGCATCACCGGCGCGAGTATCCGCTGTTTGCCGTGCTCTTCTTCGATCTGGATCGCTTTAAGATCATCAATGACAGTCTCGGCCACCTGATCGGCGACCAACTGTTGGTGGCGATGGCCCAGAGAATCCAGGGCTGCCTGCGACCAGGCGATACGGTGGCGCGTTTGGGCGGAGATGAATTCACCATTCTGCTTGAGGATTTGAAGAGCATCAGCGAAGCGATTCATATCGCGGAACGTATTCAAAGAGAGTTGGCGATCCCCTTCGAACTCGAAGGCCGTCAGGTATTCACCTCAGCCAGCATCGGGATTGCGCCGAGCACCGCCGGATATGAGCGGCCGGAGCATGTCTTGCGCGACGCCGACACGGCCATGTACTACGCCAAGTCTCTGGGTGGCGGCCGTTATCAGGTCTTCGACAAGAGCATGCACGTGCGCGCCGTCAAGTTGCTTGAGATGCAGAACGATCTGCGGCAGGCAATTGAAAAGAACGAGTTGTTTGTTGAGTACCAGCCGATTGTCTGTCTCAATTCATTCAGGATTATCGGTTTCGAGGCGCTGGCCCGTTGGAAGCATCCCACTCATGGCTTGATTAGCCCGGGCCAGTTCATTCCAGTGGCTGAGGATACCGGCTTAATTCTCCCGATCGGCCAATGGATTTTGCGCCAGGCCTGCAATCAGGCAAAGGCGTGGCAGGAACTTTATTTCAACGACGAGCCTTTGACCATGAGCGTGAATCTTTCAGGCAAGCAGTTCGCCCAGCCGGATTTGATCAGCCTGATTAAAGAAGTGCTCTCTGACACGGGTCTCGACCCGAAAAGTCTGAAGCTGGAGATTACCGAGAGCGTCGTGGTCGAGAACGTTGAGGCAGCCAGCGAGATGCTGGCGCAATTGCGCAGCCTTGGCGTGGGCCTGAGCATTGACGATTTCGGCACCGGCTATTCTTCGCTCAGCTCGCTGCACCGGTTCCCCATTTCGACCCTGAAGATTGATTCGTCGTTCGTGAGCCGGATGACCGGCAATAACGAGAATACTGAAATCGTCCGCACGATCATGTCGCTGGCCGGCAATCTGGGTATGGACGTGACGGCGGAAGGCGTGGAAACACTCGAGCAGGTTACCAGGCTGAGAAGCTACGGTTGCCCGCGCGGCCAGGGTTTCTTTTTCTCCGGACCGGTGAGCGCTGAGAGCGCGGGCGGCTTGTTGCGGGAAAGCGCCGGCATCGTTCCCAATGTCGATCTGATCAGTGTGCTCGAACCTCTCGAAGCGACACTCGTAGCCTAATCATTCAAGCCACAGTCGAACGGGCAGCGTCAGTCGGCGCGGATCGGATTAATCAAACCGCGACGACGTGACGGCTGCCCGCCGTCTGCCGAGCCCGACACCCGGCAGAACCCTTGAGTAACGTCCAGAATCAGTTGACGACGGCCGAGTGTGGAGTGCTCCGCCGTCCTTATGAATACAGTGATGTCCCTTCTTCCAGCTCCGGAACTGGGTCATGAATGAATAGAATTCTGATCAAGAAGAACTGAGAACTTGTCGGGATTTAGTTGTCGGGATTTGTGTCGGGAAGCAGAGTCTACCAAAAAATTTTCAGACTTGCATCTTTACTTATCCGCGGTGGTGTCTCTATTTGGAGTGCGGTGGCAGAGTCCCGATTTCATCGGGGCGGCGACACCGCTTTGGCTAGCCTTGTCGCCGCTGAGAAACCAAAGCGCCGTCGCCGCTGCGCTCTGCCGGCGCACTCCATGATAGGCGTAATTTGGAGCGCGGGACTTGTCACCGCTTTATTTTTTTACACAGGAAAAGCGCCGACGAGTCGGCGCACTCCAAAATTACCTGATGCGCGTCGTGAAACCGATGCTGCCGGAATTGTTCGGCGAGGTGTAACTCAGATTGCCGCTGAAGACCCAACGAATATTCGTGACGTTGCGGTCGTAGCCTGCCGGAGCCCCACCGCCGCCGCTGCTGGGGGCGTAAGTCCAGCTGGCGCCCCCGTCATTTGAATAGTTGATCGCTACCGTGAGCCCGGTGGTGCCGAGACTCTGCGCCACTGAGCCAACTTTGAAATCGGTGTTGGCGGGCACCGGATCCGTCAGCACGAGGTTTTGCGCGGGACTGGCTCCCGAATTCGTGAACGCCACTGTATAGCCCAAATCGGTTCCCGGAAGCACTGAACCTGATACGTTGGCGCTTTTTACCAGGTTGACTACCGGCGGCGCGGTTTCGCCCAGCTGAAAATCGCCGAAGCTGTTGAGCCCTGTTGCTTGCGTGCTGGTGGCGGTTCTGGTGCCGATCGCCGGATAGGTCCAGCCTGCACTATATCGGCCCACGATCAATTTGCTCGTAGTCACCCCGGCATCCAAATCAGCTGATACAAAATTGAAGGTCGCACTGTAGGTGGTGAAACTGATGCCGCTGTTCGTCAGAGTCCAATAGCGATTCACCGTCCTGGCGGCATATAGATTTGAAGAAGAAATATTTGGGTGATCGGACGCGGTCGTCGAGGCAATCAGATTTCCGGCGACTGAGACGCTGGCGAACGAAACATTGATCGGGGCGTAGGTCGAGGTGCCGACTTCGAAAGTTGCGCTCGGCGACCCCGTACCGATGTATTTTTGGAGATTGCCCACTACATGGCCGCTGGTGCGGGAAACGCTGCCACCCGCCGGAATGATCACCTTCCTGGCGCCGGTAGTTATCGTGCCTGCGGTGAACGTGAGGGTGGTGTTGACGGTGAGATCAACGCCGCTCAGCGTCACCCCGCTTGAATTGTTTATGGTCACAACGTTGAAGGTGGTCGAATTCGCGCCACCAATGGTCTGCCCACTGGTTCCTTTGAAGGTAAAGCTGCTGCTGCTGCTGGGCGCGTACGTACCATTGTTGGTGAAGTCGCCCTTCACGAAATGACCGAAGGTGGCCGCTGAGAAAGTCGTTCCCGCGCCGATGGTGAAGTTCCCGCCTACCGTCATGGATGCTCCGGCGGTGGCTGAAGCCGTGCCACTCATGGTGAAGTTGCCCTGGGTCGTCAAGGC
>Ga0126383_10001655_pt1 | contig 13987 bp, 14 predicted proteins | sample PanSoiMetPlot_35_FD_96882 | JGI IMG/M metagenome (GOLD analysis project Ga0126383, IMG submission 96882) | Tropical forest soil microbial communities from Panama - MetaG Plot_35 | ecosystem: Environmental > Terrestrial > Soil > Tropical forest > Bulk soil | place: Panama | collected 2016-02-17
AGGAGGGATCAAATCCCGCGATGGACAGGAGAATCGGCGGAGCTAGGTGGCCGTTGTGCCCGTTGGTCATCGTTTCTTCTTTCCCATCCTACTTCTTTTCCTTTTCGCTTCAGCCGGGCGGCGTCATGCCGCTCTGTAAAAGCTTAGATTCTCTAATCGACTAGCAGGGTTTGCCGTTTGTCGCGAAAATCGTTCGCCCCAAGCGAAAATTGCCGGCTGCGCCCGCCTCCGCGGGAGAACTTTTCTCCCTGCGGCTTCGGAACACACCGGCAATTGCGAATGTACGCGCAGATTTTTTCCAGCGCAAGGAAAAAATTGAAGAATTCTCCGGTAGAGTGTAAGAGCTCGATTCGCGCTGGACGCCTGGCGGTTGGTTTTCATCTTCGACGGCGCCGGAGGATGAAGAGATGAAACACTCTTTGTGCGGCCTGCTCCTTTTTCTTTGGGCCGTGGGCTCGAACGCGCAGACGAAAGCCGACGAACAAGCGGTGCGAAGGCTTCCGCAGGCGTTCTCGGACGCGTGGGCCAAGCACGACGGGCACGAGTTGGCAAAGATCATGGCGGACGACGTGGACTTTGTAACCGTGGCGACAACTTACCTGCACGGCAGGGCGGACTTCGAGAACTTCCACGTGCGATTGCTCGGCGGGCGCTTCAAGGAATCCAGCCTCACGCTGCTCGAGACAACCGTACGGTTTCTGCGGCCCGATCTGGCTGTTGCTCATTGGAGCTGGAAAATCGAAGCTGACAGGAATGTCGATGGGACCCTGCGCCAGCAGCCGCGCTACGGCATGATGACCATGGTTGCGGAAAAGCGGAACGGCACGTGGCTCGTGGTGGTCGCCCAGAACACGAATGCGATGCTGGGCATACCGCCCGAGCTCCAGGATATTAAGACGCCTATCCCGATTCCGGGAGCCGGCGAGAAGCCCTAATGATCTGTTGGAGGGCGGTCGATTACGGGAACAGGCCGCGGACCAGGGTGGCTTCGGCGACGCGGCCGACAGCCAGGATCATGGCGCCGGCGCGCGGCGGAACGTGATGCTTGCGCATGGTTTCCACCATTTCATGGAAAGCCCGGACCATGACCTTCTGCAGGCGCAAATTCACTTCGTCGGCGTCCCACATCAGGCCTTCCTGGTTCTGCACCCATTCGAAGTAGCTAACGGTCACGCCGCCGGCGTTGGCGAGAATGTCCGGCAGCACGGTGATGCCGCGGCGGGCGAGAATCTCGTCGGCGTGCGGCGTGGTGGGGCCGTTGGCGGCTTCCGCGACGATGCGGGCCTTGATGGCCTCGGCGTTGTGCAGGGTAACGACGTTTTCAAGCGCCGCGGGAATCAGAATGTCGCACTTCATAGTTAGCAGCTCGTCATTGCTGATGCGGGAGGCGCCAGGCATGCCAACCACCGTGCCGGCGCGCTCTTTGTAGCGCATGGCTTTGATGGGGTCGATGCCACGGGAGTTGGTGACGCCGCCGCGGGTGTCGCTTAACGCGACGATCTTCGCTTTCCTATCCGCGAACAGGCGGGCGGCGGTGGCGCCGGCGTTGCCAAAACCTTGAATGGCCACGGTCGCACCACGCAACGGGATCTTTTTGACCTTGCACGCTTCTTCGACGACGTAGAGCAGCCCGCGCGCGGTGGCCTCGCCGCGCCCCTCGGAACCGCCGATGGAAACGGGCTTGCCCGTGACCACGCCGTGCGCGGCGTGCCCGATGGTCATGGCATAGGTGTCCATAATCCAGGCCATGGTCTGCGCGTCGGTGTATACGTCGGGGGCGGGAATGTCCTGCGCCGGTCCGATGAGGGGGAGAATCTCGCTGGCGAAGCGGCGCGTCATACGCTCGAGCTCGCTCTTGGACATGCGCTTCGGGTCACAGATCACTCCGCCTTTGGCGCCGCCAAAAGGCACGTTCACCGTGGCGGTTTTCCAGGTCATCCAACAGGCTAGCGCTTTGACCTCGTCAAGAGTGACATTGGGATGGTAGCGAATGCCGCCCTTTCCTGGGCCGCGAGAGATGTTGTGCTGCACGCGGTACCCGGTGAAGACCCTTACTTGGCCGTTGTCCATCTTAGTGGGAAGAGAGACTTCCAGAATGCGCTTGGGCGTGCGCAGGATCTGGCGCAGGCCAGGATCGAGCTTCAAAAACTCCGCGGCCATATCGAATTGAATTTGCGCGATGCGAAAGGGGTTCAGGTCTTCGCGCGGAGCAATGCGCGGCACTATCGGCGGCACGCTTATCTTTGTCGGGGTTGTGGGCTTTGCGACCGTGGCCATCGGCGTCGGTCCTTTCGTCTTGAGTTATTCGCTGGTAAGTCCTACCTGGCCTAGATTCGATTTTTGATCCTTGCTGATCATTAAGGGCACGCTCCCTAGCCGTTCGCAGCAAGCTTCTTGGAACTAACGACATACGCATCGCGGCAGGCGATGGAGCAGAAATTTAGTAATCGATCGCCCTCGCGCATGGGAATCGAGAGCGTTTCATCCACGTACACGCCGCAGACCGGGTCGCGGACCAAGCGGCGCGCGGCTCCTCGAGGATCGGAAGAAGCGGTGCCCTTCGCGGCGTGCTCGGGCGATCGGGCGGTCGTCTGAAGATGCGAGCCCAACAAACGCCGAACTAGCCACACGCCCCAAGAAACCACGAGCAGCCAAAACAGAAACCGAATGATGCGAGAAAGAAATGTCATGGGCGTCAAAAACAGTCACTAGCTAACTGGGTACCCCAAAGTCCCAGTGAAATGAGTGTATGAAAGGCGAAAAGCGCTAGTCAAACCAAAAAGGCGTCATTTCAAGAAGTTGCAAGGCACGAGGACAGGGCAACGGAGCCCCGAGGAAGGCTAGGACCACGTTAAGTCTTTATTTTACAGCAGTCTATCGAAGATCCGGGGCGTTTTGGCGGGATATTGACAAAAAAGCGCCGGCGAGGGTCGGACGGAGTTGAAAAGACGCTATTTAGCCGCGGGAATGCGGTCAATGCCCATATGTGAGCGAAGGGCCTCGGGGATCAGGATCGAGCCGTCGGCCTGTTGAAAATTCTCGACAATTGCAATCCACGTGCGACCTACGGCGAGGCCTGAACCGTTGAGCGTATGCACGAAGTCGCTCTTCCCCCGACCCTTGGGCTTGAAGCGGATACCCGCGCGGCGCGCTTGAAAAGCTTCGCAGTTCGAGCAGGATGAAATCTCGCGGAACTCGTTGCTCGAAGGGAGCCAGACTTCGAGGTCATAAGTTTTCGCGGAAGCAAAGCCCATGTCGCCGGTCGAGAGGAGAACCGTGCGGTAGTGCAGGCCGAGCTTTTCGAGAATGGCCTCCGCATTTTTTGTCAGGGCTTCGTGTTCTTCGTAGCTTTTTTCGGGATGTGTGAACTTGAAGAGCTCAACTTTCTGAAATTGATGCTGGCGGAGGATGCCGCGCGTGTCCTTGCCCGCAGCTCCTGCTTCGGAGCGGAAGCAAGCGGTCCAGGCGGTGACGTTGATGGGCAGGTTCTCTTCCGGAATGGTCTCATCACGATAGAGATTGTGGAGTTCTACCTCGGAGGTGGGTGTAAGCCAGAAGTCCGTGCCTTCCAAACGAAAAAGATCGGCGGCAAACTTGGGTAACTGGCCGGCGCCGGTGAGCGAGGCGCTATTCACGACGAAAGGCGGTAGGATTTCCGTGTAACCGTGCTCCCGGGTATGCACGTCGAGGAAAAAGTTCGCGAGAGCACGCTCCAGACGCGCTCCCCAGCCTTTATAAACGGCGAAACGCGCTCCGGTAATCTTGGCAGCAGCTTCGAGATCGAGGATTCCCGCTCGTTCGCCCACCTCCCAATGCGGCTTGGGCTGAAAATCAAACTTCGGAGGAGTGCCCCAGCAGCGCACTTCCTGATTATCGGCCGCACTTCGGCCCACGGGCACGGAAGAATGTGGCACATTGGGGATCGCGAGCAGCAGGTCGCGCTGCTTGCGATCGAGCTCCGCAATGCGCACGTCAAGCTCCTTAATCTGCTCGGAAGCCTGCTTCATTTCCGAGATAAGGGCCTCAGCGCTCTTGTTTTCCTTTCTTAAACGAGCAATTTCCTCGCTGGCTTTATTGCGCTCGGCCTTGCGCCCCTCGTTGCGCGTGATGAGCACGCGCCGCTCCTTGTCGAGTGCGCGGAAGCCATCCAAGTCGAGAGTCATAGAACGCCTCTTGGCCATGTCGGCGAAGACGTCGAGGTGCTCCCGGAAGTAGCTGAGGTCATGCATAGTGGTAAAAGAATACCGTAATCGGCGCGGGGCTTGTAGGCCGGCGAGAGGAAAGCAGTTTATGACCCGAGCGCAAGCAGAGTGGCTTCGCTAAAAAGTCCGTCGAGCGATGTGCGTCGTGAGCATTGACGCGCGACCTGCCCGATGCGGGCGAGTGCCGCATTTTCGAAGTGAGTTCACGGCGAGCGTCGGGATCGCGGTGCGATGCTTAGGATACTCGCTAGGAAGAGCGCGGAACCTCGCTCATCAACTGCATGATGTTGTCTTCCGAGTCGCGGAAGCCAACCATCCAGAGGTCGTAGGTCGGCATGCGAGCGATGAGCCGCGGCGGCGCTTCGATCTTCACGCCCATGGCGACAAGATGCCGGTAGGCGCCGTCGACATCCGGGACGCGGAAATAGAGAATGGAGCTCGGATGATCCAACTCGGGTGCGCTTGCGGGGCCGAGCATCAGGCGAACGCCGCCGCAGTCGAAGAAAGCCATGTGCTCTGTGGTAAACAGCAGCGGCAGGCCCAGCACGTCGCGGTAGAATGCCGTCGCGCGTGGCAGGTCGTGAGCAATGATGGAAATCTGGCCGAGGCCGGCGATCCCGATAGGATTTGCTGCGGTTGCGTTCATGGGGATGGACCTCCGAGGATCATTTAGTTAGCATAGCTAACTATATTCTATGACGGTTGTCAAGCCAAAAAGTGAGGGTAGTCGGGAGCTTGCCGAAATTGCGGACAAACTGCACTCGGCGGCGATTCACCTTTTGCGGCGCCTGCGGGTACGCGACCGCGAGAGCGGGATTGGGCCGGCGCAGCTTTCCGCCCTGTCCGTACTGGTGTTCGGCGGGCCGAGGTCGCTTGGAGAGCTTGCGGATGCCGAGCAGGTTCGTCCCCCGACCATGAGCCGGATCGTCTCGGGCTTGCAACGTGCCGGCTTGGTGAAGCGCGAGTCGACCGAGGACGGACGACGTGTGCGCTTGCTGGCCACGCCGAAGGGTACAAAGATCCTCTGGAAAGGACGCAAGCGCCGCGTGGAATCATTAGCAAATGCACTGGCGCTACTCGGAGAAACAGACAGAGCCCGGCTATGTGAGCTAGCCGAATTGCTTCCCGAGATTGTTAGAAAAATCTAGAAATGCCGTGAACTGGAGGTAGTACTTCGGTACCGGCGCAAGGTACTTTCGTCCGGGGGAAAAGTACCGGAAAAAATGGGCCCTTCTGGCTATCGACGGCAGATCCGATCAGATCGAAACTGGACGCGTAATCGGAAGTGGTTTGGTCCCTCGGAGCTAAGGCTATCTCCCACGTGCCGTTCTGCCGCTCGCGAGCGCGGCGGGGCGGCGGGAAGGTCCAAGCCGCTTTGGATTACTGTTACCCTCCATCCCCCACGCCCGAGCGGCCGGTGCCCCCACCGGCCGCTCACTTTTTAGCTTGCGAGCCTTTTGGTTGTAAGTTATTTGTAAAGCCGAAGAAACAACTGGTTCGCTCGGGATCGCGCGGCTACGCCGTTGCGCTCGGCAAGCCGCGGGGAAATTCTCAAAAACCGTGCGTCGGTCAAAAACGAAAAAGGGGGCCGGTGCAAGCCCCCTTCTTCATAATTGACGCCCCTAAACCGGTAACCGAGTCGAGGATCGGTTCCGGCCACCCCGGGAAGCCAATCTTTGTAAGTACACGAGAGAGGAGCAAGTCAGTTGCCAGGGGTTTTAGGTTTGCCCCGCTCTTGCAAGGTTACTGAAAGCACAGAGGTTAGACAAAAAGGTGACAGGCAAACTTGCGTTTTCGATCAGGGAACCTACAAAATCCCACAGGAAGCTGCCCTACTTCCTACAGTCTTTGGGAGCGGGCCAGACCGGGACGCGTGACGGCAGCCACGGGCATTTCGAGCTCCGCGCGACTACTCCGCTCATCCGGCCGTCGCTCGGAGGTTTCCGGCCGTAGATTCCCACATTTCCACAGAAGCTCAACCTCCTGCGAGAGAGCTCAGCGATTGGGCCTGGCGGTAACGCCGCCAGAGGCGCCAGGACGGAGTCCCCAACAATATGGAAAAAGACGAGGCTCCAGAACCTCGGAATCACGTCAGAGACCAGGGGGTTAGTTAGGCGCCGATCGAGGAACGGAGGGCGTTTGCCAGGGACTGGCTGTAGCGCTGGACGTCGGCTTCGTGCTCGGCTTCTACCATGACGCGGGCAAGCTGCTCGGTGCCGGAATAGCGAAGAACAATGCGGCCGTTTTCGCCGAGAGCCGACTGCGCTTCGGCGAGCGCGCGCGAGACATCCGGGAGAGAATCGAGCGGCGGTTTCGAGCGCACCTTCACGTTGACGATTTGTTGCGGGTAATCCCGCAGGCCTTCGACGAGCGACTCGATTTTTCCGTGCATGGAGACCAGCGAAGCCATCTTCACGGCAGTGAGCAGACCGTCGCCGGCAGGACTGTCGTCGAGAAAGATGATGTGGCCGGACTGCTCTCCGCCGAGCACATTCCCGCTGCGCAACATCTCTTCGAGAACATAGCGGTCGCCAACGGCAGTGCGAACCAGCGAGATTTTTTCCTGCGCGAGGATGCGCTCGAGCCCGAGGTTGGACATGGAAGTAGCCACGACGCGATTGCCTTTGAGTTGCTCTTGCGATTTCAAGAAACGCGCGGCGGCGAGAAGCACGCCGTCTCCGTTCACCACCTTTCCCGTTTCGCAGACAAACAGGGCACGGTCGGCATCGCCGTCAAAAGCCACGCCCAGTCGCGCCGTTTCTGAGACCACCCGTTTCTCGAGCCCTTCCAGGTGAAGCGAGCCGCAGCCGGCGTTGATGTTGCGGCCGTCGGGCGAAACGCTCATGGCCACGACGTCTGCGCCAAGCGAGCGAAACAATTCCGGGCCCAGTTTGTAGGCTGCGCCGTTCGCGCAGTCGAGAACAATGCGAAAGCCGCGCAGGTTGGCCCCGGGAAGCAACTTCTTTCTCAAAAACTCCAGATACTCGGCGTCCAAGGACTCATCCGCAGTAAGGCGGGAGGGATTGTTCGGCGCGGGATCGCCACGGTGCTTGAAAATGTCTTCCTCGAGCTGTTCCTCGACGGCATCAGGAAATTTCATTCCGGCATGCGAGAAAAGTTTCACGCCGTTGTCTTGGAACGGATTGTGGGAAGCCGAGATCACCACTCCAGCCTGAAAATCGTTCTGGCGCACCAGGCAGGCGACGCCCGGTGTGGTTACGACCCCTGCGAAGGAGACGGTTGCCCCGGCTTGCCTCAGCCCTGCGGCAATAAGCGACGCGATGTGCGGGCCGGACTCCCGCGTGTCCATGCCGACGAGCACACGCGCCGAGCCGTGTTCGCGCTTGAGATAGCCGCCAAGGGAACGCCCGGTCGCGTAAAGCGTAGCGTCATCAAGCGGCGGAGCGCCGGGGATACCGCGAATGCCATCGGTTCCAAAAAGCTCTTTGGCCATGAAAACTAGAGACCGCTTCCTTGAAGGGCCGCTTGCGGCGGTAAAGGTAGCCGCCCGAGCCTACATGCGTGAAGGCAACTTCGCCAGTCTAACATAGGCAACCAGACAGTTTTCGCCACAGTCCAAAGGACTTGGATTCTCCGCAAAGAACCACAGGCGCGACTAGTAGATGATACGAGGAACGCGGCATCGAAAGAATTAAGTCGCCTGATCCGACGGAGTTTTTAGCGGAATGTGTTAACTTGTAGCACCGGAGACGTTCGTGTCCGCCACCCAGCCGCCGCCATCGATCGTTCGCTTCACCAGCTCGAGCTTTAGCCTGCGTCTGATTGCCGCGGCGATCATTCTGCTCTTCTTCTACTACGCCGCCGGGGTCGTGATTACGCTGTTGTTCTCCATTCTACTGGCCTATTTTCTCGACCCTGCGGTCGAGTTTCTTGAGAGATTTAGGCTCCCACGAACCGCGGGCGCCATGGTGGTGGTGCTGATCCTGACCGCGGTCATGGCCGCGGTAGGTTACGGGCTTTGGACGCGCGCTGCGGATTTCTCCGCGGACTGGCCCAAGTACAGCAGCCGGCTGCAAGATGTCGCCACGGCCCTGCAGAAAAGAATCGAAGGAATTGAAGGTCGAGTGTCGCAAATCGAGCCGACCGAAGGATCCGTCCCGGTGTCCGGTGCACCGATAGGGCAGGGCGTGATGCGTGCGCTGATCCTGCGAGGCATCGGTTCCCTCTACGCGCTGTTTCTTGAGATTACCTTCATGCCCTTCCTGGTGTTTTTCATGCTGGCGGAAAAGCGGCAGGTCTGGCATGGCACGCTGCAACTGTTTCCCGCGTCGCGGCGCACGCCGGTCAAGGAGACGCTGGAAGACGTGCGCGACGTGTTGCGGAACTACCTCGCCGGCATGACCGTGGTGACGCTACTGGTCATCGCGGCGAGCAGCCTGTTTTTCTGGACGCTTGGCATGGAATTCCCCATTTTGACGGGGATCGTGTCCGGCTTACTCAACATGGTGCCGTACATTGGCGTGGTGCTCGCCTGGCTTCCCGCTTTCCTGATTGCACTGGGGAAATGGAACAGCATTAGTCAGTTTGCGTTTATTGCGGCCATGCTGACGACGATTCACCTGCTGGCGTTAAATCTCTTGGGGCCAAAACTGGTGGGCCGGCGCGTCCGGCTAAACGCCGTGGCCATTACCATAGCGCTGCTCTTCTGGGGCTGGGTGTGGGGAGGGATGGGCCTGGTGCTTGCGATTCCCATCACCGCGACGCTGCGAGTGGTCTGCGATCACACGGAATCGTGGAAACCGGTCGGGCGCTGGCTGAGCGACTGAAGCAACAGGCAACTTTTTCGAACACTCACCGTTCCGATGAGGTTCAAGAAGATGAACAAGAGATTCGTAGTGTGTGCGGGCGCCCTGGCGGCCTGTTTTTGTGCGGCGCCGTGCGCCCGGGCATGGGGCTGCAGGGGCCACCAAACCGTCGCGCTCATCGCGGAAAAGCATCTCACGCCGGAAGCGCAGCAGTTGGTCGAGAAACTTCTCGGCGCGAATCCCATCGACCCCGCGCTCAGACGCTGGTGCGGCAATGCCACGCGAGATCTCATGGTGGATGCCTCCACCTGGGCTGACGATGTGCGCAACGAGCGGCGTAATGGTCCCTGGCATTACGTCGACATTCCGAGGGGAAAGCACCAAGGCTCTTTAGAGGCATACTGCGGCGCCGACGGATGTGTGACCCGGACGATCGAAGAACAACGCGCCATCTTAAAGGACCGATCGGCGGACCAACTCAAGCGCTCCGAAGCCATTCGTTACCTCATTCACTTTGTCGGGGACATGCACCAGCCGCTGCACGTTATCAACAACGGCGATAACGGGGGAAACTGCGTTCCGCTGACGTACCTGCGCCGCGAACCGCTGGTAAATCCCGAGCACCCCGAGCGCGAAGACTATTCGCCGAATCTGCATCAGATTTGGGATACCGAGATTGTCGAGCGGGACATGGAGGTCTCGAGTCCTCACCGCTACGCCGACGAGCTGGATGAGAAGTTCCGCGCGGAGAGGGCTGCCTGGGAGGCAGAGGGCATTCACGTGGAGAATTGGGCTTGGGAACTTCACGAGCGTGCCCAATCCGAGGTTTACGAGGCATTTTCTACAAAAATACCGGTCGAGCCGGACGTGAAGCCCAAAAGCTGCTCGGACAACAATCACATCGCGAAGCGCATGTTCGAAAGGCATTTGACTGCCGACGAGGCTTATCAGAGGAGAGCGGCGAAGGCCGTGGAGGTGGGCTTGGCCCAGGCAGGCGTGCGGCTGGCAATGATCCTCAACGAGGCCGCAAAGGCGAATCCTTAGCTGCGGGCGGCTCGGACGAACCGGGCGAGGGTGCGGGCACCGTTCCAAGCGATTTGATGTAACTGACCAGCTGCCAGCGCTGGGGCTCGGGCAGTTTCGACCACACCGGCATTCCCTTTCGCACCACACCATTCGTCAGGATCCAGAAAACCGCGCCCGGTTCCGCGTTCTGAATCTCGGGAGCGCGCAAACTTGGCCCTTTTTTGCCTCCTGTGGCATGGTCCCCGTGACATTCCGCACAGCGTTGCTCGAAAAGAATCCGACCGGCACGAACCGCGTCAGGGTCTTTTTCGAGGGGATTCGGTTTGGCACGAGCTTTTTCCGGCGCTTTGCCGATTTCCGAATAAACCGACTCCGCTTTGGGCTCTTGTGGAGGAGCGGAAGTGCCGGTTTGCCGTGCTCTTGTCGTCGAAAGAAAGCCGGCACCCACCAGCGCGAACACGCAAGCGGCTTGCATTTTCATGGGCGGCCTCGAAAGAGCCGCGAGACCATCGAGCCAAAGCCCGTGATCTCGCGGGAGAGGCCCCAGCGCAGCAGGAACGCGTGGCTATTGTCGTTCAGTCCGAAGCCCGGCGAGACGCGCAGCGTCCAACCGGAAGGCATATTCCAAACAAGAACCGGCGCTAGGTAATGCGAGGTGTCGCGCAAACCGAACTGCTCGAGGTCGCCGAGACCGCCGTACATTTCGACACCGGCAACGAAATTCTGGCGGCAGAACGAACAGGGTTTCGCGGAGGCCTTGAGCGCGAGAGGGCGGCTGGCGCCGAGGGCGTAGCCAAATTCCCAGGGCGAGCCGGCAAGATCCTTTGCCGCCAAGGTGTTTTCCGTGAAGTTCCATCCCTTGTGGACACCGGAAAGAATGAGTTTTAGTTCCACCTCGTTGATAATGTCCCGGCGCGCCACGGCATTGGGAGTGAGAAAGTCCGCCTGTACATCGTGCCCTTCCACTTCTTTCAAGATCTTATCGGCGGCGCTTTTGTGTTCGTATTCGACATACAGAATCGGATTGATGAAGTGTTCGCGCTTGAGCGGCCGAAAGCGGTTCTCCCAGCGGATACCGGTGAAAACCGTGCTGTCGCCAAAGGTGGTCTGGCCCTCGAGGTAAAACTCGGTAGTCCACCACGCCGTCGCGCCGTATTCGAACTCCGTCCAGTAGGAGTGAAAGTCCGGGCCTCCCCGCACGGTGCCAAAAGTCGAGAAATACTCAATTTCTAGGTTCCCCGGTTCCTCCAAGTAGTGGTCGTAGGCGACAAAGTAGGGGTTTTCCTGGGCTCTCAGAACGGCCGGAAAACCGATGAGGGCCGAAAGAAGAAAGACGCGCACAAGGACTTTAAGAAAGAGCACGAAACAGGAATCTCCTTGCAATTGATTTGCAGCTACAGATATAAGACTAAATTAGTCCGATTTTCTTGGCAACTACCATTGGGTGAAAGGAGACAGCCCGATCGGGTTCGGCAACCGCCGTCGAGAAGGGGTGCTTTGACTCTATCTGATGGACACGTCAGTTCGCGTGGTAAACGTTAGCCGCGTCTCGGCAGGAAACTCGATGTCTTTCTTGCCCGTAGCCGCAGCGCCTGCGGTGCCGGCGCCGGCACCCGCGCCAGCCCCAATAGCCGCGCCCTTGGCCCCACCAGCCAGCGCCCCGATGGCGGCGCCTGCGGCTGCACCGCCGCCAATAAACCCAGCGTCGCGCTTGCCCTTGCCTTTCTCGGTTTTGCCGGCGGAGCTGGTCGCAAAGGTATACGCCCTGCCCTTGACCGTCACGCTGACCAAATGCAGGTACAGTTTCGCCGGCGTCGACAGCCGCCCGGAAGCCTGTACGCCGCTGACGGATAGCTTTGCCGCTGAGCCCTTGGGAATCAGCACCTTGCCGCCCACGGTCACATTCTTGGCTACCGTGGCGGAAACCGGCTGACCGGCTCTAGCGTCCTTGGAACTAACCGGCTGGTCGGTTACCACAGAAATGACCGTACCTTTTGGAACCGTTCCATGAGTCTCGGCAAGAGCCCCCGGCAGGGACGCCGCCATGATAGAAATTGCAATTGCAGCGATGCGTAACCTCATTTCCGTCACCTCCGAGTTGAATTGGCACTTTCGGGAAATTCTAGCAAAGAAATTGTCTCGGGCGCGGGGAACACCGCGCGCATAGCACTAAAGATGAAACACCAGTTCATCGGAGCCGGGCGATTTCGGCTCCACATACAGGTTGTCTATCAATCGCGTTTTGCCGATGAACACGGCGAGCAGGACATAGCACGCTCGGTTGACCCGCGGCACCGGTTCGAAGGACTCGGCATCCACGACCGCCGCATAGTCGACCGAGGCGAGCCGCTCGGACTCGAGCATGCGCCCGAGTGTCGCTTCGAGGTCCAGCGCGTCCTGGTTCCCAGCCTCGAGTTCCCGCCTCGCAGCTTGCAATGCGCGATTTAAAACCGTCGCGGCGCTGCGTTCCTCCGGATTCAAATAGACGTTGCGGGAGGAAAGCGCGAGGCCATCCGGCTCACGAACGATTGGGCACACGGCAATCTCCGAGTCGAGATTCAGGTCGCGCGCCATTTGCGTGATCAGACGCGCCTGTTGCGCATCTTTTCTCCCGAAATACGCGCGATGCGGTTGCACGATTTCGAGCAGCTTCAACACCACGGTCGAGACGCCGCGGAAATGCCCGGGGCGCGACCGCCCCTCAAACTTCTCACTGAGCCCTTCGACGTGGACATAGGTCGAAAAACCCTTTGGATAAATCTCCGCGGCTTCCGGCGCGAACAGCGCATGAACGCCGGCATGTTGCAGTTTCTCGCAATCGCTATCGAAGCTCCGGGGGTATTTTGCAAAATCCTCGTTGGGGCCGAACTGTTTCGGGTTCACGAAAATCGAGGCGACTACCGGAGAACATTCTCGCTTGGCCCTGGCGATCAAGGAAGCGTGACCTTCATGCAGCGCTCCCATGGTCGGAACGAGCCCGAGGATCGAGTTCTCCGCGCGCGCCTGCCGCGCCATCTCCTTCATCCACGCAATCGTGCGAATGATCTCCACGAAAAAATGGATTTATGACCTATGCACCGGCGGCTACGGCGCGCTCGCGGTAAAAGTGCATCAGGTCTGTCAGGATCGGCTCGGCGCCGAGTTGCCGCAAAAGCGTGGTCACCTGTCCCCGGTGATACGTTCCGTGATTGACCAGGTGTTGCATCGATTGCCACAGCGGATTCTTGTACACGCCAAATTTCAGCGTTTTGTATTCCATCACGCGATCAAGGTCCGTTTGGGTCAGGCCGCGCGCAAATAGAAGCAGCCTCGGTTCAAATTCCATCCAGCGCTCCTCTAGGCTTTTGACATCTTTGAATTGCGTGCCATCCGGCAGCGAAGCCGGCGAACGGCCCTGGAAGCGCTCGAGCCACACCCATTCCGCGCCGTAGATGTGCCCGAGCGTGTCCCGCACCGAGCCGAAGCTTGAACCCATGGGCCTCACGAACTGCTCGGTCGTGAGTTTGGAAACGGCCTCGAGGTGCCGATGATTCGCCCACGCATTGTAATCATAGAGTATGCGCATCTCTTCCGGCGTCATGACGACCTCCCGCGATTTGGCATCGAACAGAATAGCTAGTTCACTGGCATGGTTGGCAATGCGCTTGTTTCGCCGGGATAGCGTTCGCGGCGCGGCGAGCAGCTGCTTCCCCTACCAGTCGCCGTCGATATTGACCGGCGCTTCTTTCTCTTCCTTCGCCACGTGCGGCGCGTGATAGGACTCCGCATCGGAAGGAAATCCGCCGGAGCGCACGTCCTCGCAATACCGGCGCGCTGCGCCCGAGATGAGTTCTCCCAGGTGCGCGTATTGCCGCGCGAATTTGGGCCTGGGTGTAAACGTCAGCCCGAGGATGTCGTGTAGTACCAGCACCTGGCCGTCGCAGTCCGGGCCGGCTCCGATGCCGATGGTGGGAATGCGCAATTCGCGCGTGATCTGCGCCGCGAGCTCGCGCG
>Ga0126383_10001656_pt1 | contig 13983 bp, 24 predicted proteins | sample PanSoiMetPlot_35_FD_96882 | JGI IMG/M metagenome (GOLD analysis project Ga0126383, IMG submission 96882) | Tropical forest soil microbial communities from Panama - MetaG Plot_35 | ecosystem: Environmental > Terrestrial > Soil > Tropical forest > Bulk soil | place: Panama | collected 2016-02-17
AGCTACCTTCAGCGCCTTATCACCATTACGGATGCCACCCAGGTCAGGCATTACGCTGGCTTCGGGGGAATAACTAACACCAAACCCGTATGAATGAGGTTCGGATTAGCACCGATCTTAGCTTTATTCGCCGTGTAAATAGCGGGCCATAGAGCACCATTGCCCCACTCGTGGTTAGCTATTCCCCACAACGAACCGCACCATTGAGGCCAAGGACATACCGTCACAGTCTGCTGTTTAGGAGGCGGCGGTGCAGGCTTTGGTACAGGCTTTGGGGCAGGTGAAGGCTTAGGAGGAGGGCCACCTACGCCACCTTTACCACCCGCTCCCCCTCCGCCACCACCGCCACCCCCACCGCCGCCACCTGTAGCTCCCCCACCGCCACCACCGCCACCCCCGGCACCACCTGATCCTCCTGTAACATCCACGAAGGTATCACCCATCTGGATAGGCATAGGAGACGCACCAGTTGTTAGATTAGATACCGGAACAGTACCTAGATTACTACTATCACCGGTGTCCTGTTGGGCCGCCGCAGCAGCCGCAGCGGCCTTCTGCTTCTGTCTATAATACAGGAAGCCGCCAAGACCAAGCGTACCAATGGCGGCCCACCCCCATACAGGAAGTGGGCCAGCCCTTTGCTTCAGAGTCTCTGCCATTGGCATAATGATTACCCCTGAGTCGTAGACGTAGGATACTGTGGCGGCATAGTCGAGTATCGTGGCACTTGCTGTACCGCCTTAAAGCGTGGTGCTTGCCTCATCGTAGCAGCACCAGGACCACCACTCGTCCTAGTTGGTAGCTGAGGAACACGCTCAGACAGAGCAAGATTATGCATACCACCAAGCATAACAGTGGCGGCAGGATACGCAATATACCAACCAGTGTTGATATCGTACTGCACCTGAGGGCCGATCAGCCAGTCCTGGAAGTCCGATGATCGTACTGTTTTACCAGTCTCAGGTAAGGTTTCTTCTCGTGACTGTCTACCACCAGTAGCGATAAGACCCTGGCGATGATTAGCCCTTTGAACAACCGAGGCATTGGCCGCTGTAGTAAGAATAGACGGCGTAACATCTAACGATTGTAGTGCAGTAGTTGACGTGGCATATGCCGTGGCAGGCATCGGCATTTCACCGTAGAAGTCATGATAAACTGACGACGCCTGCTGTGCATTTTCACCACCGGGTTGAGGGACAGATTGAAACTTTCCACCCTTCAGAGGTGAACGACTTACTACATTGTGTAGGGCCACTAGAGTCTCTTATAGAGCCACCAGCCAGCCACAACAAGCAGAATCAGCACAATGATGTTCTTGACAGACAATGTCATCTCCTTCTCCTTAAGCGGGCTTACCCAACATACCATTAACGCCAACCTTCCAGAGATTTGATACTCCAGAAAAGAGGGCATTGGTTCCAGCAGGCTTACTGATAAGGTCCGCCAGCATGACTCCGATAGCCATGAGAACGAACAGATTGATTACGTTACCCATTGAGTCTCCTAACAAATAGTGCAGTTATGGAATAGGCATTTACCGAACACAAAACAACAGCAAGTAGACTGCTTAGGTGCTGGTTTTGGTGCAGCCTTGGGAGCCGGTTTAGCCTGCGATCCAGGTGGATTTGGACCGGCAGGCTGATCCGGTATCGGGTTACCCAACAACGCACCTACACTGGTAGACCAAAGATTTCCCAGGCCAGACAGTATCACTCCGCTACCACCACCAAACGGAGCGACACTACCATTAGGTGCGTAGAAACCTGACAGGAAGTCTGCCAAGATAACACCGATAATGATAATGACGATCAGGTCGTAGACCCGCCGCATTTTACGGGAAACTAGCTGCCGGAGGTATCGGGTGACCGAACACCCGAACGTGAAATCCGAGCACCACTAAGACCGCAACCACAAACCAAATCCAGGTCCACACATGCGGCTGTGAAAGCCTGCCTGAACTTTGGATTACCGGCGCAGTATTCACATCTATAGACGACTGTACCCCAGCCGTAGCTGTAGCCATGCGTCCCCCTTATGCGGCGAGATGGGTGTAAGGAATACCGGAGACAGGGAACAGTTCGCCAGTGATAACATAGAGCTGACCCGTACCAGTAAACGTTCCCCAGGTACCAGCCACTTCAAGCAGAGTTGCCGGAGTGGTGGGTAGGAGAAGATCGTAGGTATCCGCAGTAGAAACAGCAGTTTGTACGGATTCCCTAAAGGAATAGTTAACGACTCCCATCGGAGCTTTACCGAAAGAAGGAGCGGCTACCGGATTGAACGAGTATGACCCGAACTCCTGGAACATGATATCCTGCCGCTCATTCAACCCCTCAAACAAAATAGGTACACCATCAACCCAAAGTGACAGGTCAGAGGTGGGGAAGGAGTTGACCCTTTGGTTAGCCGGTGAAGTACCGGTGTCACGAAGAACCAAGCACAAAGTATGAATGAATGTACCGACCCTGGGAAGGACAATACGCTGGAAGGCAGAGCTTGAGATAAGCGTCTGAGCCCTAGTCACTGACCACTGTCCCGACGATCCGATATCAGGAGGGGCGATCTGCGGGTTATCCACAGGAGCCATCCAGAATGGCTCGTTAATCACTGCTGTAATAGTACCAGGAGTGCTAGGAACAGTAGTATATACTGAACCGATTGGATTCAACTGAACCTGTAGCTGTGGCTGGCTGGCCGCATTCATGGATGCCAGAGAGCAGTAGCCAGATGAGTCCATCTCCAACGGAATGTCCAGGGAGAATGAGAAGTTTTGTGCTCCAATAGCCAAGGCAGGAGTCACAAAGCTAGGCAGGTTTCCGATATCATTCCCGAAACCAAGCATGCCCCGCTGCCCACCATACATATTGATAAGGTTCAGAGAGAACCCATCGGCCTGGATGATTGGCTGTCCATAGGGGTCACGAAGGAATAGGTTTTGAATGACATTATACGGTGCATCTTGCGCCAAAACAGATGCACCCGTACCTGATTGTCCTGCCGTTGATACCTGAAAGTTCAAGAATCGGAGGTATCCGCCTACCGGCTTAAGGGTGGGTGTCCACAATGCACCACTCGGTGAATAGGAAAGGCCAGCCTGTGCGGGACCAAGGATCTGTCCTTGTCTTGACAGTCTGGAAAAGGGGGCAGCACCAGCCGGTGTAGTTGGTTGTCATGCGGTATGCGGCATACGAGATACCGTGGATTGGGCAGGATTGGCTACCTGCAATGTCTGGACGGCAGAGGGCAATGTCTACTCCTTTAGATAAGCGGGGCGAGTCCAGCGGCGGCGGCATTGTTAGCATGGTGAGCCAAGAACCCCCTGAAAAGGAAGTTAATAATCACCAGCCATGCCAGGATATATACACCAATACCAAGCATAACTACTCCGTTCCTTCAGTTGTATCGGGAACCTTACGGCTTCTACTTCTACTACTATAGGAGGTAACTGCTGCTTCCTCAGGAGGAGTTTCCCCTTCTCCCTCCCCTTCTCCTTCTCTTTCTTCTTCGGGACCACCATCGAGTGCGTCAAGTCGAGCCTCAATAGCTGTTAGCCTTGTCTCTACGGCGTGGCTGATATCGGTATCACCCGGCATCGTCTGTTGTACTCCTTTGCTTTGATATATCCGGTACTCTCGTAATAGCAGTATAATCCCCACCGTCACCAACAACCAAAAACTCACGTTTTTGTAAACGTTGAATGATCCCCAGATGCTCTCTCCTGAGTCCTCCGATCTCCCTGAGTCGCTGATGCGCTCGCTCGTCATTTATCCTCCCAATCCATACGAAACTAGGTTGGTCATAGAATGATGAAGGGACCCATCTGGGAGCCTGCGTCATACTAACCATTTCAACTCCCCGGGACCGTCCCCGCAACCATATCTGTTCGACATAGTTGCGGAGGTTAAGGGACGGTACCCGAGGGTCAGTAAGGTTCCTGGTCTCATCGACAAAGATAGTCCAGTTGCCTTGCCGATAACAATGCGCTAACGCATCTTTAACCTGTTCTCTCGCCTTAGCCCAATCCTCATATACCATCAATCGGTACCAGGAATGGTCTGCATGTTCCTTCCTTTGGAACCACGGGTCTTTCTTTGGTAGCTGTCTGACTCGCTTACCAACGTCACGCAATGTTTCATCGTCGCCCTTGTTGTCGATGATAAGAGCCTTACGCCAACCTCGCATAGGTAAGAGTCCACGAGTAGCCAGATACGACTTTCCTCCGCCCGACAGGGAGATGATAGAATGATGGGGCGAGTTGAGCGGACGCCATCTTCGAAAGACTTCAAACTTTACTTCCTCCCACGGCTTATGGGGGATGGATTCAACACCGAACTGATCCTCAAAGGCACGCAATCTCCTGTCAGGATACTGTCGGACAGGTGGCACTACTGAACTCCTACTCCGTAATGAGGCGGCGGAGCAAATCCATTAGATGTTACATTAACTTGTGCTTCTTCTGGATATACAGCATCATATGCCCTGGACACTCCGAGCCTCTGACCCACCATATTGTGAGGGTCCGCCTTCTTCGTGTCTACCTGAACTGCATAGGCTGTCCCGGCAACGCACTCGGCCACCGTATAAATGGGAGCTACCTGGGCTGCCCTATGCAGAACACGCAAGATTCTTGTGTTGTTCTTAGCCAGCTTAAGGATAGCAATCGTGAAAGGGTCAGCATGTTCAAAGACGTAGTATCCGGTGACGGGGAAAAGAGGTCCAGCCAATGTTCCGAGCAAACGAAGATCATCAGCTAGTTCCTCCTGTACTCTACGAAGCTGGGACTCTACTCCTGAAGCCGTAAATGCATCGGTTTGTGCTCCCGGCCTACGGGAGTGTAGCTCACATCGACGAGGGACACGCTTCTTACGACCAGACGACGTAAGACCCGGTGGTCGAAAAGTAGGAGCGCCACATACATCACAGGTACCATCACCTACTGGCTGGGATATATCTCCAAATAGTGAGTCATCTTCTGTATCCGGCATAGGTTTATCAGCAACAAACTGTGCCGGATCATCAAACGTCCACTGTCCATCAGGAGTCTCAAAGACACCCTCGGTAGGAGTAGTTGGAACAGTAACGTCACCGAGAAAGGACTCTATGTCCCCAAGATCCAGTGACTCAGGGTCCGACATTTAGAACCCAAACGTGTCAGTAAGGGCAATCTCAAAGAGGTTACGCTTACGGTGCCTGGTGGGGGCTGGGGGCTGTCCGGCTGGTGTTCCCTGTGGCTGCGCTGGCTGTCCAGAGGAAGGTGCCTTTCGTAGCTCATCGACCCACTCAAGGAACTCTGCCTTACGCACCTCTTTGGATGCTCCGTGCCACTCATCAGCCCACTCCTGAAACTTGGATTTGGCAAGTCTCTCTCGATCTTCTGGACTGATTTCCATATTGGACATACTAAGCACCTACCTTAGTTTCTGTATCTACAGGAGTATTAGTATTAAGCTCAACAGGTGGCCCCTGCTTGAGCATGTGCATCAAACCCCGAATCCCACCACCATTGCTGCTCATATGCTGCACGAACGCAAAAAGGGACGTGAGATTCTCACAAAGCCAGTTCATTTGCTGGCCGAGAATATCTAGCTTCGCAGCTAGATCATCAACGGTTACAGGCTTCGGGCCTATATCAGTGAACTCATCCACTGAGCCTCCCCGTTCTATTCTATTTGCCACCTAAACGCTTGGCCCGCCCAGACCCGCTGGACAGAGGTTAGCAGGGTTGCGCCCAGGCCGCAAGGGGTGTAAAATGAGGGGTGCCGGTGCTGTTCTACTCCTTCCTTTGGTACCGGGGATACTTCTGAGGCACAACAGAAGTTGCCTTTGCCGCTAACCAAAGGTTCTCCCCGGTACCAGGAGGGAGGGAGCTATCCGGTTCGTTAGCAGTTAGCTCAAAAGGAGACAACCGAATATGTCGGATATCTATGACGACCCTGAACTCTCTCCTACGGAGGGGTTCGACAACGTCACCTTTAAGGAGGTTGGTGACAGCTTCCGTGGTACCGTGGTACGGATGGAAAAGATCCCTACCCGGTACGGTAAGGTGGCGAAATACTGGCTGTTCGACCTTGACCGCAACGTCGAGCGGACCATGCTGGCCGGAGCAATCGACCTGTGGGGTCAGCTTCATAAGCTGCGCCCCCAGCAGGGTGACGTGCTTGACATTGAGTTGATCGCCATTGAGGGGCGGCAGCACAAGTATCAGGTTGAAGTCACCTCCGGTGAAGAACCCTTCTAACATCACCCGGTACAAGTACCGCAACTACAGGTCTAAAGCTCATCGCTTTACCACTGCCGAGCGGGAAGGTCATCAGATAGCGTACACGGTACGCACCGATATCATGGTGCCGGAATCTCAGAGGGGTAAGACGAGCTACCTTCCACGTTGTACCTGTGGATGGAAAGACCCATCCGGTACGTTTGTGCCAATGAGGGTACTGTATGCCCGGTTCGATGCTCACATCGCCCAGGTAGACAGCCAGCTTACCCTCTGGCCGACCTACTAAACATCCTGAGAGACTCCCCCGGCCTCGACCGGGGGAGTTTTTCATCGGTCGGAGGGTGGAATGTCAGACATTTTTGGGTTCCCCGATGAGGACGAACCCGGTGGAATGTATACGGACGATCCTCTCTATGAAGAGTTCGTCTATTCGGGTGAAGAACAGTACACTTTATATGGTGATTACCAGCATTGGGGTGAGTCATGGACAATGACTGGACAGGAATGGATAGGTGAGGCGTATCAGGATCAGTACCGCACGCTAGAACTATATGGTCTGAGTCCAATGGACATAATCGAAGATTTAATGGATGCAGGCTATGACTATGTAACAATATCAGACATCACCGGCGAGGAAATCTCAGGGATTTGGGACGACTGGCGAGAGCTATACGGTGAGACAGCATGACACATCAAGGTACGCCTGGTAATAAAGGTTTACCGAGAGAACACGGTGTATCTCTTGCATCTGCTTTGTCTAAAATAGTAGTAGAACGTCAGCCTATGCACCACAAGGACTTCAAGAATCGGCCTCGTCACCGTAAGTTTCGATGGGATGAGAGAGAGTTTATTGCCTGGGATGGTGAGGGCCTTGCTGTTGAACATCAGGTAGACTTGGGCGGTAATGTAAAGTATTGCCCTCAGCCCTATGTGACGTTAGCAAACAGTAAAGGCGATCGGATTAAGGATCGGTGTGGGATATCTACTCATCAGTGTTTTGAGATGATCCTCGACGCCAAGCAGAAGTATCCTGACACTATTTTTGTCGGTTTTGGGTTCAACTATGACATTAACCAGATACTCGCTGACATACCTTGGGAATGTCTTGAGCGGTTATATCGCAAAGGAACCCTATCTGTTGGCGGATATTGGATGGAGTGGCGGCCTCGTAAGCATTTCATTCTTCGACACAGAAAAACTAAGAGAAGTGCCATCATCTATGATGTGTTTGGCTTCTTCCAAACTAGTTTCCTGGAGGCCTGTCGAGAGTATCTAGGTAAGGATGATCCAGACCTAGAGATCATTAGACAAGGAAAGGAGGATCGTACCTCATTTAACTGGTATGAGATGGACGATAAGATTATTCCTTATAATAACTTAGAGCTATCAATGCTAGTAAGAGTAATGAATCAGCTACGTCAAGACCTGCACGAAGTGGGGATTGATCCGAGTCGTTGGCATGGCCCCGGCGCTATTGCCAACGAAGTACTGAAGAAGTTTGATGTAAGGATTAGTAGAACAGTACCTGAGGAGGTATTAGATGCAGCCCAATACGCCTATGCTGGAGGAAGATTCGAGTGCTTTAGGTTGGGTCGTCATAAGGGTAGCGTCTATGAATACGACATTCATAGTGCTTATCCAGCAGGAGCTATTAGACTCCCCGACATTTCAGACGGCACTTGGGAATATGTTGAGCGGTTCGAACCTGGAACGTTTGGAGTCTGGCGTGTTGAATATAAGTCAGCTACTCAAAGTGGGAGAGACACTAGACCTGAACCACTTTTTTGTCGTTCAGAAGACGGTTCTATCAGCTTTCCTACTGAAGTTCAGGGGTGGTACTGGACGCCAGAAGCCGGGCTTGTGCCTGATAGCGTACAAGGCGGCTGGGTCTTTAGACCAAGCAATGAAGATAAGCCTTTTGCCTTTGTTACAGGTCTATATGACGAGCGCCGAGTTCTCAAGGACCAGAAAAAGTCTGCTCAAAGGGCCTTGAAACTCATCCTTAACTCACTGTATGGCAAGCTGGCCCAGACTGTCGGAGGACACAAGGGCCAGCCGCCACGCTGGCACCAGCTAGAGTACGCTGGCTTCATTACTTCTTATACTAGAGCCATGATATACAGAGCTATTATCAGTAACCCGGGAGCGATCATTGCAGCCGAGACAGATGCGGTCTTTTCAACAGAACCCCTCGACCTTCCATGTTCTGACGGGCTCGGTGATTGGGAAAGAAAGGAGTACGTTGGTATCACTTACCTTCAATCCGGGTTCTATTATGCTGAACGAGCCGATGGAGAAATCATTTGTAAGTACAGAGGAATGGACAGAGACAGAGCTACTCAACAGCCAACTAGACTTCCCTATAGGAAAGTATTGGATCGTCTGGCTAGACGTTCAGGAAAAGAGTACAGGTTTACACCGGACCTACTTACTTCTACGACCAGATTCATTGGCCTGGGAATGGCTCTCAAGACCTCATCCGTCTGGCGTTGCTGGAAAACTGAACCTAAAAGAGTCAGTCTGGATCAGAAACCTTGGTGCAATAAGCGTTATCACTTGAGTGAAGAATGTCCTGAATGTCAGTCAGGTTTCACGTTAAATGATTGCTTGCATACCACCATCATCGGCGGCTATGCTGGACGCAGCTTCGCCCGATCCCTGCCTTGGAGGCATGTGAAGGAGGAAAAGGAAGAAGAAATCTGGCATGAAGCGCCTCAATCCTGGGAAGAATGGCAGGAAATGAATCAGAACTTTCTCGTATTGGAGGAAGCAGATAGATGGTCCTAGCAGAACGATGTACCAGTAGAAAGATAGAGGGTAAACGTACCTGGGTTTGTCAGTTAAGTGCCGATCATGAAGGTGTCCATAGATCATTAACCGGACACCGTTCCTGGGTAAGAAAGGACCCGGTGCCAACACGCCCATACACAACCTTAGCGTTGACTATTCTCAGCCATTACGTTTCTGATGACGACACTATTACGGACGAAGCACGGCTCTTAACTGGTATTTTAGCCACACAGTTGGAGCTTATTGATTTAATAAACGAGGTCATTGTTCGCCTTGAAGAAGGCGTCCCTCCCCTAACCATAGAAGAAAGGAGGAAGTCTCTCGAAACATTTGCGGAGCGCACATAGCAGTCCTTTTGCCTAAGGACGAGCGTCTTGAAAGAGAGCCCCCGATGCGCCTGCACCGGGGGCTTCTCTATCGGGTGATTGCCAGGTAGACGAGAATCCCGGCTAGAATGATGAGTAACAGGACCACGATCATTCGTCTATCTCGACAGGAATCTCAAAGACATTACCGTGTAACTCAACGTGCATAGCGTAGAGTTCATCGGCTGATGTGTCCAGGATCATTTCCTGTTGAGCATCGTGGTCACAGGTCAGATGCATTGCTAACACTGCCGGATGACATTCAAGAAATCCGGCACAATGAATCATGCCCTGGGCGTCAAGTCCCATCCCGAACTCAGTCATTGCGTGGCCTCCGTAGGGAGTCCCACTGTTCAGGAGTCAGGGCGTTCTGAATCCTGCTGCTGAGGTGGTCTGCGACATGACGGCGAGCCGGTTGGGACAGAGTCTCGACCCGATAGGCCAGCTTGCTGTTCTCAGCAGCCAGCCCCTCGATGACCTCCTGAAGCTTGTTGATTTGAGCCTGCAACTCGTCATTTCTGAGTAGCAATGCCTCAATCACTCGCTCCTCGGTCGGAGTCTCGCATGTCCTCTCGTGGAGGTCACGGTTTTCTTGATCCATGACTATGCCGAGAGGTATCGGTGGTGGCAGTTCCGGCAGCCACATGGACGGATCGACCAACTCGATACGGATGAGTCGGCTGGCCTTCTTCCCTGCCCGGTCATCAAAGACCGGCTTGCCTTTGCTGTACGTCCGCAGGACGAGAGATTCACTCTCAAGTCCACGGAGAATGTAACCAAAGGTTGCGGGCCGGAGGTCCACGATTGAGGCTACAGACTTGAGCAAAGAACCGTCACCAGGACTAGCGATACAAGGTCCGTGTCGCTTCAGATGCCAGAGCACCTTCAGTTCATTGCGGGTATATTGCCGTGCCATTGTTCACCTCCTTCCTGGCACAATAGAAAGGGGGAGGGGAGGGATGCGGCGGAACATCCCTCCCCTCGGTTACCTGCTACTTGGCAGGGGCAGTTGCCTTCTTCTGCGTAGCAGGCGTCTGACCATTACCACTGGTCTCAAGATCAGCGATAATGGTATCAAGCTGCTTGACCTCGGCCTGAATGCTTTGAGCCCTTTTCAGTAGCTCAGGAGCATTAGGATCCCCGGCCAGCTTGGCCTTGTTCGCCTTCTCCAGAGCCTTACTGGCCTGGTAGTTGAGGCGACCACGGTCCCGACGGGCGTTCGTGAGATCAGAGAACTCACGCTTTTTCGTCAGACCAATGCGGAGCATTGTGGTACCGTTGGGCAGGTGCTCGGGTACGATACGGATACCCAGCTCACGGTTTGCCGCAACAGCCCTGAAGCCACGATCGTGCTTGGCTTCGATCTTGCCACGGCCTGTCCGCTTGCCTTGCCGGTCGGTTACCCAGTCGCCTGTCTCAACGACAAGACGAGCTTCAAACCCCGGACCCTTGGCGGCCACTTGGTCGAGATATTCCTCATAGGAACTAAGCTCGGTGCGGCTGATCTTAGTGTACCCATCGGCATCGACTCCGACCATTTGGCCTTCGGCTTCTCCGAAAATACTCATTTAGTTTCCCTCCTTTCATCATTTATTCTCTCACATCGGGGGTCGAGAGTCAACCCTTTCACATCGTCCAGTCGTCGATTTCTCCGTTCGATTCGGAGGTGTCGGCGAGCATCTGGGCGAAGCGACCTGATATCCACTTGTCCTTACCGGTCAAGCAGAGTGCGATTACTTGTCGAGGATCGGTAATCCGTTGCTTATCGCAGTAGTCTAAGCAAGGTTCAATCCAGGAGAAGTCGCCATTGATTTTGGCTACCTCTCGTTGAAGGATCATTTCCAACTGTTCCCGAGAGGGACGGTTGAACTTGATCTTGGTTGCGAACCTAGATGCCAGAGCGCCAGCCTTGCGAGACTTGAACAACTCCATGTTGTTGACGGTAGCAATAACGAATAGTCTAGTTGACCGCTCTATAGTAGCACGAGCAGTAACCTTCCTGATTTCGGCACGCATATCCATCATCGCCAGGAGAAAGTCCTGTCCCTTGTCGTCCCCCTTCTCGATTTCCTCCACGATCATAAACCGAGGGAGGATCTCACGTTCAGCCAGGTCTTTGATAGCACCTGCACCGGTCGTTGCTGTGGCATCGTACTCCATGACAGCATCGTCACCGAGTAGTCTCTTGAAAGTCTGGCATACGTCAGACTTACCACAACCAGGAGGACCGTAGAGAACGGCATGAAAACGGTTGTTGAAGTTAGAATCAATGGCCGCATAGGCAGCATCGAACAACATCTCAACCTTGAACTCGACACCAAAGAGGTGATTGAATGAGTCCATATAGTCATCCGGTATCTCTACCTCTGAATACCCAACCATGTCCGCAGAGTAGGCGGTGCCTTCCTCCGGTGGGATGTACTCTTGGCCGTCCACTGTTTCCAATGTCCAGCGTCCGAGTGCAGGCTGGGCGGAGCGGGTATTGACATTCTTGCACAAGGCTCCCAGTACATTCTTGTCCAGTTTCTTATCTGGATGATCAAAGTTGATCCGAACATAATAGAAGAACTTGTACTTGACGTTACTGCGAGCGTGACCATTACCATCGTGGTCAATGACCGACCATCCTTTCGGATGATCTTCCACGTCACGCACGATAGTCCACCCGTTGTTGTACAGGTTTTTGTTGTTCACGGACGCAAGCATAGCGTCAATGTTCTTGTCGATTACCTTCTCCTGTAGCTGACGCTCCGACAGCTTCGCTAGAACCAGTCGGTGCGTCTCTTGCATGTTAGTTTAGTCACCTCCTTTCCTTAATATTTTACGCCATTCGGCGATCTCATCCTCCCCATCTTGCGGAGTCCACCGCATCGAATCTGGAGAACTATGCTCAGGTGAGACAGTACGTTCTTCTCTCGTTCTCCATACCACTTCACCGCCACCAAGATCAACCTCTAGGCGAGTGATACGTGGACCGCCACCACGATAATCTCGGTCATACCGGAACGGCAGACCGAGAACTTTAAAGGCGGTGTTCATGCCACCTTGATCGGAGACAGAACCGTGGCCGGTCGAAGTATAGACGTAAAAGATTCCATCTTCATCGCCGGACCAGGAGAGCATGAGCGTATCGTAATGCCACAGTTCCACGGTTGGTAGCGTCCAGTTGGCGCTGACTTGGTGGATGCCTGTCGAGACACGCCACGATCTTTGTGATCCGGCACAGCCACGCCCATCTCGAATGATTTGGGCGATAGTTGTCAATATCTCTCCTTTATGCTTGTCTTCCGTATTGACGGATGTATTCTGCTAATGCTTCAAAGTCCAGGTCGGCATGATCAACACAATCGGGACAGATCCAGATGGCTTTGTCTTTCACCTGAAAGATGTGAAGGATCGGATTGCGATTGCCACAGCAATCACAGTGTTCCATTGTTTATTTCACCTCCTTATGACATGAATAGCCAGGGGCGGAGACATCTCTCTTTAAGTTCGGGTGCGATCAATCTCTAGCCGAACACCCCTGACGGATCATGTTACAAGGAGAGGAAAGACTCCGGGCACTTCCATTCGTACTCGGGTTCCTCGACCTCTTGAACTTCGGTCACTGGCTCGGCGATGGTAACGGTCTTGGTGGTCTTGCGAGTAATGGGAAACCCTTTCTCGTCCACCTTTTGCCGCTTCTCACACTGGCCGTCGATGCAGACACGGACAGAAAAGATCGGTCCTTCTCCATCGATCTCGGGACGAACCATTGCCGTGAGAGTGCCATAGCTACCGGACTTCTCGAAGGTGCCAAGGACACGGCAGAGGCGGCTGAACTCAGCCTTTTCTTCCTCGCCTAGCCAGATGGTCACCGACGGGTATTCCCAATAGCCGGACAGTTTCTCTTCAAGCTCGGGCTTGTCCTCAAGAAAGGCAGCAAGTTGACGAAGCTCTTGGCTGTACCGCATGTTGTTTCTCCTTTTTCTTTTTTGGGGATCTTGGCCCGGCGGTACAAACGGGCATGACAATGACCCGGCCCAGTGAGGGGTCGGGTTATTGCCATGCTAGGTTGTTGACTTAGTTGTAGCCTAGATGCGGGTAGCAGTACCAGCAGACGTGGCCCTCCACGTGGGCAGGTTGGGGTTACGGGACGTGCGCTTACGCATGAGCGCAAGGTCGTCGACACGCATGATCAGACGTGACTTTGGACCATGCTTCGACCACACTTGAGAGTGCGTGACACGCTTGGTCCCGGTGATGACACCAGTGACGGGCCGACCGAAGGGATCGTAGCGACGGGGTGCGTCGGCACGTGTCCGCTCCACGTCGGACATCACCCGGTGATGACCGATCAGCGTATATTCAGTTTTGGGGGACGGCACAAATCCTCCTTAGGGTGGCACAATGCAGTAGCTGGGGAGCCCCCCGAGACAGCCGGGGGCGCCCGCCCCGCCGTGGCGGGACTGAGTCCAGTCTACTTGTGTTAACAGCGTTAAGCGTCATACCAGGGTATGATCCCATGATAGAACTCAGTACCCAATATGCCCTAGTTTGGCACGGTTTGTCCTCCACCCTAGGGAGGAGAACAGGTGTTCGATGGATGGAAGAATATGAGGTAATATG
>Ga0126383_10001657_pt1 | contig 13980 bp, 6 predicted proteins | sample PanSoiMetPlot_35_FD_96882 | JGI IMG/M metagenome (GOLD analysis project Ga0126383, IMG submission 96882) | Tropical forest soil microbial communities from Panama - MetaG Plot_35 | ecosystem: Environmental > Terrestrial > Soil > Tropical forest > Bulk soil | place: Panama | collected 2016-02-17
AGCATGTCGGGGCTCGGCGAATCGTTTCGCCGGGTCGGCGAGATTGCGACGGGCGTGTCGTTTGGCAATCTCTTCGCCGACGGCATTCGCGCCGTGAAAGACTTCACCGTCGAAGTCGTCAAGCTCGGGCAAGAGGCGCGCGTGCAAGAGGAAGCGTTTCGCCTCGTCGCCGAGTCGGTCGGCGCCAGCTCGTCGGCGCTCAACGCCGCAATGGCGTCGACCGCGGACGGGCTCGCGAATCAATCCGACGTGATGCTCGCGCAGGCGCGCGCGCTCCAACAAGGCCTGAACCCGCAGCAACTCGTCTCCTTCATGGAAATTGCGAAGTCGCAAGCCTTGCTCACGGGCAAGACCGTCACCGAAGCCTTTAACGAAATTACGAACGCGATCACCGTGCAGCAAACGCGCGCGCTCAAAAACATGGGGATCACCGTCGACTCGGCGAAAGCCTACGACGATTATGCGAAGTCGCTCGGCACCGTCGCGGGCGCGCTCACCGAAGCTGGACGGTCGCAGGCGCTCGCGATCGCCGTGCAAGAGCAAATGAAAGGGAAATTGCTCGACGCGAACACCGCGATCCTGCAACAAGAGCGGCAATTGCAGCGATGGCGCGTCGAATGGGACGAAACGAAAGAGCAGATCGGTAAGAACATGATCGAGCTGACGCTCGGGATCGTGAACGGCGTTCACGGTATCTGGAACGCGCTCACGGATAACTCGTGGGTCAGCGCCGCGAAAGACATGTATAACGGCTTTTTCGATTGGCTCGAAAAGCGTACCGGGCTCGCCGCCGTCAACGCCGACGAGCTGGCGAAGAAAGTCAATCGCGGGATCGGCGGCAATCTGCCGTCGGGCGCCGTGCCCGCGGGCCCGAGCGCCGAGCCCCTCGGGCCCCCGTCGCCGACGGCACTCTCGCGCGCGCCCGTCGAAATGGTCGACCGCGTCAAGGCGATGCAAGCGCAGCTCCCCGTCGTGCTCGCCTTGATCAAGCAAGAGGAAACCGCACACCTGAATTCATTGGCGCTCGTGAGCGCGGCGACGAAAGACGCCTTCGCGCGCAACGTCGTGTCCGAGCGCGAGGCGGTCGAAGCCGACGTCGCCCTGATCGAGCTGCGCAAGAATCGCCAGCTCGCCGCGCTCGACGCCGTGATCAAGGCGACCCGGGCGGCGGGCGCCGACGACCCCGCGAAGAAAGCGCAATTGATCGCACTCGAAACCGAGCGCGGGACGATCGAGGAACAAGCCGCCGAGAAAGTGCTGGCGGCGAAGACGCGCGTCTTTCAGCTCGATCAAGCGTATGAGCAATGGCGCCTCGTCGCCGCCGCGCAACGGCAATCCGACGAGCAGGCGAGCGCCGACCGCATTCTCGCCGCGCGCCAGCAGCTCACGGCGAATCTAATTCAGCTCACGGGCAGCGAAGAGGACGCCGCGATCGCCCGGATCGACGCCGAGCAGGACGCGAAAATCGCCGCGCTCGGCGATATCGAGGAAGCCGAGCGCCGCTCGGCGGGCATCGTGCAGGCGATTCTCGACGAAAGCGCCGCGAAGCGCGTCGCCGCCCATAACGCCGCGATCGACAAGGTGACCGCCGCCGAGTCGCAATGGATTGCGCGATTCGAGTCGGATACCCAGAGCGCCGCCGCCGCCTTCGCCCAGAATTGGCAAACGATGGCGGGCAACGCGATCGCCGCCTTGCAGGCAATGGGGCAAGCGACGCCCGCCGCCATCGGGGCGGCGCTCGACGCGATCGCGGCGAAGGCGTCGGGGCTCGCCGACGCGCAGCAGCAGCTCGCCGCGCTCACCGCCACCATGGGCGACGCGAGCGACGAGGCGCAGGCGAACGCGCTCGCCTTCGCGCGCTTCGGCATGTCGCTCGACGCGCTCGCGACGGTCGCCCCCGCAGTCGCCGCCGCGCTCCGCCAGCTCCCCGCCGTCATGCGGGAGACGCGCGCCGTGCAGCTCGACAAAGACCTCGCCGCGATCGCGACCGCGGGCAAGCTCCTGGGCACCGAATTCGACGCGACGAGCGCCGAGATTCAGCGCCTGCGGCAGGAATTCGACGCCTTGAATCGCTCGGGCAAAGGGACGCAGACGCAGCTCGAAGCGCTGGCGGGGCGCATCAAAGCGTTGACCGATCAGCAGCTTTCGGACACGTTCAAGCAAATTGACGCGGCGGCGGCGGCGCTCGGGCCCGCCTTCGACGCGACGGGCGCGCGGATTCAAGTCTTGCGGCAGCGCTTCGACGACTTGAATCGCGCGACGAAGGGCACCGCCGCCGAGCTGCCCGCGCTCGGCGCCGAACTCCAAGCGCTCATGAATCAGCAGAAAGTCGAGCAGTGGATCGCGAGCTTGACCGACGGGTTCGATCAGATGCTGACGCTCGCGAAGTCGACGGCGAGCGCGATGCAAACGGCGTTCTCCGATCTGTTCTTCGACGTCTTCACGGGGCAATTGAAGTCGGCGGGCGACCTCTTCAAAAACTTCTTGAATTCCATGCTCCGCGCCGTCTCGAATTTCCTCGCGAGCCAACTCGTCGGAAAGCTCTTCGAAATCGGTCTGTCGCTCGTCGGCGGGGCGAGCGGGATCACCCGCGCCGCCCCCGCCGCCGCCGCCGCGGGCGGGGCCCCGAGCGCCGTCGAGCCGCGCGCGCTCATGCAGTCGCGCGCCTATACGGGCTTCGTCGGCGAGCCCGCAGAACCCCAGCCACAGACGACGAGCAGCTCGTCCGGTTTCTCGATTACACAATTGCCGATCGGCGCGCTCAATCCCTCGATCTGGGCAGGGCTCGGGAGTGTGCTGAGTAACACCCTCAGTGCGTTTAATGTGTCGCTCGGCGTCGGCAACAGTTTCCTCGCCGCCGCGGGCGACGCGCTCTCGACCTTCACGTCGCAGATCGGCGGCGCCGTCTCCGCACTCACGCCGTTTACGGGCGTCTTGGCCGCGGTCGCGACCGCCATGAACGTGTATTCCGGCATCATGGATTTGATTCATGGCAACACGGTCCGCGGCGCGCTCACGCTCGGCGGCACCGCCGTCGGCGCGATCGGCGGCGCGGTCGTGGGCACGGCGATCGGCTTTCCGGTGATCGGCACGCTCGTCGGCGCGGCGCTCGGCGGCGCGCTCGGATCGCTCTTCGGGGGCTTGTTCAAGCCGAAATTGAGCCACGAGCAACGCGAAGCGATCGAATTCGGGCGCACGGCGGAGAACATTCGCCCGCTCGTCGACGCGCTCGGCGACCATACCCGCACGATGGAGCAGCTCTTCGATGAGTTGGTCGCCTACAGCTCGAAGTCGAGCGGGGGCACGCACGAGCAGCAGACCAATTTCTACGTCGGCGGGCATTTGATCGCCGCGCCCGGCAGCTATTACGCGCAGACGCAAGCGGGGGCGATCACGAGCCCCGAGCAGCTCGCCGCCGCGCTGGCCGCGAACCCGGAAGGCATCAAAGCCTTCGTGCAGCAGGGCATCGCGCAACCGATGCTCGATCAGCTCAACGCCGCGATCGAGTCGGCGGCGGGCGCGTCGGTCGATCTGATTAACGCGATGGCGAAGGTGCAAGACGAAGTCTTTCCGAAAATCCGGCAGCAGATCGTCGAAGCCTTGCCGTCGGATATCCTGCGCCCGGCGGCGTTGAAAGCGCTCGACGCGCTGCAAGCGCAATTCGCCGCCGCCATCAATTCGGGCATGACCAATGCCGAGCTGAAAACGGCGCTCGAAGGGATGCAGGCGCGTTTCGATATCATCGGCGATTGGGTTCAGAAAGCCTCGGTGATCCCGCAGATCGAGCGCGTCACGCAAGACGTCTTGCCCGCGGGCCCCGTCGCCGATGCCGCCAAACAGGCGCTCGACACGATTCAGCAGCAATTCGCCGATGCGCTCAATTCCGACATGACGAATGACGAGCTGAAAGCCGCGCTCGACGCCTTGCAGGCAAAGCTCGAAACCTACGCGCACTATGTGCAACTCCTCGCGCAATTGCAGTCGGATGAGGCGCAGCTCTCGGGCAACATTGCCGAGCAGACGCGCGTCGGCATTCTCACGATCAAGGAAACCTTGGCGCAGCTCGACCAAAATATCGAATCGGCGCAAGCCGCGCTCGACGCCGCGGCGGGGCCCGATCAGCAGATCGCCGCCGCGAGCGCGCTGCGCGATGCGATCCTGGCGCGCTACACGACCGAAAAGCAAATGATCCAACAGATCGAGCAGCAGATCGCGGGCTTGCTCCAAAATTTCGGGACGCACTTAGTCCAAGTGCAAGCGACGCTCGCCGCGACGCAGATTCAATCCGGCAACATGGCGGGCTTTAACGACCTCATGAAAAGCTTGCAGGCGAGCGCGCTGTACGCCATGTCAGCGAGCGAGCGCTTGTGGGCGGTCGCCGCGGGCTTGCAGGCGCTCGGGGTCGCGCTCACGGCGATGATGGCGGCGACGAATCAGGGCATGGGCGGCGGCACGATGGCGGGGACGATCGGCGACATTTTGCCGAAATTTTTCGGCGCGGCGCAGCCCTTCCTCGACGCGCTCGTCGGGATCGCGGGCGTGCAGATCAAGGCGGGCGATCTGCAAGGCGCGCTGCAAACCTTGCAGCAGCTCGACCAAGCGGCGACGAACGTCGCGAATCAAGCGCTCGCCGCCGTCGAGGCATGGCGGCAAGCCTCGATCAACGCCATTAACGCCGCCTTGCAGAGCGATATCGACGCGATCAATACCGCCCACGACGCCCAAGTGAAAGCGATTCAGGATGCCGCCGCCGCCCAAGTCGCCGCCTTGCAGGGGCAGATCGAGGGGATTCAAGCGGCAGCGAAGGCGCAACAAGACGCGATCGCGACGCAGATCGAGGGGTTGCAAGCCGAGCAAGAGGCGGCGCAAGAGGCGGCGCAAGCGCAGCAGGAAGCGAATCAAGCGCGGATCGACGCGCTCAGTGCCGAACTCTCTGCGCTGCAAGAGCAAGCGCAGGCGGCGCGCGCGTGGCAGGAAGCCGCCGACAACCTGCGCACGTTCCTGATCAATCTGCGCATGGGCCCGCAAGCCCCGATCAATCCCGCCGATCAGCTCCGCATGGCGCAAGAGCGGCTCGCGCAATTGCTCGCCCAATTTCAGGCGGCGCCGAGCCCCGATCTGATCGGGCCCATTCAAGACATGGCGCAGCAAGTGCTCGCCTTCGGGGCGACCGTCTACACGAAGCCGAGCCCCGAATATCAGGCGCTCTTCGCCAGCGTGACGGCGTCGCTCGACAGTCTCGGCGCCGAAGCGCAGGCGCATATCCCCGTCGGCGTCGCGGATATCGAAGCGCAGACGAAAGCGATTCAAGACGAAATTGACCGCCTGCGCCAAGAAAACACCGAGATCGGGAAAGCCGCGCAGGCGGTGCAAAAGGCGATTCAGCAGCAGATCGCGGGCTTACAGAAGCAATCGCAGGATATCGGCACCGCCGCGCAGCAGACGGTCGCCGGGATTCAAGCGCAAATTCAGGCGACGCAAAAGGGCGCGCAGGACGCGATCGCCGCCGACAACGCCAACCGCGCCGCGCAGATCGCCGCCGCGCAGGCGAGCGCGCGCGATCAGATCGCCGCGGTCAACAAAGTCGCGGGCGATCTGTCGCAAGGGATTCGCAATTGGCTCGAAGGCATCCTGACGGGGAGCGCCGCCGCGCAGCAGGGCGCCATGACGGCGCTGCTCGGGTCACAGAATGCGCAGCTCTTTCAGATCACGTCGGGCGCCTACTCACAGGCGTATATCGCCGGGCAGGCGCTCGCGACGAATCAGCACTTGATCGACCTCGGCACCATTCTCGCGACGGGCTTCGGGCAATTCATTGGCGGGCCCAACGGCACGACCGCGCAGACGGCGGCGGTCGCCTACCATACCGCGACCTTGCAAGCGATGTTTCCAAGCGGCATCTCCTATCTCGGCGATCGCCTCGATTGGATTCACGCCGACACGTCGGCGATGGCGGGGCGCGGGTATCAGCACGGCACGCTATCGGTCCCGGCGACGGGCGCCTACATGCTGCACGAAGGCGAAGCCGTCTTGCCGCGCTCGACCGCCGAAGGGCTTCGCGACGGGTCGCTCGTCTCGACGTGGGATTCTGACGAGCTGTCGATCCGAAGCACGACGGGCGCGGGCGACCTCATGACCTCGACGTCGTCGACGCCCGATATCACGATCAACATTACCGTGAACGGCGTGGGGCAAGAGGCGGGCGAGCTGGCGACGACGATCGGGAAAGAAACACGGCGCGTGCTCGCCGACCTCGTGCGCTACGGCACGGTCGGCGTCGCGATTCGGGAGCGACCCTCATGATTCGGTGGAGCCTGCACAACTATTGCCGCGACCCTGGCGTGACCGTGACCATGGTCACGGGGAGCGTCGACCCGAATTTCCCGAAAGAATGGGTCGTGCGCCCCGAGCAACCGTTTCAACCGTCCCGCATGACCAACCGCAACACGGTGACGTGGCGCATTGATCTCGGCGCGAGCCAACCGCTCGACGTCGTCGGCTTGATTCACACGAATGCGGTGTCGCCGATCACGGGCGGCAGCTCGGCGGTGCATGGCGGCGTGTCGAATAGTCCGACGTGGCCCGCGGGCGCGCTCCCGATCGCCTTCGACACGTCGAAGACGAACCCCTATAACGGGCGGCGCTCGACGTGGGCGGGCTTCGACCTCGACTTCTACCGCTATATTCACGTCGTGATCGACAGCACGGCGGCGGCGACGACGCCCGAGCCCTATTGGTTCCTCGGGGGCGTGTGGGCGGGCACCCGCCGCGATGCGGGGCGCGATATCGGCTGGAATTTCAAGGCGACGATCGTACAACCGCGCATTGACGTGAAGCCCGATCACGAGGGGTGGACGCAGCGGCTCATCGCGGGCGAGCCGTTCACGCGCCTAGAGATGCACCGCCTCGCGTTGCGCGACGGGATCGACGCCGACGCCGACCAATTGCGGCAGTGGCTCGACGAGGAAATGGCGTGGGAGCAAGCCGACGCCGCGCTCGTCATGCTGCGCGAAGACTACCCGCCCATGACGTGGGTTATGCGCCGCCTCTCGCAACCGGAATGGACCGTCGCGCAGGACTTTCCCGAAAGCGACTGGACCCTCGAAGAGATTCTGCGCGGCTAACCCCCATGCCCCTGACGCCCGTGCCCCCGCTCGCCCCGCCCGACGAACAAGCGCAGTGGGCCCCGCTCTGGGCGGTGCAGGGGCCCGCCATGCCCGCGGGGTGGGTCATGGCGTCCTATGAATTCGGCGACACGCTCACGCTCGACGGCGTCGTCTATCACGTCTCGGGCACGATCGTCGACAACCCCGTCATTACGCGGCGCTTCGTTGAGACCTTCTGGGGGCCCGTCGCCATTCAAGACGTCTCGGTCACGTTCATGCTCGTCGACGCCGACGCGTCGGCGGCATTCCCCGTGACGAGCGATCTGCGCGGGTTTCCCTTCACGCTCTGGCGCGTCGACCGCCTGTCGACCGCTCGGCTACGCGAATGGTCGGGCACGATCGTCGCCACGACCCGCGGGCGCGGCACGCTCACGCTCCACGGCACGAACCTCGACCTCTCGATTCTCGAAGAGCAAATCCCAAAGGGCACGATCGACCCGACGCGCTTTCCCCTGGCGGTCGACGCCGGGAAAGTGCCCGCGTGGGTGTTTGGGCGCGCCGTCGACTTGACCCTCCTGAACGTGCGCGACGACTTGCCGAAGTCCCAATTCGACTATGTGATCTGCCGCGGCACGCTCGCGTCGATCGAATCGGTACGCCGTCGGGGCCCGAGCGCCAATGTCGCCGTGACGCCGAGCGAATGCTCGAAGCCCGACGGCACGACGGCGTCGACGTGGGCGGATGCCCTGCGGACCGATCTGTATCCGGGCTTTAGCGCCCTGCGATTCAAGCTCCGGCAAACGGATACGAACGGGAATTTTTATACCCTCACGGCGACGGTGAACGGGTTGATGGCAGAAACGAATGCCGCGCGCGCCGTGCGCACCATGTTAAGCGATGCGACGAACGGGCTCGGGCGCCTCGTCGATAGCGCGAGCTTCGATCAAGCCGAAGTCGACGCCGCCATGTCCTACGGTGAGTTGATATGCGCCGACGGGCCGAGCTTGCTCTATCGATTCAATGAACCCTTTGGACCCCCGGGGGCGCCGTGTACTGACGTCTCTGGACACGGGCACCATGGCGTCTATAACGGGCCCGAGCCGACGTCGGTCGCGATCGGCGACCCCGACGCCTACTCGTTTGGGCGCGCATGGGCGGCAAACGGCGAGGCGGCGAGCTATCCATCGGTGAATCTTTCGACGCCCGACGTGCTCATGGGCCCGAACGGGATCACGGTCGAATGCTGGTATATGCCCCTTGTGACGTCGGGCCCGAACGACGGCAACCATACGCCCGTGCTCTGTCTCAGTAACGACGCCACGCGGTGGAGTTATGCGCTGATCATTCAAGCCCGCGCGGTCCCGACGATCTATTTCGGCTGGCAACCGACGACGCCGGTCGGCGGGCCCGCGTATGTCGGTCTCACGTTTTCGGCGGCAGCACAGGGCACATGGCTCCATATCGTCGGGACGGCGACCCCCGACGGGCATGTGACGCTCACCGTCTCCGAGTATTTGACGGGCGATGGCACCGTGCCATCGGCGACCTATACCTACGCGGGGCGCCCGACGACGGGCCCACTGCAAAATGCCGCCGCGACCCTCTACATTGCGCATTTGCCCGACGCCCTCGCCGTCGAAGTGCCCCGCGGCGCCTATGATAACGTCGCGATTTATCCCTATGTGCTGTCGTCGGCGCAGATCATGCGCCATGCGAACTATGGGCGGCGCGCGACGCCGCGGTCGGACGGCGGCGGGCAAATTCCCCTCGACTATCGGCAGCAATCGGGCGTGTACGGTCAACCGGGCACGCCTGCCGAGCCGAAGGCGCATTACTGGACGCTCGACGAATCGAGCAGCGGCAGTGCCGATATCGGCGCGGTCGGCGGGTCGCCCAGTGTCTACCAAGGCACGCTCACGACGAATCAACCGGGGGCACTCAGTGACCGCAATGTCCAAGGCACGTATCCCTCGATCACGTTTCCCGGGGAAAGTAGCGGCGCCGGATATTGCGTGATCGCCAATCCGACCCTGACGAATCCGAATGCCTTTACCGTCGCGCTCTGGTACAAGCCCGCGGCGCTCATTCCCGCGCGTGGCGCACTCTTTCACCGAAGCCTTGCGGGCGCCGCGGGCGTCACGGCGCCGCAGCAATCGGGCGTCTTACTGATTCATGCCGATTGGGCGAACCCGGGCGTCATCGGAATTTTTGTGTGGAACGCGACCGACGTGATCAATCAGTCGTCGTCAATGGGGTTTTATTGGCCGACGTTCACGGCTGCCGACATTGGACGGTGGACGCATATTGTCGCCACATTTAGCACGGCGTCCAATCGCCTCGCACTGTACAAGAATGGCGTGCCGCTGGTCGCCCAACAGGGCATCATGACCCCGTGGGACAATCGCGCGGGCCCGACCTATCTCGGCGCGTGGCGTTATGAGTTGCAACCCGCCTATTTTCTGCAAGGCGGTCTCGACGAAGTCGCGACGTGGAATGTCGAGCTGACCGCCGCGCAGATCGCGCAACTCTACCTGTCGGGCTCCTGGGCGCCGGGCGGGCTTCGCGTCGACGGGGCCCTCGCCGAAGCGCGACAGGCGCAAGACTGGCTCCGCCAAGTGCTCATGCTGCGCGGCATGCGGCTCGGCATGTCGCCCGACGGCAAATTTACGCTCGCCGTCGATCGCGTGCCGCCGCCCACGATCAAGGTCGACGCCCGCGACGGGCCCGGGCTCGGCGCGCGCACGCTGCTCGACGCCACGGGGCGCGCGCAAGCCCGCCTCGACGACACGGTGAAAACCCTCATCGTGCAGTATCAGCGTGACCTCTTGAATCCCGACGTCTACAAGAGCGAGATCCGCCGCACTGTGCATGCGTCGCTCGGGCGCGATCGCCTCGTGCCGTGCGATCTGATCACGAACAATACGAGCGCCGATCGGCTCGCCGACTATCTCGCCAAGCGCCTGCTCGCGAGCGAAGAGACGGTCGACGTCGTCTTAACGCAGGAAGCGCGCCAGCTCCGCGAGGGCGACTTGATTCAGCTCACCGATCCCTGGCTCGGCTACGATCACGCCGTGCGCGAAGTCAAAGAAGTGCGGGCCGAGCAAAAGCAGATCGCCGCGACCGTGCAAGGCTGGACTACCGGCATCTATGACTATGCGCCCGGGCCCTTCCCGCCGAAGGCATGAGGGGCGTAGAACGTGGCGACGGTATGAGCCGAACGGGGCGACTGGCGGGGCTCGCGCTCGTCTTCGTCGTCGGATGCTCGCCCGTGAAAGCGTCGACGTCGGCGGCGCTCGCGATTGGCACTGACGAAGAGGACCGCAACCGCGCGGCGGCGGGCGCGTATCTCTGGCACAAGCGCGGCGCGCTCTTCGGCGATATCGCGCACGCCTACTGCGTCTCGGGCTCGGCGATCGAGCGCCGCCTCATGCTCGACGCCGCCAGTCAGACCTCGCCGCCCGCGCGCGTGACGATCGCGTGCCCTGAATAAAATCGCGACGATCGCCCGCGCCGCCGCATGCGGTGGAGTCGCGGCGCGAGAATTCTTGCGCGATTGAGAATTCCCCTCTTGACAGATCGCGAGGGTAACATTTAGCGTGACAACTAATTTACGAAACCGCAACAGCGCAGCACTCCGGGCTTGCGGGGAAGGGATCAAGGGCCGCTCATGAATGTGCCCGATCCGGCTCGGAAGTTGACCTTGAAGGAACGTCAGCGCTATCGCAGTCGCCTTCGTGCCGTCGGGCTCAATCAAGCCCGCGCCGCCCGCCTGATCAATCGAAGCCCCGCCGTCTTGTCGCGCTGGATTCTCGGCGGGTTTCAATCCGGCATCTTGCGCGGACAGCTCGACGCGCTACTCGCACGCGTCGAGCGCGAGCACGCCCTAGCGCGATCAGACGGTGACTCGTCGCCGCCCCGCGTTGAGCGTGCGCGCGTTTTGGGGGAAGCGCGCGCCCGCCCCGCCGCCGCCGACCTCGACTAACGTCGTACTCGCCCCCCCGCGCTTTCCTCGACGGGCGCGCGCGGTCGCCCAGCATGTCGACCGCCCCGCACGCCGTCGGTCGCGTTTACTCACGAAGGGGAAGGTATCGGGAGCAATGCCGAATAGATACCTGCACGACGAGCTATTGACCGATCCGCGCTTGTGCGCCGTGAGCGATTGCGCGCAGGCGCTTTTTTTCCGTCTGGCGCTCGTCGCCGACGACTATGGGCGCTTCGACGCCGAGCCGTGCATCGTGCTCGCGCGGTGCTATCCCCGCCTGATCATGGGCGCCTTGCCCCTCGATCGCGTCGTCGAGCGCCTCGACGAGCTGGCCCGCGGGCGCATCATGCAACGCTACACGATCGCCGAGCGCACCTATGGCGCGCTCTTGCTCTGGGGCGGTCGACCCCGCGCCGCTCGGTCAAAATTTCCCGAGCCGCCCGTCGAACTTGAGTCGAACCCCCATAGATTGCATGGAAGCTCCATGACCCCGACCTCGATACCGATACCGATACCGAAGTCGATAGCGAGTTATTCACAAAATTATCCACAAGAGCAGGACGCGCGCGCCGATGAGACCTCGTCGGCGACGAGGCGAAAGGCGGCACAACGGGCGCCCGCACGCCTCGACGCCGAGACCGTGCGCGAGCAGCTCGCCGAGTTGGAGCGTCGAGGCTACGGGCGCCCGACGGCGAACGGGGGCCGACCATGAGCGACGGGTCGAAATGGCTGACGCCGATGCGGCGCGCCGAGCGCCTGCTCGAAGCGCGTCTATTGGCGCTCGATCGCGCGCTACACGACCGCTCTGCCGATGACCCCGAGTGGGAAGCCTACGTCAGGACGGCGGCGGCGCTCGCGCGAATTAAGCAAGTGCGCGAGCAGTCGGAAGCCGAGCACGTCTCGATCGCGGATATTCAGCGGCGCTTCGGGCTTGTGGGCGGGGGGCAGCAGACGGGGAAGGCGACGCGCGGGCGAGCGCCCGAGTCGGCGCCCGCCCGCGGGGCAGATCAGACGGCGGCGGCGCGACCGCCGCGGAGTGCGCGGAGCGACCCCGACCGCACGCGCAACGCGGATTGAGGAAGCCCGGCGCTGATCGCATTCGAGAGATTGCGAAGCCGCGCGTTCGTCGCGAAGGCATAGCGCTTCGTCGGCATGGTGACCGAGCGCCAGCGTCCGAGCGCCATCAAATCTTGTGCGGTGGCGCCATTGTTGGCGGCGACGGTCGCCCCATGATGGCGCAAGTCGTGATGATGGAAGTCGACGAGCCCGTATTTCCGCGCGTTGACGCGCCAGATACGCGAAACCGAGCAGCGATGATAGGGGGCGCCCGTCTTCGGATTCGGGAACACATACCCGCCCGTCGGCACGCGCCCGCCGCCCTGGCGCTTGCCGTGGGCCCGCAAGAGCGCGATCGCTTCATCGTTCAGGTGCATGACGTCGGGCCCCTCCTTCGTCGCGGGCAGCTCGACGCGCCCCGTCGTCAAGTCGACCATGTCCCACCGGAGGGTCGACAGCTCGGTCGCGCGACCGAGCGTGATCGCGCCCAACCGCATGAAGGTCGCCCAGAACCCGGCGTCACCCGCCGCCGTCTTGAGTTTCGCGAACATGGGGAACACGGCGCGCTCTTGCTCGGGGTTCAAGACGCGCGAGCGGGTGTTGTTCTCGGCGGGCATGAGCCCCTTCGGGAAGCGCCAGTCGGGGCGCGCCTTCGCGAGCATGGCGCGCAGCATGCCCAACTCGCGCCGAATGCTGGCGGGCTTGATCCCCTTCGCCTTCCGCGCCTTCGCATAGGTGCGCAGGGTCGACTCGGTGATCGCGCCGACGGGCGTGTCGAGCAGCTCGGGCATCGTCTGCGCGATCGACGGCAGGAAGTAGCGCACGCGCTCGCTCGACAGCTCGCGATCTTCCAAGTCGGCAATGTAGGCGCGCAAGCCGACCTCGATCGTCGCGACCGCCGCGCCCGACTCGGTCACGGCGCGGGGCTCGGGCGTCGTCGGGTCGGGCGTGCCTTCCCGGGCCCATGCCTCGCGAAGGGCGCGCGCTTCGGCGAAGTCGGTCGTGTACGCGGAGGCGCGGCGCCCGCCGCGCAGCATTTGCACGCGATACCGCGCCGAGCCGTCGCCCAGCTCGACGCGATAGATATTGGGTTCGACCTTGACCGTTGCGCGAATCATGTTGGCATCCTCCGGTTGTGGAATATCGAGCTAACTATCAAGCTAGCACGAAACCGCCCCCAGGAGTGCAATCGGAGTGCAATCGGAGAGGGGCGAAAACCGGGGGGATCGAGCTAAGTATGCGAAATATTTGGTGGCCCCAACGGGATTCGAACCCGTGTTTCAGCCTTGAGAGGGGGGCATCTAGCGCGATTTTATTGACGTTTTGCCCTGTCGGAGTGCAATCGGAGTGCAATCCGACCCGCGCCCGGCCCCGCGCCGGGCTCGATCGCGGCGCATGACCGCCGACGAAAACACGTCGCGCTCTATCGTGCTCGCCGACGGGCGCCTGCTCGCCGAGCGCCCCTCGCGCGCCGATCCCGGGCTCGTCGGGTGTCACGCATCGCTCTGGGAAAAATTGGGCCCTTCCTGGCGCCCGTGGCGCCGCAGGAAGCGGATTCCGCGGGGGGCGCGCGGCTGGCTGTGCACGCGCCCCGCGGGGCACGCGGGCGCGCACCGTTGGGGCATCCCGCTCGTCGGCGGGCCCGGACTGTCCGAGGGGGGCCCGTGAGCGTCGACCCGCCGAAAACCACGTGGGATTTTCTCGGCGACCTCGAGCCGGGCCTTTGGCGCCTCATGGTCGACAACACGGGGCGCCATATGATGCTGCCGACGTGCGCCGACACCCTGCGCTCGCTCTGGCGACTCGGCATGCTGCGCGGTCGCGCGCTCGCCTACG
>Ga0126383_10001659_pt1 | contig 13974 bp, 15 predicted proteins | sample PanSoiMetPlot_35_FD_96882 | JGI IMG/M metagenome (GOLD analysis project Ga0126383, IMG submission 96882) | Tropical forest soil microbial communities from Panama - MetaG Plot_35 | ecosystem: Environmental > Terrestrial > Soil > Tropical forest > Bulk soil | place: Panama | collected 2016-02-17
AACTACATGCACGCGAATCCGATGAATCGCAAGTTGGTGAAGCATCCGAAAGATTGGCCGTGGAGCAGTTGGGGATTCCACACGCGAGTGGGGAAAGTCCTGGTGCAGATCGACGTTTGAGAAAAGAAGGAAACACCGAACACCCAGGTTTTACAAACCAAAACCTGGGGCACCCGCCCTCTTCCTATTCTTGTTCCGGGCCACCCGTCCGTAGGAAGGAAAACTGGAACACAAAAGAAGCATCGGAAGAGTCACAAGCAAAGTAAATATGGTTTTCATGACTGATATCCTTCCACGCGGACCTCGGGCCTGTCTTGGCCTTTCGCGTCAACCTAAAAGGGGCAGTTCTTAGGATCGATGTTTACGGCGGGTGGCCCACTCCGTCTTGGCTCCTGATGGATTAGGCTCGTGGGGCATGGACGAGGTGAGGATACCATTGTCGAATTTCACGCGGAAGTGATAGAACGAGGGCGCCCTACGCTTTGCGGTTTTGTTTTTGCAAAGGGTGGAGCTTTTCTCTTCGCTTTGTACTGTGCAAAGGTTTGGACTTTCGTGTAGTGACTCAGTTTGGATTTTTGACTCATTGTGTCACCTGCCTGCGGCAGGCAGGCGAAACAAAAAAATCCAAACTGACCTACCTCTGACTTTCCTCCCCCATGCCGAGAAGACTGAAGCGCTACACAGGCCGCGGTGACCTCCACTTTCCTCAGGCGGTAGTGGCGACTTGGGTGCGGAAGGCGTTGGCAAATTCGGACAGGAACTCATCCATGGTGATGGGCGCGCGGCCAAGCAATTGTTCGAGCAGCCCGTCGACTTTGCCGCCTTTGCCTTTGACGTAATACGCCTGCAGGTCGAGCAAGGCGTCGGCTTGCCATTCCAGCATGCCCTGATCAAGCATTGCTTTGCGCTGCGACTCCGCGGGAGTGTTCACGTATTGGACCGGGCGGCCAGCATGCTCTTCAATTTTTTCGGCAAGCTCCCAATAGGTGAGCGCTTCCGGGCCGTTCAGCTCGTAGGTTTTGCCGGAGTGGTCGCCGCCCGTCAAGGATTTGGCGGCGACGGCAGCGATGTCGCGCACATCGAGAAAGCTGACGGGGGCGTTGCCCATGGAAGCTGAAAAGGAGCCTTTTGAGCGGATAGAAGATGCGAAGTGCGCGGTGACGTTTTGGTGGAACATGTTGGGGCGAAGGATGGTGAAAGAGATGTGCGTGGACTTGAGTTTGTCTTCCACGGTGCGGTGCCAACTGGGGTAAGACTTGCGGAATTCGCGGGCGCCCAGAGCAGAAGTCAAGACGATGTGCCCGACATTGGCCGCGACGCAGGCGTCAATCATGTTCCATTCGAATTCGATGAGCTGGGGAATGGGCGAGCAAACCAGAAAAACGCTGTGAACGCCGTCGAGCGCCGGTGGGAGAGTCTCCTTTTTGGCGAAATCGGCGATGACGGTCGAGGTTCCAGCGGGAGCTTTGGCCGCTGCGATGGGCGAGCGATACATCGCGCGGTATCCTTCACCGGTCTCGAGCGCCTGTAGGGCCACTTCATCTAAGACAGCTTTCCCCAAATTGCCACTTGCCCCAGTTACTAAAATCATGGTCTGTGCCTCCTGAGGGATACACGCCGCGTGCAGGTGGGCTGGGGAAGAGAAAAGGCGTAGCGAGCTGGCCCGACAATGATATAAGCCTCTCGCAAGCAGGTCTAGAGGTTTGATGCGGACACCCCGAGTTCAGCAAGCTTGCGCGGGCAGGAGAAGCTAACCAATTTTGACGCAGCTAAATTGCTTCGATGCGCGAATCTATCTGGTTATCCGCGCGGCACCAAGGTGTTTTCCCCGTCGTAGGGCTCCTGCCGGTGGCGGCGATAGCCGAAGATCCAGATGCAGATGTACCAAAAGAATGCGTAGATAAACAAATTGCAGGCGAAGGCAAGTCCCGCCCAGAATCTAGTCCAGCCCGCCAGGATCGTAGTCGAAGTGTCGAGCGCTGTGACTAGATGTGTCCCCGGTGCAGCAAGCACACCAAGAATTCTCGTTTCCCACGGGTTGTAACCGAGGTGCATTTTCGCCTCGAAAAGCAGAACCGAGGTAACTACTCCCAGAACAAGGGCCCAAAGGGTTCTTGATTTGAACATATAGCCTCCCAGAGGAAAAGATAGAGGCGAGCTGGGGGAACCTGTCGTACCTTATCGAATGTGAGCCAGTAAGAAAAGCGGCGGCAAGCTGCCGCACTCCAAAAACTAGGGCTGAGAATCGGGCCGGCGCTTGAGTGTCGGACGATCATCGTCACTGGTGCTGTTGGGATCGTTGCCGGTCGGCTGCTTTTTGGATTGCTCGGTCTTGGTGCGCAGCGTGGGCTTATCCTTGGCGTCAGTGACCTTACGCGAGAACATGATGTTGCGCAGACGCGCTTTCACGGTATCGAATTCCGAGGTTGTGACGATGTATTCCTGACGAGCCGGCAGAATTCGCGCAATTTCTTTTTGCGTGTTCTCAATGCGCTCGGGAGTGGGCGGGTGCGTGGAAAAGGCCTTTGGAATCGTGCCCGGGCGGCGCTTCTCGTCAGCCTGAATGCGCTCGAAGAAAGTTACGTAAGCGTTGGGATCATAGCCCGCTTTGTACATATACTGAATGCCGAGGAAATCGGCTTCGCGTTCGGCGTCGCGCGAGAACTTCAGGAACGTCAGGGGAATGGCCAGGTTCAGGCCCTGATACATGGCGTATCCCGCCATAGTGTACGGAATGAAGATCATCGCGGGTATCGAGGCCAGCTGCAGCAATTCGCCCTTGGTGGCCTGGCAGGTGCCGTGCCGGGCGGTGACATGCGAGATTTCATGGGCCATCACGCCAGCAAGCTCTGATTCTTCTTGCGCGCGCAGAATCAGTCCGCTGTTTACAAAGAAAAAGCCGCCGGGCAGGGCGAAAGCGTTAACTTCGTCTGAATCAATTACTTTAATCGTGAAAGGAACCTTGGCGTCGGAGTTGCGTACGAGGTTCTGTCCTACGCGATTCACGTACTCGGTGACCACAGGGTCGTCAATCATCTTGGAAGAGCGCTCGACTTCCTGGGCGAAGCTCTTGCCAATAGCGATTTCCTTCTCGAGCGAAAACCAGTTCATGTGGCAGCTGACTTTACGGTCGCCGATGGCTTCCACGTTTTCCTTGGAGTTCTTTGGATTGACCGTATCTTTTTGTGGCACCGGTTGTTCGGAGCCGGGCTGCTGCTGAGCCTGCGGCTGCGCAGGCTGCTGCGTCTTGGCGGGATCTTGCTGCGGCGGATTCTGACTTTGTGGGGCCGAGAAGGCGGGTATGGCCGCGAGGGCGCTGCCGAGTACAAAGGTCAGGCTATGCTTCAAGATGGCGTTCATAAGCACCTCCGCCTACCCAGTAGTATACACCCCCAAATGCCGAGCGGGCGTCAACATTCAACCTGAAATATGATGTTTGTTAGGGCAAGAAGGTTTTCTGGGCGCTGATGGCGGTGAAACTTTACATTTGAGCCCGGAGTAGAGGGTCCAAGGGCGCTGGGGAGGGCCTATGCGCGCAACTATCGGAACTTGCAATTTGCGCACGCGTTCGGGGTAGCGCGGTTGACAGTCTTCTTGCCGCCTTCTACAGTCAAAGACAGCCACGACTTCAACTATGCGATCTATGAGCTTAATGAAAATTCAGGTGGGTCAGCTCTGGAAGAAAGATGCCACGGGTGACATTTACCTGGTGACCCGCCTCTATTCCGAAGCTCTAAGTACCATGGCGGTGCTGCGCAAGTCCGGCGCTGAAGGTGAGGCACAGATCCGCGTGCGAGTGGAGCGGGGCAGCAAGGGCCAGATGATTCAAGGGTTCTCGCCAGCGCAAGAAGAGGAATCCTACTAATTATCAGAGGCCTACAAAAAAGGTTCTATCTTGGCTTCAGGGGCTGAAGCCCCTTACCGATGACGAAGCACCTCACGCGGGGACTAAAGTCCCCGCCTCCTAAAACCGCTTCCTGCGGCGCCTCCTTCAGCAGACTCCTAGATTGAACGAACTTCCATCTTTACAACATCTTCTACTTTCATCAGCTCCTTTTGCAGGAACGGCTCGCCGTATTGAACACCAATCATTTGCCCATAGTAACGGGCGAGTTGGTTCATTTCATCTTCCAGGCGGTCGATGGCAAGGTGGACTTTGCTCGCTTTTTCGCCCTTGTTGGGGCGGAACTGCGAGGCAAAGGCAAGGATGGCCTTGTGGCGCTGCGCGTATTGAGCAGAGATGTCCACGACAAAGGTGGGGCGAACGCTGGCGTAGGAGACGCAGTAAAGGATTTTGAATGGGCGGTAGGCCTCGCCGGGAATGGGTAACTGCTTTAGGCCAGCAAGGAAGCAGCCTTCGTAACCGAGCTGGGATGCATGGTAATGGTCTGGATGACGGGCTTCCCAGTAGGGCAGGATGACGGTTTTGGGGCGAAGCTGGCGAATGACGGCAGCGAGACGGAGTTTGTGCTGGCGGGAGGGCTGAACGTCGGAGTCGGGCACGCCCAAGGTTTCGCGCAAGCTGACGTGGAGCAGCTTCGCAGCCTTGGCTGCTTCCTTGGCGCGGATCTTGGGAGTCCCCCGTGTGCCCATTTCGCCGGCGGTTAGATCGAGGATTCCTGTTTTGTGGCCGAGCTGGGCCATCTTCAGGAGCGTGCCGCCGCAGGTGAGTTCCACGTCGTCCGGATGGGCGGCGATGGCTAGGAGATCGAGGTGCAAGGAGCCCTCCAATTTGTAGTGGGTCAGCTTGGATTTTTGACTTATTGTGTCACGAAACAAAAAATCCAAACTGACCCGCAACCTTCCAGTTCGAGAGAAGGGGGATTCTACACCGGGTGCGAGGGTGGCCAAAGTTTTGAGGCGTGTACTGCGCTTGCTTGAGTCATTCGCTTGCAGGACGCAGGCCAGCTTAGAAGTGTTAACAGGCAGATCGTGGTATTTTCTTTGCCCATGAGTCTTCCTTTGAAAGGCCAAGTAGCCTTGGTGACTGGTGCCGCCAAGCGGCTGGGGCACGCAGTGGCGCTGCGTTTAGCCGAAGAAGGCGTGGACGTGGTCATCCATTACCGGAACTCGCAGGCGGAGGCGCAGGATGCCATAAAGAAGATTGAGAAGTTTGGGCAGCGGGCCGTTGCGATTGCCGCAGACCTCGGCGAAGTTTCCGAGATTAAGCGCCTCGTGGATGAAGCCGGGAAGCATTTCGGGCGGCTCGACATTGTGGTCAATAGCGCGGCGAATTTCTTGCCAGCGAGCATGGTTTCTACAACCGAGGAAATCTGGGACGCAGCGCTCGATACGAATCTGCGCGCGCCATTCTTTTGCGCGCAAGCAGCGGCGCCCTGGCTAAGAAGAACGCAAGGAGTGATCATCAATTTCGCCGACACCGGCGGGCTGCTGGGCTGGACGGGCTACATCCCGCACTCGGTTTCGAAGGCGGGCGTGATCATGCTGACGAAAGTGCTGGCGAAAGCGCTGGCACCGGAAGTGCGCGTGAACGCAATCGCTCCAGGGACAATCACCATGGAAGGAGACCCGCCGGAGTTGGAAGCAGACTTTATCAAACTGGCGCCGCTGCGGCGCTCGGGCAGGCCGAGCGACGTCACTGACAGCGTGCTTTTCCTGGTGCAATCGAAATTCATTACCGGGCAGCTGCTGGTAGTGGACGGGGGCCGGACGTTGTAAGCAACCTTCGATACTCTCATCGGCTTCGGTGGACTTAAACCAAGCCAGGATTCCTTGCTTCGCTCGGAATGACAAAGCGTCGTCAACTCCAGGAAACAAAACCGCTCTGCTCCGTGCAGAGAAACGCGCCGCAGTGTATTCTAATAGACTAACAACATGCAAAATTGCGGGAGAAGAGTGTGGCATCCACGCGACCACGATTTGAAGGACCAGATTCGCAAATGACCAACGAGACGGCCGTCCGGCCGCAGCATACGATTGACGACGTAGAGATTCAGGAGTGGCTGGAGTCGCTGGACTCGGTTCTCGAAACGAGCGGCCCAGAAGTTGCCGCCGAGATTCTCGAGCGGCTTCGTGCACATGCAACGGTCAATGGCATTGACCTGCCCTTTAGCGCGAACACACCCTACGCGAACACTGTCCCCGCGCGCTTGCAGCCGCTTTTCCCGGGCGATCAGGAACTCGAGCGACGCATCAAGAGCTTAATTCGCTGGAACGCGCTGGCCATGGTAGTGCGCGCAAATCGCGTCGAACACAATATCGGCGGGCATATTTCGACTTATGCTTCGGCGGCTACTTTGTATGAGGTGGGCTTCAATCATTTCTTCCGCGGGCGCACCGACGAATTCGAGGGTGACACGGTTTATTTTCAGGGGCACGCAGCGCCAGGTATCTATGCGCGCGCGTTTATCGAGGGGCGTATCAGCGCGCATCAACTGGAAAATTTCCGCCGCGAGCTGAAGCCCGGCGGCGGACTTTCTTCCTATCCTCATCCGTGGTCGATGCCTGATTTTTGGGAGTACCCGACGGTTTCCATGGGTCTCAGCCCCTTGATGGCCATCTATCAGGCGCGGTTCAACCGCTATCTGGAAAATCGCGGTTTGAAGCAGGTGACGGACGCGAAAGTCTGGGCGTTTCTCGGCGACGGCGAGACGGACGAGCCGGAATCGCTCGGAGCGATTACGCTGGCATCGCGCGAGAGGCTCGACAATTTGATCTTTGTGGTCAATTGCAATTTGCAACGTCTCGATGGTCCAGTGCGCGGCAACGGACAGATTATCCAGGAACTGGAGTCTGCCTTTCGCGGCGCGGGCTGGAACGTCATCAAGGTGCTTTGGGGTAGCGAGTGGGATCCCATCCTGGAGCGCGACACGGAAGGCCTGCTCGTCAAGCGCATGGGCGAGCTGGTCGACGGCGAGTATCAGAAGCTAGTGGTTTCCTCCGGCGCGTATGTCCGCGAGCAATTCTTTGGCAGCGACCCGCGGCTGCTGCAGCTTGTCGAACCGCTGCCGGATGAAGCACTACGGCGCTTGCGCCTCGGCGGCCACGATCCGCGCAAAGTTTATGCTGCGTACAAAGCGGCTGTCGAACACAAGGGTTCGCCGACGGTCATTCTGGCGCGCACCATCAAGGGCTACGGCCTAGGGGAAGCGGGCGAGGGCAAAAACGTCACGCATCAGCAGAAGAAGCTCAACGAAGACGAGCTGCGCGAGTTTCGGTCGCGATTCGGCATTCCACTCAGCGATGAGGACTGCATCGAGCTACCGTTCTATCGGCCGCCGGAAGACAGCGCGGAGCTTCAATACTTACGCGCGCGCCGCGAAGCATTGGGCGGTTACGTCCCGCAGCGCAAGGTACGCTCGAAACCTCTGCTAGCCGACCACGACGAGCTCTTCAAAGAGTTTTTTGAAGGCAGCGAGGGCAGGGAAGTTTCCACCACGATGGCGTTTGTGGGCATGCTGCGCAAGATGCTCAAGGACCAGGAGATCGGCAAGCTCATCGTTCCTATTGTTCCCGACGAAGCACGCACCTTCGGCATGGAGTCGCTGTTCCGCACGGTAGGTATCTATTCCAGCGAAGGCCAGAAATACGAGCCTGTCGACGTGAACACGCTGCTTTATTACAAGGAAGCAAAGGACGGGCAAATTCTCGAGGAAGGCATCACCGAAGCCGGTTCGATGGCTTCATTCATTGCTGCGGGTTCCGCGTACGCCACGCACGGCATCAACACGATCCCTTTCTTCATTTATTACTCGATGTTTGGTTTTCAGCGGATTGCAGACTTCATCTGGGCTTCCGCGGACATGCGCACGCGCGGATTTTTGCTCGGAGGGACAGCAGGACGCACCACGCTTTCTGGCGAGGGCTTGCAACACCAGGACGGCAACAGCCACGTCCTCGCGCTTCCTGTTCCGAACCTGAAAGCCTACGATCCCGCGTTTGCCTACGAAATTGCAGTCATTATTCAGGACGGCATCCGCCGCATGTACAAAGACGGCGAAAGCATCTTCTATTACCTAACGGTGATGAACGAGCCGTACGCCATGCCGGCGATGCCGGGTGATGTGAAGGACGGCATTCTGCGCGGGATGTACCGCTTCCGGAAAGCGTCGAACACAAAAGCGAAACTTCGCGCCCAATTGTTTGGCAGCGGGGCGATCCTGAACGAAGCGCTGCGTGCGCAGGAAATTCTCGAAACTAAGTACGGCGTGGCCGCGGACGTTTGGAGCGTCACCAGTTACAAAGAGCTGTACAACGACGGAATGGAGACCGAGCGGTGGAACCGTCTGCACCCTGGCGAAAAGCCGCGCGTGCCTTACGTCGCCGAGACGCTTGCCGATGCGCCGGGTGTCCTTGTCGCCGCTTCCGATTATTTGAAAGTTCTGCCGAGCATGGTCAACAAGTGGATGCCGCGGCGCCTGACTGCACTCGGGACCGACGGCTTTGGGCGCAGCGAAGGCCGCGCCGCGCTGCGCGACTTCTTCGGAGTGGATTCGCGATTTATCACGCTGGCCACGCTGCATGAATTGTTCGTGGACGCCAAGATCGAAAAGTCCGTCGTCGATAAGGCGATTAAAGACCTCGGTATTAGCACCGAAAAACCCAATCCGATCATCTCCTAGTTTTGTGGGACAACTTTAGTGGGAAGAAGGGAGTCCCACTCCCGCGACGGGATTCGTGACGGCCACTCTTTCAAAGCCTGCGATCAAGGGCTTGCCTTGAGCGATGGCGTCCTTTACAGACGGCAATGTCAGAGACGCGTCGTGACTCGCGGCGCTATCCCAGATCTCCGTCACCCAAAGAATGTTTTCATCCGCTGCGTCTTTCGCCAGAATGTAACTGAAGCATCCGGGCATTTTCCTGGTGCCCTTTTCCAAGATCGCGGTTAACTCATCGCGGCTTCCTGGGGAAGCCGTCAGCTTTGCGATCAATCCGTACATGAGGCGCTCTCCTTCCGGGCGCGGCAGCCCGGTCAAACCAGGAGCAATGTGCTCCCACGATAGTCAAAACCGTAGAAACGATCGGCGGTCGTTTGGCATTGTTATGCTTCCTCGAGAATCTCGCCCGGTTTGATTTTCCCTGTCGCTAGATTTGCAACAAGCCCCGTATTGGCTGCAAGAAAATCGTACTCGCCCAGTTCCTTTGGCAAGACCCAGGCGATTTTCTCGAACGTTCGGGGAATCAGCTCGCCTTCCGAAATCCCCACCGCGAAAAATAAAATTTCAAGCTCCTCAGGCGTTTCCGCGTATTTATGCACTACCCGCCCAATCGGCACACACTTGCGCAGTGAAACGCCGAGTTCTTCCTTCAATTCGCGCTCGAGCGCTTCGTCTGGTGTCTCACCCGTTTCGACTTTCCCTCCTGGGAACTCCCATTTGAGCGGTGACGTGTCATTTCGCCGCCGCTGCCCGATCAGCAGCCGACGGTCGCTTCGCTCAATTACCGCCGCGACGACTGTTCTCATGCGCAGCCCCGTGAGTTTGAATACGAGGCGATTATCTTGCGCAATGCACGCGCTCCATGGACTAGCGGTGGGCCGGGCGTGTTCAGCCATTCATCGCGAATTACGTAGACGCGTTTGTCGCGAATGGCGGGAATCTCCTTCCACTCCTCAATTTCGTAGGCTTTGGTGCCGTCCGCAGCTTCGCCAGTGGCGGCCCAAGCCAGCACGATGATATCTGGCTTCGCCGCGGCAACTTGTGCGTCGCTCACCTTCTCGCCGGCAGGAACGACCATCTCACCCCCACACAGGCTCACTAATTGCGCAACCCAGGGCGGGGAACTGATGCGCGGGTTCGGCCACGCTTCGCAGTAAACGCGCACGCTCCGCTCCCGGTGTTTAGACCAGCGTTCAATCGCTGCAAATTCGCGTTTCATCCTGCCGACCACTGATTCCGCGCCCTTCCTGCACCCAACGATTCGACCGAGCATGCGAATGTCCGCGTATACATCGGCCAGAGTCCGCGGACTCATGGCCAAAAAATTCAGCGGCTGCTCCAAAAGTCTGCCAACGGTTTCCTGCTTGTAAGGCCCAGATCCAATAACCAGGGTCGGCTTGAGTTTTACAATCTCTTCGACGGATCCCATGTGCCAGCAATCGCCCAACTTGGGCAGGCCGTCCACTGGCGCGACGTCTGCGCACCATTTGGTCACACCAACCAACGCCTCTTTAGCTCCGATCGCGCACAAAATCGACGTTGCGCTTGGCGCCAAAGAGACAATTCGGAGAGCATCCTGTTGCTTCTTCATTTTTCCAGAAGAAGAATAGCAGACGCCTGGCTTCTCCGCCGACGCGCCGGGTCTTACGTTGACTCTACTCGCGGACTGTGTTGCACTTCGTCTCTCAATTCTGGAGGATTCTCGTGCGTAACAGTGTGCTTATACTTGCATTGGTCCTACCGCTTCCTGCTCTTGCGCAGTCTGCCGTTTCTGCGAAACCGGGTGTCGTGCAATATCACGCCACGATTGACAATGTGAAGTATGTCTTTGGCGTTGCGCCACCGGTCGCGCATCTGAAGCCTGGAAACATTTTGGAAGCCAATTCCCTCGACTGCTTTGGCAACGCCCTGCAAAAGCCTGGTGACAGTTTTTCGCTGGTAAAGGGCGACAATCCCCTGACCGGACCTTTCTACATTGACGGCGCAGAGCCCGGCGACACGCTCGCCATCCACATCCTCGACCTTCAGGTTGACGGTAAGCAAGGCGTCGGCACCTTTTCTCCTGGCTTCGGGGCGGTAAATTCCACGCATTACACGCCCGTACTCGAAGCAAAGCCGCTGCCCGACCGCATGTGGTTCTATCCCGTCGACAAAGAAAAAAATACGGCTACGTTTCAGGCGCTCGACTCTGATTTCAGAGTGAGTTTTCCCTTGCACCCTTTTCTCGGTTGCATCGGTGTGGCGCCTGCGAACGGCGAAGCCCGCAGCTCCATCGTTCCCGCGGAGTTTGGCGGCAACATGGACGCGCCGGAAGTCTCTGCTGGCAACACACTTTATCTGCCCGTGAATGTCCCCGGCTCACTTTTTTACTTCGGTGATGGCCACGCGGCTATGGGAGACGGCGAAGTGGCGGGAAGTGCCGTTGAAGTGCCAATGCGCGCGCGCTTCCAGTTTGAGCTAGTGAAAAAGAAGAGCACCGGCTGGCCGCGTTTTGAAAACGAAAAGGAAATCATGGCTGCCGGCGTATACCGCCCCGTAGATGACGCCGTCCGTATCGCGGTGACCGAACTGATCCATTGGATTCACGCGGACTATGGCCTTTCCGAGCTCGATGCTTACGAACTGCTCTCCAAGGTGGCCAAGATCCATCTGACTGAAATGGTTGACCCAAATTACGTCGTGATCGCCTCGATCGAAAAAAAATATCTGCCGCCGAAGAAGCGCTGACAAATTGGGAAGCCCATCCTTACTCTCAACCGCATGAATTGTCCATACGTTGCGCAGCTTCCGCCGCTTTGGGATACTCTTACGAATGTTCAGCGAAGCCGTTCTCGATCACTTTCGCAATCCGCGCAACGCCGGAGAACTCCCCGGTGCCACAGCAACCGTCGAAGTCACGAATCCAGTCTGTGGCGACATCCTCAAGCTTTTCGCGCGCTTCGAATCCGGATGTATCGCCGAGGCACGATTCCTTTGTCGCGGCTGTACTACTGCCATTGCTTGCGCCTCTCTTCTAACCGAGCACCTTCGCGGCCTCAAACCAGCGGAAGCTCGCGCCATCACCGCGGAATCCCTTTCCTCCGCGCTCGGCCACCTTCCTCCCGCAACGTTTCATGGGGCGCAACTTGCCGCCGACGCGGTCGCGGCGCTTCTTCAAAAACTATCCTCGGTCCGGTGATTTTCGACACCAATCGCACGATGCAGCGTTTCCGGGTCATTCAGATTCAGCACGCAGCCTTCTTCGTTTGTGGGGACTTCTTCTACGTCGCCCGCGTGCGCCCACACAACGGCCCGCGCACCAGTCTCCAGAGGGGCGTTTAAGAGTTCCTTATATAAGGAAGCAGAGAAAATGACAGGATGCCCGCGGCGTCCTTCGTAGACCGGCAACACAATGGATTTGTTTGCCTTGTAAAACTGCTGGATCAACTCTCCCACCAGCGCTGAGCTGATCAAGGGATGATCGATCAAGCAGAGAAGCATGCCATCCGTACCCGCGGGTAGTTTTCGCACTGCCGCCTGAATCGAACTAAGTTGTCCCTTATCCCAATCCGGGTTGATCACCATTTCATTCGCCTTAAGCGGTATAGCTTTGGCGATGGAATCGGCATCCGCGCCCAGCACGACTTTCCGCGCTCCGATTTCGGGCCGGGTCGTGATTTCCAGCAAATGTTCAAGGAAGGGCCGTCCCTGGTACGGAAGCAACGCCTTCGGCGAGCCCATGCGGCTCGAGGCCCCGCCGGAAAGGATGACGGCGGCCAGCATGTGTGCCTTTCAGCGCTCGGCTGTGTTGCGTCCTACGGCGTGCGTTGATGCCGGGCGTGTTTCAAGCTTCAGTTTCTTGTGCTCCGCGTTGGCTGCGTTTCGGCGAATCGCCACCAATTCCGCGGTGATGCTCACCGCAATTTCTTCTGGCGAAAGCGCTCCGATGTCCAGCCCCATCGGCGCATACACGCGTTCGAACTCTTCTGGCTTATAGCCTTCATTCTCCAGCGCTTTGTAAACCGACATTACCTTGCGCTTGCTTCCGATCATTCCCACGTACCGCGCTTGCGTGCGAACTGCCCACGCCAGCACGCGCATGTCTTCCTTATGCCCTCGCGTCACAATCACCAAGTAGGTTGCTGGGTTCGGGCGAATCTTTTCGAAGGCGTCTTCGTAACTAGTGAAAACATCCTGGGCCATCGGGAAGCGCTCTTTGTTTGCAAAGGCTTCGCGGTCGTCCACGACAGCAATCCCAAATCCTGCTGCGTGCGCCGCTTTTGCGACCGCCATCGAAACATGTCCGCCGCCGAATAGGTACAGCACGGGCTGTGGCAGGATCGGCTCGACGAAAACCTCCAGAGTGCCTCCGCAAATCAGGCCGTTGTCGTAACTGGCTTCATTGTTTAAGTGGAAGACCATCTTTCGCGGCGCTTCCTTCTGCATCACTTCTTTGGCGGCAGCCCAGACCTCTGCTTCCACGCATCCCCCGCCGATCGTTCCCGCCATCGAGCCGTCTTCACGCACCAGCATTCGCGAGCTCTCGTAACTCGGAATCGAGCCGTTCGTGTGCACGATGGTGGCCAGCGCGCCGCGCTGTCCGCCGCGCCGCATTTTCACGATTTCTTCGAACAGGTCCACCGGCTTCCTCTCTTGTCAGCCTACGGCGCGCCCTTCCTTGTGTCAATCGAGCTGTTGCGCTTGGACACGGACGCATCCGCCGGATAGACTCGGGCCATGGAATGGATTACTCTGCCTCCGCGTGGCCATCGTTTCGACTCCACAATCAATATTTTGCACACGACCATTGTTCTTCTTCTTGTGGCGACGAGCCTTGGCTTCGTTGCAATGGGGGCTTTCATTCACAATTTTTCCACGCTTCACCCAGATACTGCGCACCCCTTTCCGATTAACGAACACGGCGGCACATTCTTCCTGAATCCCATGCTCGGAAGGCTTTACGTCAACATGCCTTGGATCTGGCTGACAACCCTTGGTGGCAGTATTCTCGTCACTCGTTTGAGAGCCAAGTCCAAATTGAGACCCGAATGAATGAGATTGGGTTTGCTGAAAGCTGAGTTCTTGAGGGGAAACTCGTCTGTATGGAAGAGAATCAATGCGTCGTTTTCTGGGGAATAGACCTGGATGTGCTTGGACAAGATGACCCGGAAGTCTTGCAGACTAACAGTGAATCGCCTGCTGTTTGGTATTCGGAAGAACTGCCATTCTCTGATTGGATCATAAAAATGTGGCGCTGGCAGCGTGGGTTAGAACCATGCTAGTAGGGCCATTAAGCCGCACGAGGAACCAAAATGAAAGCAGTTGTTTTTCACCAACATGGCGGTCCCGAAGTCCTGAAATACACCGACGCGCCCGA
>Ga0126383_10001660_pt1 | contig 13974 bp, 11 predicted proteins | sample PanSoiMetPlot_35_FD_96882 | JGI IMG/M metagenome (GOLD analysis project Ga0126383, IMG submission 96882) | Tropical forest soil microbial communities from Panama - MetaG Plot_35 | ecosystem: Environmental > Terrestrial > Soil > Tropical forest > Bulk soil | place: Panama | collected 2016-02-17
GACCTCGGAAGTTTACGGCGACCCGCTGGTCCATCCGCAGCACGAAGAGTACTGGGGCAACGTCAACCCAATAGGCCCGCGCGGCGTATACGACGAGGCGAAACGCTTCGCCGAGGCGGTGGCTATGGCCTACCACCGCGAGCACAAGCTTGATGTGCGCATCGTTCGCATCTTCAACACCTTTGGCGAAAGAAACCGAGTCAACGATGGGCGCGTCGTTCCGACGTTCATCAATCAGGCTCTGCATGGCGAGCCGCTGACGGTCTTCGGCGAAGGTAGCCAGACGCGAAGCTTCCAATACGTCGACGACCTGATCGAAGGCATCAGGCGGCTGATGGACGTGCAATTCAACAAGCCGGTCAACATAGGCAATCCGAACGAGATGACCATCCTCGAATTCGCGAAGCTGATCTTGCGGCTGACCGGAAGCCGCAGCGAGATCGAATACCGCCCATTGCCGGTGGACGATCCGAAAACCCGCAGGCCGGACATCACGCGGGCGAAAGAAGTGTTGGGGTGGGAGCCGCGCGTGCCGGTCGAAGAAGGATTGAAAAAGACAATCGAGTGGTACCGAAGCGTTCACGTTTGAAAGGCTCATATTACGCTGAATGGGTGGCCGGGAGGTTTGAATACTTCATGCGTCAGATCGCCGAAATAATTTGTTTTGACAGTAATTTAGGTTTGAAAAAGGCGCCGCGTTACGATAAGCTTCGGCTTCAAGTTGGGTCGGTTCAGACTCGAATAACCCAGGTTTTTTCTATCAATGAATCAAGGTAATTCGGCCGGAGCAAGGGGGCTCAGTGGCCGTATTATTCAATCGACACAATAGTCACAGGAGGAACCATAATGCGAAAACCAACCACATTGCGGAAGTCGCTGACCGTCGCAGCGATGATGGCTGTCAGCAGCTTCTACTCTTTGGTAGGCCCTTCGGCGCTCGCGCAAAATGCCAAGGCCGCGGGCGAATTGTCAGTAACCGGTTCTGTGATGATCAATGGAACTCAAGCAATCTCCGGCGCGACCGTTTTCAGTGACAGTAAGATCAAGACCTCGCGAAATAGCGGGGCCACGATCAATCTTGGCAAACTCGGTCGTGTGCAGCTCGGCCCCGATACCGAGATGACGCTCCAGTTCGTTGCAGGGAACATCGGCGGCAATCTGACCTCGGGACGCGCCGTGGTCAACGCCCCGGCCGGCGTCACGATTAACGTCGTCACTGCCGACGGCGTCGCGACAGCGGACGGTAAGCAGGCCGTCACGTTGATGATTGACCTCACCTGCGGAAATACGCGGGTCGCGGCTACGCGCAGCGGCGCCAAGGTGACTTCGGGCAGCAAGGTTGAAGTCGTCGCCGCCGGCAGCGAAGTCGCCGTCGGTCAGGCGGCCGCTCCGCGCTGCGCTCGTCTGTCGACCGCTACCCAGGCCGGAGGTCTGAGCACCGGCGCGCTTGCGGCGCTGATCATCGGTGGCGTCGGCGGCGCGGTCGGCGGCGTCGTTGCGGCTACGCAGTCCGACGAAACCACGCCCAGCTCGATCGTAGTGAGCGGTTTCCGCCCGTAAGCGCGGATTCCAATCGCCGGAAAAACACAGTGATGCGCCGGGGCCTTCCGAAATGAAATGATTTGGACGGCTTCGGCGCATTCTCGATTATTGAAACACTTTCAGGCGCCTCATGGTCGAACGACCATCCGCAGTCTTGCCGCTGACATTACTTTCCGATACCCTTACCCTGCCACCGAAGATCACTCACTGCAAATGAAAGTTCCTTTATTAGATTTGCGCGCGCAGTTTCAAACGATTCGCGGAGAAGTAATGGCTGCGGTCGAAAGCGTTTTTGAAGGCCAGCAATTCATCCTCGGCTCGGAAGTCGAAGCTTTCGAGAAAGCCGCCGCCGAATACTGTCAAGTCAAGCACGCCATCGGATGCGGCTCCGGTTCCGACGCGCTGCTGCTGGCGCTGATGGCCCTGGGCGTGGGGCCGGGCGACGAAGTAGTCACGGCCTCATTCACCTTCTTCGCGACCGCCAGCTCGATCACGCGGCTGGGCGCGCGTCCCGTTTTCGTTGACATTTCGCCGGATGATTTCAACATCAATCCAGAGCTGATCGAACGCGCGATCACGCCGCGCACTGCGGCGATCCTGCCGGTTCATCTCTTCGGCCAGTGCGCCGAGATGGACGCGATACGGGAGATCGCCGAACGCCACAACCTGCCCGTCATCGAAGACGCCGCGCAGGCCATCGGGGCCGAATACTACAAACATCGCGCGGGCGCGATGGGCGCCGTCAGTTGCTTCAGCTTCTTCCCGTCGAAGAACCTGGGCGGCGCGGGTGAAGGCGGATTGATGACCACCGACGACGATCAGCTGGCCGCGAAGTTGCGCTTGCTGCGCGCGCATGGGATGCGACCGAAGTACTTCCACCAGATCGTCGGGATCAATAGTCGTCTGGACGCGTTGCAGGCCGCGGTGCTCAGAGTCAAACTCAAATACCTGGATCAGTGGAGCGACGCGCGACATCGCAACGCCGAACACTACGAGAACCTCTTCGCCGAAGCCGGCGTCGAAGAAGTCGTGACGCCGGCCATTCGCCCCAACCGTCGCCACATCTTCAATCAGTACACGATCCGCTGCCCGCGGCGGGATGAACTGATGGGTTTTCTGAAGCGACAGGGCATAGGGTCGGAAATTTATTACCCCGTGCCGTTGAGCCTTCAGGATTGTTTCGCATACCTGGGTTATAAACCGGGAGACCTGCCCGTGACCGAGCAGGCGTCTCGCGAATGCCTGTCGCTGCCGATCTACCCTGAGCTGACCGAAGAGATGCTGCGGTGCGTCGTCGAGAAGATCGCTGAGTTTTATCGATCCGATGGTCTTTGAGTAAATATCGAAAGGATCTCATTGTGGAGCTGGATGGCGCATTTGCCGATCGTCGCGTGCTGATCACCGGCGCGCTGGGATTCATCGGCGCGAACCTGACGCGACGGCTTACCAGTATGGGGGCGCGCGTGCTGCTGGTTGACAGCCTGATCCCGGAATACGGCGGCAATCTTTTCAACATCGCGGGCATTGAGTCCCACGTTCAGGTAAATATCTCCGACGTGCGCGACGACCACAGCATGCGTTACCTCGTGCAGGGGCAGGACTATCTATTCAATCTCGCCGGACAGACCAGCCACATGGATTCTATGAACGACCCTGACACTGACCTGGAGATCAATTGCCGCGCCCAACTCTCGATCCTCGAAGCCTGCCGGAAATACAACCCTTCGATCAAAGTCGTCTTCGCCAGCACCCGCCAGCTTTACGGCAAGCCCGATTATCTGCCGGTTGACGAGAAGCATCCTGGTCGGCCCGTTGACGTAAACGGCATCAACAAAATGGCGGGCGAGTGGTACCACATCCTCTACAACAATGTTTACGGCGTTCGCGCCTGCGCGCTGCGATTGACCAACACCTACGGCCCCAGGATGCGAGTGAAGGACGCGCGGCAGACTTTTCTCGGTTTGTGGATCAGAATGCTGGTCGAGGGCAAGCCGTTCGAGGTCTGGGGAGGCCATCAACTACGCGACTTCACTTACGTCGACGACGCGGTGGACGCGTTTCTGATGGCGGCGACGAGCGAGGCGGCGAACGGCGAGATATTCAATTTAGGCGGCGATCGCGTCATCAGCCTGAATGAGCTTGCGGAGCTGCTGGTTGAGATAAACGGCGCGGCGAATTCGTGAGGCGCTCTTCCCGCCTGATCGCAAGCGGATTGACATCGGGGATTATTACGCCGATTTCAGCCGAATTAGCTCAATGCTGGGATGGCGACCGGCGACCCCGCTGCGCGAAGGTCTCGGACGCACCCTCGCCTTTTTTCAGGAACATCTGCCGAAATATTTATGACTCCCGCCATTTTGCAATCCGATCCGAAGGCCAATTACCTCGCTCACAAACGTGAGATTGACGAAGCCATTCAGCAAACGCTCGACGGGGGCTGGTACATTCTGGGAAGACAGGTAAGCGACTTCGAAAGTGAGTTCGCCGGCTACCTGGGCGCAAAGCATTGCGTGGGAGTGGCGAATGGAACCGACGCTTTGCATCTGGCGTTGCGCGCTATAGGGGTCGGCGCGGGCGACGCCGTGATCACGGTCGCGCACACGGCGGTCGCAACCGTCGCCGCAATCGAAATGACCGGCGCCATTCCGCTGTTGGTCGATATTGATCCGGCCACGTTCACGATCAGCCCCGAGTGGGTTGAAGACGCGATCAAAAGCCATTGTGACCAATTGCATATCAAAGCGATTATGCCCGTCCATCTTTACGGCCATCCCGCCGATATGCGGGCGATATGCGACACCGCGCGCCGTTACGATTTGAAAGTCGTGGAAGATTGCGCGCAGGCTCACGGCGCGACGATCCATAGCATGGGGGGATTGAAGGTCGGAGTCTTCGGAGACGCCGCCGCGTTCAGTTTCTATCCGACGAAGAATCTAGGCGCGCTGGGCGACGGCGGCGCGGTCGTGACGAACGACCCGGAAGTCGCCGGACGCGTCCGGTTGTCGCGCGAATACGGTTGGCGCGAGCGATACGTGAGCGACATCGCCGGTTTCAATTCGCGGCTCGACGAATTGCAGGCCGCGGTCCTGCGCGTGAAGCTGAAATACCTGGATGAAGAGAACGCGCGGCGAAAAGAGATCGCGCGGATTTACGACGACCGGCTTGCGCCGACTTCGCTGCGATTGCCGAAACGCCTCGGCGGAGTCGAGAGCGTCTATCATCAATACGTCGCGCGCTGCGAGGAACGCGACAGGTTGCGCGAGCGTTTGAGGGAACATGGAGTGAGCGCGCTCATCCATTATCCGGTCCCAGTCCATTTGCAGCCGGCCTATCAAAACCGAGTTCCGGTTCATCGCGGCGCGTTACCGATCACCGAACGGGCGGCGCGACAGGTTTTGAGCCTGCCGATGCATCCGCAGCTGAGTGACATCCAGGTCGACCGCGTCTGCGTAGTGATTGATGGATGGCCGCGCTGATAATGAGTCCTGACATCAGATGGCGACGATAGCGCATGAAGAGATATACTAATGCGGCTTTCCCATTACAATTCACAAAGGAGATCCCAATGACAGAGTTGACTTATCGTCCTCGAAGATTGCGCCGCACTGCGGCTCTGCGAGAGATGGTTCGCGAAACCCGCCTCGACCCCGCGGATCTGATCTACCCGCTTTTTGTCTGTCCCGGGGAAGGCCTGCGCCGTGAAATCAAATCAATGCCCGGCGTGTTCAACCTCTCGGTTGACGAGCTCGTCAAAGAATGCGAAGACGCGCGACGCGTCGGGGTTTCATCAATCATCGTTTTCGGCCTGCCCGAACGCAAAGACGAGCAGGGAAGCGACGCGTTCGCCGAGGACGGCATCACCCAACGCGCGATTCGCGCCGTCAAACGCGAAGTCAAAGACCTGCTCGTCATCGCCGACACCTGCCTGTGCGAATATACGTCGCACGGCCATTGCGGCGTGATCGAGGACGGCGATGTGGCGAATGACCCGACGCTGGAGATTCTCGCCCGAACCGCGGTCAGCCAGGCTGAATCGGGGGCCGACATCATCGCGCCTTCGGGAATGATGGACGGGATGATCGCGGCCATCCGCGCCGGCCTCGACGCCTCCGGATTCAATCATATTCCGGTTTTGTCCTACGCGGTGAAATACGCCTCGGCGTTTTACGGCCCGTTCCGCGAAGCGGCGGACAGCGCCCCTCAATTCGGCGACCGCCGTGGGTACCAGATGGACCCGCCGAATGTGCGCGAGGCCCTGCGCGAGGCCGCGCTGGACGTCGAACAGGGCGCCGATATGCTGATGGTCAAACCCGCGCTGCCTTACCTCGATGTGCTTCGAGCGGTGCGGGAGCGTTTCGACCTGCCGCTGGCGGCCTACCAGGTCTCGGGCGAGTACGCGCAGATCAAGGCGGCCGGCCGGTTCGGCTGGATTGACGAAGATCGAGTGATGTTGGAGTCTTTGATCGGAATCAAACGCGCCGGCGCCGATCTGATCCTGACATACTTCGCCAAAGATGTGATCGAACGGCTATAGGGAGTGGGGAGTGGGGAGAAGAGAATGTGAAATGAGGGGACAGTATTGAATATTCGGCCTTTCGATTCCCTCATTACCTATTCCCTATTCCCCACTCCCATCCCTCTTGACAATATCTCAACTTAGATTTAGTCTAAACATCGATGGCGAGATTGCACAGACAATTAGTCGAAACAATGGCGCAAGCGCGCGGGCTGAAGATGACCCCGCAGCGGCGCGCCATCATTGATTACATGCAATCGGCGCATGATCACCCGACCGCCGATGAGGTCTTGCAGATGGTCAACCGCAAATTCCCCATGACTTCGCGCGCGACTGTATACAACACGCTCAACTGGCTGAAGCAGGAAGGGATGATTAAAGAGGTCTTCGAGGCGGGCTACGTCAGGTTCGATCCGAACACGGGACACCACCATCATTTCGTCTGCCGCAAATGCGGCAAGGTCGAGGATGTCGAGTGCGATCTGATCGGGACGGTCAAGATTTGCTCCCTGCCCGAGCGTCAGAAGGTGGAGTTTTTCGAGATCACTATTCGTGGCCTCTGCGCCAATTGCCAGAAGAAGAAGTAGGCTCGGGAAGAGAGGGCGAATGAACGCCCTCGAATTTTTGATCGTCCATTTAGATTAAATCTAAGTTTAAAATCGTTATAGGAGAACTTGAATGCTGACAGTTGGAGAGAAATTTCCGAATTTCAAATTGAACGCCGTAGTAAGTCTGGAGAAGGGGAAAGAGTTTCAGGAGATCACCGAGAGCACGCACCGTGGCAAGTGGCAGGTGATCTTTTTCTGGCCGATGGATTTCACGTTCATCTGCCCGACCGAAATCGCCGAGTTCGGCAAGCGCAACAAGGACTTCGTCGACCGCGGCGCGCGGGTGCTGGGCGCGAGCACGGACACGCATTTCGTTCACCTGGCGTGGCGCAACAACCATTCCGACCTGAAGGGCCTGCCGTATCCGATGCTGGCCGACACGAAGCGCGAGCTTTCATCGGCGCTGGGCATCCTTCACAAGGAAGAGGGCGTGGCGTTGCGCGCGACTTTCATCGTCGATCCCGAAGGCGTCATTCGCTGGGTGATGGTCAACGATCTGTCGGTCGGTCGCAACGTGGACGAAACCCTGCGTGTGCTCGACGCGTTACAGACTGATGAGCTTTGCCCATGCAACTGGAGGCAGGGCGAAAAGACCCTGGGCAAAGCCGCCTGAAATGAGGATCGATGATCGAGGATCGAGGATCGAGGATAGAAGCTCGCGTCATCGCGCGTATGACGACCCGCGAGCGTCTATCCTCGGTCCGCGATCCTCGTATCCGCGATCTTCGTGGTTGATTATTGTGAGGAGAGGGTAGAAATGAGTGAGATTGAGAAATTAAGAGAACAAATGCCGGAAGCGGCGCGCGACATCAGACTGAATTTGCAGACCATTTTTCGGTCAACGGCGCTGACGCCGGCGCAGACCTGGGGCGCGGCCCTGGCTTCGGCCATCGCGACGCGCAACAGCGAACTGGCGCGGGCCGTCTTCATCGAGGCGCAAAGCAAAGTTGACGCGAACGTCATCGAGGACGCCAGGGCCGCCGCGGCGCTAATGGCGATGAACAACATCTACTACCGGTTCCGTCATATGGTCGGTAAGGAGAGTTACGCGACGAAACCGGCGCGGCTGCGGATGAACTGGATCGGCAAGCCGATGAGTAATAAAACCGATTTCGAGCTTTTCTGTCTCGCGGTCAGCGCGATCAACGGTTGCGAAGTGTGCGTCCGCTCGCACGAGCAGACGGTCGTCGCAAACGGCGTCAGTGAAGACCAGGTTCACGACGCGGTCAGGATCGCCGCCACGATCCAGGCCGCGGCTGTCTCGTTAGAGATGAACGGCCTTGGCTCGATGGTCTCAAGTGTGGCAGTCTAAATGGCGGAGAATGGAATCGGCGCAAAGGCGCGGTGGCGGCCCCCGAGGCTCGCCGACGCGTCTTTCGCCGTCTTTGCGGTTGATTTTTTGAGAAGGAGGAAGAGCTATGAAATTTCCTGAAAACGTTCGTAAAGCGCTAGACGCGCTGCCGCAAAGCAAACGCGAGAAGGTTCAAGCGATAGTCCGCAGGCATGTGAACGCCTGCCGGCGGATGGGTGTGGAGCTGGAGTTTATGGATCGCGTTTGGCTGGAGGCGATTGAAGCGGTCGAGAACGAAGAGAGATTTAACGAGCCATTTGAAAGCGAACAGTGGCCCGAATACGCTCCGGCGCGCAGCTACGAAGTCTATCGCGCTCCGCGCGTGGACTTCTAAGCGCAAGCCAGGAGGTAAAACAATATTGCCGCGTTGTGACGCGCGTTTCGGCCGTCATAACGCGGCTTTTTATTGGTTGATACAGTTATTGGTTGGTACGGTACCGCGCGCGGTACCGTATCAAGTACCGTATCTATTAGCGCAGATCGCCGAACAGGTGTTGCGCCAGCGTAACAGCGACGACCGCCGCTGTCTCGGTTCTGAGAATTCTTGAGCCTAGGCCCACTGGCGTAAAGCCACTGTCCCCGGCTTTTAGTAATTCGCGCTCGCTCCAACCGCCTTCTGACGCCACGCAGAGGCTGAGTTGGTTGATGTCCTGTAATTTTGCCGAGACCTCGCGCAGACTTTCACCGCCGCGTTCGGAAAAGATCAGGCGCGCGCTCTGCGCCGCCGATCCGCAGAAATCGTCAAAAGGCGCGGGCTCGCAAATTTCGACCAGCTTTCGTCTCCCACATTGTTTCAAAGCTTCGAGCGAGATTCGCCGCCACCGTTCCAGCCGTTGCTCCGCCCGCTCTTCGGCGCGTTTAATGTCGCTGTGGTCCGTGACGAGCGGGACAATCCGCGTCACGCCGAGCTCGGTCACTTTCTGAATCACCCAGTCGAATTTGTCGCCTTTGATCAAGGACTGCGCCAGCGTCAGTCGCAACGGCGATTCGACAACACCATCGAGTCGCCGCAACAGATTCAATTCAACCTCGCGTTTGGCGACGCGTGCGATTTCACATTCGTATTCGGCGCCTTCGCCGTCAAAAACGAATACCCGCGCGCCTTCACCTAACCTCAGAACCCGCGCCAGGTGACGCGATTCTTCGGCGTCGAGCGTGACGGACGATTCGGTAAAACTGGATGGCGGCGCGTAAAAACGGTGACGTTGCATTCCGGTTACAATATCATACTCAGAATCCAGGAATCAGATTATCATTAGTTCCATTTTCATGAAGAAGAAGTATGCTGTGCCACTTATACGGGATATGCGCGAAGCTTTATCGCCCGATCTCACATCTGATTCGCATTTGACGAATGTCTCGACGCGCAGGTCGGAGCCGTCGGTCGAGATCGTGATCGCGCCGCATTCGCTGGTTCGCCAGATGCGCGCCTTGGTCGTTTGCAGTCGCGCAAGAGCTTCGGCGTGCGGGTGTCCGAACGGGCTATGCTCCGCGACCGAGATCACCGCGTGTTGCGGTTGCGCTCTCTCTACAAACTCGATAGTCGAAGAGGTCTTCGATCCGTGGTGCGCGACTTTCAAAACGTCCGCGCGCAGGTCGGTCTTCGATTTAACCAGCCGCGCTTCGGCTTCTTTCTCGATGTCGCCGGTCAAAAGAAAGCTGCGATTGCCGAGCGTAATCCGTAAGACTAATGATTCATTGTTGTCCGACATCGGCGGCTGATCGGCGAAGGGCGAAAGGACCTCGACGCGCGCGCCGTCAACGTCAATCACATCGCCGCGCTTGAGACTCCGCAGCGGCGCGTTCGCCGAGAGCGACGCTCTATCGAAGGCGCCCTGCGACGAATAGCCGCGCTTTGAGACGCCCTTTAAGGCCCCGCCGATCTCGAAACCGCGAACGATCTCGCCGAAGCCTTCTACGTGATCGGCGTCACCGTGGCTGGCCGCGATCCAATCCAGCCGCTTTATCCCGCGACGCCACAAGTAAGGCGCCACCGCGGCTTCACCAACGCCAATGCGGTCTTCAACGAATACCTCCTCATTCTCTTCATGGCCTCCACGCGAATCGAAGCCGATCCGCCCGCCGCTGTCGAGCAGCATAAGCCTTCCTCGCGGAAAGCTGATCAACATCGCGTCGCCCTGTCCGACATCCAGGAATGTGACGCTCAATCGCCCGCGCTCGTATTTGTGCTCGAAGGGATGAACGACCAGCAGCCAACCGAGCGCGATGATCGTGAGCGTTGACACTGCGGTCGCGGCGCGTCCGATCATCTTTCGCAGCGCGTCCTCTATGCCGTCGCCTTTGCGGAACGGGTTCCATTCGGTCGCGGCGATGATCAGGGTCAGAACGGCGCCGAAGTAGGCCGCGAAAACCAGCTCCCAATGATCGCCGAAATCAGGCGCGCGAAAACTCGCCTTGCGCCACTCGATCATCGGTTTGCCGGCTTCCACTGTCAGCCATCCGATTGCGTTCACCACCGGCGCGAGCTTCAGCGCCCACAAGCCGATAATCGAATGGATCATCAGATAGGCCGCGCCAGCTATCATCAACAAGGAGATCAGCGCGGCTTCGACGACGTTCGCGACCGGCGAGACGACCGAGAAACGGTGAAAATGATGGATCATCAGCGGGAGCAAGCCCATCTGCGCCGCGGTCGTCGTGGCGAGCGTGATCACGATCCAGGCCGCCACTCCTTGCAACCTGAACCTGTTCAGCCAAACCGCGGCGCGCGATTTTTCCAGCCGGTAACGGATCGGCGAGCGCTTCATCTCTTCGCGAAATTCGCGCTCGTTCCAAAACAAAAATTCGGCCAGCCACTTCACCGGCTTAGAGACGCGCGGCGGATACGGAGTTGACATCGAAGGCCGCCACTCGCCGATTTTTTTCAAACGCAAATAGAGAGGCGAGGCCAGGGCCACGATCATCAATACCGTCAGGAACGAAAGCTGGAAGGCCGGGTTGAAAATGTCTCGCGGCTGCCAGGCGAGCAATACAATCGCCGAGGCCGCCAGAGTGTTCGCTCCGATCGAATCGCGAAAGATCAATTGCCCGACGAGCGCGACGTTGAGCATCACGACCGCGCGCGTGATCGAAGGTTGCGCGCCGACCATCAGCGCGTAAGCCCACATCAACATCATCACCAGCGAATATTGAATGATCCGATGACTGCTCAGCTTCCTGACCAACCAGAGCGCGACGAGCGCGATCATCGCCACATGCGATCCCGAAATGACCAGCAGATGGAATGTGCCGCCCGCGCGGAATGTTTCGGCGGCGTCGCGCGAAAGAAAATGGCGATTGCCGAACAGAGCGGCGACCAGGATTCCAGAAGTTGGCTGATTTAAGGTACGGAGCGTGATAGCGATCGCGCGCGCGCGGATTCGATAGAGCAGATGAAGAACCGCGTTGCGGGCTCCAAATCCAAGGTTTTCGATCAACAATGGGCTTTTGATCGCTCCAGTCGCGTCGACCCCGCGGTATTCCAGCATCTGGTCGAAATCTGGAGCGCCGGGATTACGATAACCGATCCGGTCGCTCAGATTGCCGAGGATGCGCACGCGAGAACCGTAATCGAGCGACAATTGATCGTACTCGTCGCGGGATTGATCGTCCTTGAGCGGCGTTACGAGCTGCGCCACGCCCGTCGCGGCGCGCTCTTTCCCAAGTGTGGCGACCTTCTCAACCGCCACGCTCAGATAGATTCGGTCGGGCGCGAGTTCCGGCGCGTCGTTGAGCGTTCCCCAGACCTCGACCGGCTCTTCAACCGTCAATTCGCCGCGATCGAACAATCTGCGCACGCGGTCCTCGCCGACTCCGGCTTCGTTGAGCGCCCACAGCGCGCCGCCACAGACGAAGCTCAAGATCAATAGCAGACACGTGACTACCCGCCCGCCTCGCTTCATCAACAGACAAACCAGGGCCGTCAGCCACAAAGTAATGGATGGAATCATCCACACATGAATTGAAAACCGGAATCGCGCTGCGAAGAGCAGCCCCAGGATGAAAGACGCGGCGATGAAAACCAGCGGCTGCTGAAACAAACTGAGCCGCGTGAAGCTTAATCGGCGAGGCATATGAAGCGATTAAGGGGAAAAGTCAGGAGCGAATACAGTAACACCTACATTTCCTCAGCGTCTTTACAGTCGCCTCAAATATCGCTCAAACGGTTTTTAAAGGCCCTTCAAATGTCATTTTAGATCGGACTGCAATTCAATGTACGGCGAACTGTCAGTCCGCCGCAGGCTTCATTGATCAAGTCCTTTGAGAATCCAATGCGCGAGTAACGGGGGTCAAGGCGAACTGACAGTTCGCCTTACATTGAACCGCAATCCGATCTACGTGGTCCCTTGGTTAAGCTGAGTGGACGGGTGAATCGGCGGGTAGAAACAAGTAAATCTCGACCGACTTACAGCAGTTTTCAGTTGGACGAACAGATTTCAAGCGCAGAGGGAGCAAAGGGGCGCGGAGGTTAGCTGATGGCTCTTAAGCTCTGCGTTCCTCCGCGCCCTTTGCGGTCAGTCATTCTCTTCATTCGGGCAAAAACGCTGTGGGCTTGAAACAAGCGCCCTCAAGGGACTGCTCTTTCCATATCAAAACCCGCTAGATTGCGGGAACCGGCAAGAGCCGATCAGGATAATTGCGTGGGCATCAACACACGCGCCGTGCTGCTTCCGTTAAATCATCACACACACCTCAGCGGCTCGCCCGCTCACGGTCAAATTTTTGCTGGCCGAGATTGTTCTTTCCTTCCTCCATAAGATAGAACCTGTCCGCCGCTATGTCGCGAAAGACCTGGCGCTGACCGTTCGGCCACACCACTTCCACACTCTCCACGCTTGCGGCTGATCCGAGGCCGAAATGGGCTCGCAGATCGCTGTGTGAAAAATAGCTGCCGCCCGCCGAAATTTCTCGAACTTGATTGAGGCCGCCCGCCCGCAACCTGATCAGAGCGCCGGTCGCGTCACGGTTGCTTTTCGCGCCGACGAGCTTGAAGTTGATGAAGTGGTTTCCGCCGCCGCCGGAATTGCGCAGCAGCAGCGGAGGGTCATTATTGTTGGCCACCACGATGTCAACGTTCCCATCATTGTCGAAATCGGCGAACGCTGCGCCGCGCGCGGCGTAAGGCGTAGCGAATCCATTCCCGGCGGTTCTGGTCGTTTCAATAAATTTGCCTTTGCCGTCGTTGTGGAAGAGTTGATTGATCTGTTTGTACTTCACCTTCGGATCGGCCAACTCAACTTCGGGATAGACGTGCCCGTTGGCGATGAAAATATCGAGCCAGCCGTCGTTGTCGTAATCGAAAAATCCTCCGCCGAAACTAAGCGAGGATCGCGTCGGTTCCGCGATTCCGACCGCGTCGCTGACCTCGTCGTAAAAGCCCTTGCCGTCGTTGCGAAAGACGCGGTCGGGCACGGCCTGGAAATCCGAGACGTACAGATCCAGGTTCCCGTCGTTGTCGTAATCGCCGTGCGAGACGCACATCGCAGCCATCGTCAATCCGTCGACGGTCAAGGCGACGCCAGACGTCATCGCCACGTCGGTGAACGTTCCGTTCCTGTTGTTTCGGTAGAGATAGGCCTCAACGCCATCGTTAGCGACGAACAGGTCGGGCCATCCGTCGTGGTCGAAATCACTGGCGCCGACCGAAAGGTTCTTGCCGCCCGGCTGATAAATCTTCGCCGCCTTCGTTACGTTGGTGAACGTGCCGTCGCCGTTGTTGTGATAGAGAGTGGCGGGCGAACCAGGATAGACCGACGGTGGGCAGCTGGTCGGAACGCCGGCGCCGATCAGACATGCGCGCCGGCTCTTATCGCCGAAACTCACATAACTGCCGACGTAAAGATCGAGCCAGCCGTCGCGGTCATAATCAAAAAACGTCGCGCCCGAATGGAACGCCGCGCCGAATTCCATCGCGCCGGCGCCGGCTTTGTCGGTGACATCTGTAAATGAGCCGTCCC